>JACCDG011753999.1_pt1 | contig 37831 bp, 54 predicted proteins | sample 7442471 | NCBI WGS metagenome assembly JACCDG01 (sample SAMN15323444, study PRJNA562643) | freshwater metagenome | isolation source: river surface water | place: USA:Blue River Watershed | collected 2017-08-17 | reverse complement strand
GGGCAGAAAGCGCCTGTGCAGTCGACTGCACGCTTGAATGTCGCCCTGCGGGGGGATTCCTTTACCAATTGGTTTGTGGGTCAACAGAAGCGCCAACTGAAATTCTTGAAGGTGGTGAGGCATTCACAGTCTCCCAGCTTCCTGTTGAGTGTCTAGGCCGTGAGTTTCCGTCATGCGGTGAGGGCCAGCCGGACTAGTGAAAACCCTATCAAAAAGCCTTTGTCTGATTCTGCTCTCTGGCTGTTCAACAGCGGGCGGAATCTTTTACAATCGGGGAGACGTTTACAGTTGCCCCAGCAAACTCTTGGAAAGAGTTGAAACAAAACTGGAGCAATTATGTCCACCACAGCCGACACTACCGTCCGAACTCCCGACGAAATCCTTGAGCCAGTAAGCCCAGCACGCAGCTTCTTTCTGAAGTTGCTGGCTGTCGTTTGGGTTGCTCTTGCTGGGGCTGTGGCAACTTTCGTTGCCGATCACTCGGTTGAAATCAGCCTGATTCTTTCAAGTTATCTTCCAGCGTGGGCAACCGGGGTCGTTGCAGCAGCGCTCACTGCATTGGTGAAGTGGCTGAACGCTCGAAGAGACGAGCAGCACAAGCAAGAAGTGCTCGAAGCGTTGAAGACCGAACCACCAAAGGAAATCCAAAGGCACTACTAGAATGTTTCGTTGGTTCACACTTCTTGCGTTTCTCTTCGTTGCGGAAGCATCCGCAGCCGTTCCCGAGCTTCCAGGTGATGGTGTCGACAACGGCACTTCATCAGGGACTGCGGGTTCATGTCCAGGCGGTTATGCTGACGCTGTCTATGGCACTGGCTGCGATCTCCTTGCACCGGGGCTTGATAAGGACAGGGACGGGTATACTTCAGACGGCTCGATGGGGGCTGCTGGAGTCACCCAAAAAGATTGTGACGACACCAACAAGCGTATCTTCCCAGGCCGACACCGCAAAGGTGCTTGCAGCGGAAGCGACTATCAAACCTGCCAGCCCTCCGGGGCTTATACCGCGTGCTTAACCGGACCACTCAACGAAGCGACCGGCTCAGGCCGCGCGTATTACGTTGATTGTGGCGCGGGCAATGATACCAATCCAGGCACCTATGCAAGCCCCTACCTCACCCTTGGAAAACTGAGCGGAGGCGCAGACGGCACACCACCCGGTGGAGCGGTCACTCTTGTTGCGGGCGATGTTGTGTATGTTATCGGCTCGACTGCTTGCACAACGACGTTCAACGGAAACATTGGCGGGTTCAGTGTTCCGGTACTGCTCTCGTCCTATGCTGACGGCACAAGCAGCAACCCGATTCGGATCAAGCGCTATCCTGGTTCAACAGCTCTGCTGACCGTCACGAACGGCTCTGCGTTTTATATCCTGGGCGATTATTGGAAGGTAGAAGACTTTCAAGGCTCGACCACATACAGTTCTTCGATCAAAACCGGGTTTGTTGTTGGAAGTGGCGCGAATTACATCGAAGCCGTGAACAACTATGTAACGTCAGCCCCTGGCCACGGTGACTACAACCATGGCGGGATGTACTTTGGACACAGCAACTTCACCAACATCCACCACAACTTCATAGGTGAACCAACGGTCTCAACTGGCACGCTAGAGAACGGCGCTGGTTTGTTCTGGTTGGACGATGAAGACATCGGGGAAGGGCAGGGCCACAGCGCCACGTTCAACACGATTTACTACAACAGCTACTCAAACACCGTTAACAGTTCGTGTTGGAGAACCAAGCACGGCGTCGACCTCGAGGATGCGGGCGCAAGTGGTCACACAATCGCGTATTCAACCTGTGTTAATCCGAGACGCGTGCTTGCTCTGAACGGCTCAGGAGTCAGGGCAACTCGTCTGCTGGCTTATACCGATGGCGCGGGAAACGATGCCAGCACATCAGTGCAGTCCGTCGCTCGAATCTGGGTTGATGGGTTCACTACCCCTCACGAAGACAACCGAATCAGCTATTCCACGTTTATAAACTTCTCGATGCTTAACTGGTCAGAGCCTGCGTATAGCTCGGCTGCGGAGAAGCTGACTTTCAACAACAACGTGATTGTTGACAACGATGCAACTTATGGCACCGGCAACAGTGAAGGAATAATCTCGATCGACGGCTACGGCTCAGACGCTCAACTCTCCACGCTGCTGAGTCAAGGCAGTCTCGCGATCAACAACAACTGTTACTATAACGCATCAGCAGGGCTTAGCTTTTCGTTCTTCAATCAGCCTGCTGGATTTGGGCACGGTCCGTCTGGCGCTGGAGGTGGCGACTATAACTTCGCTGGTTGGCAATCTGCGACAGGTCAGGACGCTGCAAGCTTTGTGCAAAACCCAACCTTTGACACTTACTACCGAAGCACAGCCGCAAACTGCGCAAACAAAGGGTTTTTGCTAACAAGCGAAGAATTTCCAGTATTAACCAGCGGGCGGGCGGTCGATGCTCGACGTCGGCATCGCAACACAGAAATGTTAAATTCAAGGAGGCCAGAAGATGCCGTCAAGTAAACTCAAAACATTTGCAATCCTCTCAACCTTGCTGCTGTTCGTCGACGTGGCGTTCGCGCAGTTCGTCCAAACTCGGATTGTCTCTGCAAGTCCTACCGTGAGCACAACTCCTGCCTATACCGCTGGGGATGCTGTCGGTGGGTTGATGACATTCTCAAACGCTTGCCTGTCACGCACGGGTAAAGGTGAGATCCGCGGAGTCACTGTTCTGGACAAAGCTGCTCAGGGGCAAGACCTGGACCTGATTGTTTTCAGCCGTAACCCGACATCAGCCGGAGGCGGAACCACAACGGTCACAGACAACGCTGCTTTTGACCCAGCCGATACCGACCTTTCACGGATTGCAAAGATCATCCCAGTCACAACCCACAAGGCGTTAGCAGACAACGGCGTCTCTCAGGCAGCAAACGTCAGCTATTCGATCGCTTGTGACAAGACCGTGGTGAGCACGACTGGTCAGTTGCCCTTCTACGGGGTCCTAGTCGCGCGAAACGCTGGGACGCTGCAGTATGCAGCAACGACCGACATCACTGTCCAGGTGGAGATGATCGCCGATTAACGGGCAGAGCCGTGCACGCGAGTGCTAGCCTCTCCGAGTCTGATAGATAATTCTCAGAAAGGAGATTGAAAAATGGTAAGTCCAGAATCAACGATTGTTGCAACAGTTGTTCTCAGCGAGAAGTGCCGCGTTGTGAAGTATGGCAACGAAGACGTTGAGATCATCTTTGAAGCACCCAGCGGTGTTCCACATCACAAGGAGCGTTTCCCCGCTGTAAGATTTCATGCGCTCGCTCATGAGTTGTTTGCTGTAGCGCAAGTAGATCCTTCCGAACCGAGCACAGGAGAGCCTAGCGAAACGGAGACTGCTCCATTGGAGCCCGCAACGCTCACGTCGGCGGAAGCAGAAGGAGGTGATTCTCATGGCGGAGTTCAAGAAACGACGCAAGAAAAAGAAGGGGGGCAAGGGTAACAAGGGCTGTTAGCCCGTTACTCGCTCGGGGGCTTTGGCCCCTGAGCAGCCTTTGTCGACGATGTTCTTCTCTTTCACGCGCACAGGAATTCAGGCCGTTGACGACGTCATCCGGGTGATAGTCGCGGGTTTACGTCGTCTGTCTTTTGTCGAAAACTTTGATGCATTTCAAGTCTCAGTCACCATCCCAGCCAATTCAGAGCTGAAGATCCGAAACGTCCTGCAACCGCAAACCATTCCGACAAGCTTTCTTCTGACTAACCACAGTGGCGCCATAATCCTGAAGGGCTCGACCGAGTGGTCAAAAGAGTGGGTCTATCTCAGAAACGCTTCTTCGACTTCTACTGCAACCGCTGACGTGGTGTTCTTCCGATGAAAACTTATCCTGAGTACGAAGGCACCCCAAACGACGGAGACGGGTTAGTCTGGGACGAGACTGACAAAGTCTGGAAGCCAGCCGCGGGCGGTGGTGGCGGTGTAACAGATCACGGCTTGTTGACCGGACTAGGCGACGACGACCACCTTCAGTATCACAATGATGCTCGCGGAGACGCGCGATACTACACTCAGTCTCAGGTAGACACGGCGCTGTCAGGTAAGAGCAATACCGGGCACAGCCATGCTTCTGGCAGCATTACCGACCTGTCAGAAGCTATTGATGACAGAGTGGCCGCGCTGCTGGCTGCTGGCAGCAATATTTCAATCACGTATGACGACGGGACCAACACGCTGACTATTTCAGCTTCTGGCAGTGGCGGTGGAAACGATCAGCTTGCTTGGTTAGGGCTATAACATGGCAATCACTCCCAAAGTGCTAGCGGAAGGGCAACTTCCGAACAGCAAAACCACTCTCTACACGGTGCCGGTTTCAACTAAGGCCTACGTGCGTTTTATCTCCGCGAACAACATCGGCTCAGCAGAAGAGGTGGTTCAGTTTTTCGTTAAGCGTGGGACGTCTCGACGTATCGGGCGCTATTCGTTGCTCGCAAACGAGACCGCGCGAGTACTAGAACAGGGTGAGGTTATTACGCTAGAGGCCGGAGATATTATCGAAGGGCAGACGACCAACGCAACCTCTGTGGACTACCTGATAACTGGAGCGGAAGAAGCATGATATTCGATGCCAACGGATTCCCTAAAACAGGCAGCACTATTGCACGAGACGAATCTTCGTTTCGACACACAGGCGGGAGCGGGAGTGAGATTTGGTATATTGCGAATCTGGGAAACTGTACCGCGCTGACAACAGGTGCGCCAACAGCGAACACTCTCAGGGCGCTTCCGTTTATTGCTCCAGCGCGCGGCGGGCGACTAGACCGCATCGCGTGCAACGTCACGACGCTGTTAGCCGGGAACTTGCGCCTTGGGATCTATAAAGCAATCAGTGATTCAAACATATACCCCGGTTCTTTGCTTGCCGTCTCGGGAGATATTTCTAGCGGCACAACCGGAGTTAAATCCTACACCATCGACTTAGCGCTAAACCCAGGTGAACTATACTGGTTGGCTCATGTCGGCAGCGTTGCAGCAACGCTTCGCTGTATGGCGGTGGGCGGTGTTGGTCCAATCATGGGCATGACGTCAGCGCTAAGCACGGCACCGAATGCTGGGTATTCAGTTGCTCACACCTATGGGGCATTACCCTCCGTGTTTACCGCTGGCGGATCGGTTATCACTGCAGTTCCAATTCCGGCCCTGGCGTTCAGGTTCTCAGCCTAACTAGGACTAGGCGTTCAGGCTTCGCTATTCGCCCATAGCAATGAGATCGTCTTCGATCTGCGGAATCAGTTCTCTGATGTCCTTTGGCAGCCTCACACGCTCTGATGGTCGCATGTGGTAGTAAAGCAGACGCGCCAGCTTCTTCAGCCGGATGTTCTCAGCGCGGTAGTCGTCGGCTGTCGGCTCGGTTGCTTTCTGCAACTGCTCTGTCACTGCTCGGTTGTACTTCTGATTGATCTCGTTGATGTTCATGAATCCTCCACTTTTATCTTCATGGGTTTAGCCGTGACTGTCCACACGCTGGCATTGGCTCTGACTCCAGCAAGTTAAGCAAGTTTGATAGTTCCTTCTCTCTTGTTCGGACACGGAACAGCGCGTCTTGGGCTGCGTAGAACTGGGCTTCTCGGTGCTCACTTGAAACCATATGTTCGAAGAACATTGCTGCGTCTGGACTGTTAAAACTGCATAGGTCGCAGCGGTACCAGGAAAACCCTCGCTGTACTTCAACGCGCAACTTCGTCATTTGATCCCCAGCATCTTGTCGATTTCAGCTTCGAGCTTCTTGCTCCCGATCAGCGATTCTTTGCTTCGGGTTTTGAAGTACTCTTTTTGGGCGCATCGCATGTCTCGCACAAGCGCTTCGAGGTCGCTCAGCGCGGTTGCGAAGTCGTAATCGCTTGAGTATTCATCAAGTGAGAATGCATCCGGTCCTTCAGTTGGTTTCATGTGCTCATTTTTCATCAGTGACACTCCGTACCTGTGTGCTTCTCAAGCAAAACTCTCCATCCATCGTGCAGCTCTTCAGAGACCCGAAGCACGTCGTCTGAGAAAAACTCAACGCGATAGTTGCATCCAAGAATTAGGTGAAGCGGTGGTTCAATTGGAATCATGCGCTCGTGCACCTGAATGAAGCAGATTGGGCTGCTTGCAGCGTTGAACTCGAAGCAGTGGCTTGTTGGTTCTGCGATCATCAAATGCTTCTCAGATTATCGCGCAGCCGGTCTGCTACGTCTTCGGGTGTGTAGCCGTCGAATTCGTGCTCCTTCTCGTCAACTTCTTTGAAGTGCTTTTCGAGAATATCGCGGTAGTAAATCCGGATGTGGTAGCTGACCTGCTCGTCGTTGATGTAGGCAACAAGCAGATCCCAATTCGGATAGTGATTGCGCACAAAGTAGACGCGTCGTTCACTCCCGAGGCGCTGCTCTTGCACGAGCCAGGTGAGATACAGCAAGCAGCGATGATCGTAGAGTTCGTCAAACGTGTGGTACCCGTCTGAGATCTCGCCATCTACAATCTTGAAAGTTTTCTCGGTCATGGCATTTTTCCTCATGGCATCTATGAGAAGCCGAATCCGGCGCGTCGTTTTGTCTACGCGATAGCTCAGCCAGCGGCTTTTTAGACTGTCACTTCTCATCGACGCATTACCTGCGATGCTGTGGCCCAGTGGTTAACCGTGCGCCGAAGATGAATGTCGCGTCGCATCCGTAGCATCCAGAAATATTGCCGCGCGTGTTTCTCCGCGTTCACCACAACGTAGTCGACGAAGCTTCTAGCGTTGCCCGGAAAACGCAGATTCTCCCCGTGTACGGTGTAGCGGCAGACGACACACGCGACACCATCAAATTCAGCGTTGGCTCGAAACGTGCCTTTGCTTGAGCAGCAGGGGCATGAAAAGTCCTTTGATGTAATCAGTTCAGTGGCGCTCATGGCTTTTCCGTTGCCTCAGAAGCCGGGTCATACATTGCTTCGAAGAGGTCCTGTTTGCAGGGGTAGAACTCCACTATTGTGCCTTCAACGACGTAATCGCCAACGCTGACGATCATGTCTACTCGAAGCGTGACGATTCTGAGCCCTGGAAAACCTGCTTCTCCTTCTTTCAGAATAGTTGCGGCACCGATCCCAATGAAGTCCATGACCTGCTCTGCGTTCTCGCCTGTGAACTGTAGCGCTTCGATCGTTATCGGTTTTTTCGTGAACTTTGGCATGGTCTCTCTATTCGCTTTTATGTTGTTACTAATCCGCGCCGAACCAAATCGGTGTAGGAAACAGTTTGCCAAACATAGTGCCGCGGCATTTCCTTTGCTTGGAGCCGGGGGCAGATACAGAACACAAAACAAATCTCCCGAGCACTCGGGATCGTCGCCGTGCGGAGCGTTGAACCGTGACCTCTGCCGTCGCGTCCTTGAATTAAATATTCCATTTCTAAATACCTGTTACGTTATTCTTTAAGCAGCTTGCGCAGAAGTGTTTGCACGCTAGTGTTATGCTTGTCGGCTGCGCAGTTGCACTTGTCTTTGTCATAGGCGTCATTCGCGCAGCCACCCTCAGCAAGCGGGCACGAATACCACGGGTCATAACAGTGGTAGTGCTCTCGAATCGCCAGTGCGCCTAGCGCTCGGATGTGGGCCTTTTGCTCAGGAGTCACGACACGGCTCTCCTGTAATAATTTGTTTAATCTCCGCGTATTTCTTCCGACTTACAAAAAAACACGGCGCTCCCTGACCGGCTGGATCGATGCTTTGATACATATCGGTCCCGGGGATCGAGACAGTTCGCCAATTTCGTGATTGGCTCGACCATTTGCGGCGGATACGTTTACGCTTTGACCTAGGAAAGCGAAATTGTATCGATCGCATCATTGGGAGCATGTCACAGATGTAAACTCTGACACCGCAAAGATCGCTAAGGCTCATAGTTACCGTTTTGCGTTACTCTGCCGTGAATGCGTAAATGCGTTCACCTAACACCGTGCTGTATGCCTGCATGATGTGAAGCTGGATTCTCAACCGAGACTGCTCAGCGGCTGGTAATGACCCCATGATGCTGCCGGGTATAAACTCGCTCAGCTTCTCAATCTTCGCGTCTAGCTCTGCCTTTTCAGCTACAACTCTTTCTTGATGTGGTTGCATGATATTCTCCTTTTCTAATTGTTGCTTTCGGTTACTTTCCCGGTTTCCGCGCTAGACTGTCCATGCGCCTTTCAAAGTCTTGGCCGTCGCGCAAAATGCGCTGCTTAACGGCTTCCTCTTTCTGCCGCTGAGCATCATCCTGCTCTTGCTCAAACTGCAATTTGTTCGGCAAAAAATCCGGCTCGTCGTCTCCGTCGTCTGGATCAACCACCTGAACGAAAATCATGTAGCAGTTGAAGCAAGTGGCCTGCCGGGAGATGCACGTGACTTTTCCATCGATGCGTGTTTCCTGCACGCTGTAATCAAATTCTTGACCGTCCTGTTCTTCTTCGATGCAGAAGGGACATTTGCCAATGACGCTTTCTCTATGATTCATCTCAGTCGCCTAATTGTTGTTTCGTTCAACTGTTCAACTGAAAGCTGGTCGGACTCGATACCGACTCTGGAGCAGGTTGTGACGGAATCTAACCCGGACATCCGTCAGTCCAAGAATCCAACAGATCAGAACTTCTACGCCGTTGTCGTCCTCTGGCCGTCCTCATCAGTTTTTCCGTGTCGCCACGGCTGACGGCTCTGATTTTCGCTCCACTCTTGGCTAGTCGCGTGTCCTTCCACGCCGCAGCTTTCAGTTGAAAAGTCTCCCATTTCTAAAAATAGTTTCCAGTTACCCTTTCGTAGTCAGCCACACACGTGTGCAGCGCACATCGTTTCTTCGGCTGAGAACTTCCCAGCACACACGCCGTGCGATCTGCCGGTCAACGCCATACTCAACAAGTCGGTTGAAGTCGTGAAACATTTCCACATAGTCTGAAATCAAAGCCCTACGTGTGCACTTCAAGTTACCGCCTAGATAAGCATCCTGCGTGCTCGCCTGGTAAACCATTCCCCATCGGCTTTCTTGAATCTTCTTCATCGTTGCGTCTCCTACAGTGAACTACGATAGCTCTGACATGCTTCGTTGTGCGCAGCCGCTCGATCTCTGAGTTGCTCGCATCCGCTGACAAACAGCCCGCACAGGGTGACCTGAGTGCAGGAGTTCGGACTCATAAAGAAAGGGTATCGATAGTTTCGAAGTATCTCGTCGCCTTCGGAGAGTTGGAGACCTTTCAGCGCTTCGCGTCCTCTCACGTCTCCCAAGCAGATCAGATAATCCTTTTGGTCAGCGTCGAGCTCAGTGAAGCATTCATCCCACTGTGCACAACAATCGATGTCTGCTGCTGCAGCGTCTCGCGCCATCAGCATGGTTGCTGCAGTTAATCCGAGCGCAATAATTCTTCTCATAAGTTTCTCTCTCCGAAGTAGGGGAGAGCCTGAGCCCTCCCGTTTTGTTCTTACAGCTTGATTCCGTCTGCTGTCGGCTCAACCACTGGGCTGTCTGGGTTGTAGCTCTGCGGGTATGGGTTCGGTGTGCCCAATTCCTTCAGGTCCATCCCTAACCACATGATCGCCTCTTGCAGCTTTGTGATCGTAATTCCACGCTCTCGCGACATGCGCGGCGATGTCTTCAAGCGCTGAAGCACTTCGTCCAGGTCTTTTCTGAATTGCTTTGTTTCTGCGATTGCTTCTTCCATTTTTGTTTCTCCTGAATTTTACTTGCCGTTAGTCCACAACCATCCAGTCTTCTGCCAGCATGTCGGACAGACTTGGTGACCAGCCGATCAGAATCTCACCCTTTACAGTCTTCATGGTGAAGCACGGCAGCACGGTTGCTTTGCCTCCGTTCTGTTCCGCGTACTGCCGATTAGCTGGCGCAAAGAACTTCTCAGCGGGCAGATCAACTGCACCCGGTGAGTATGTGATCCACATGCCTTTACCGTTCCAGCCATCGCGTGCGACGCGGTAGCCACTCTTTGCCAACGTCAGAGCAGTCCCAAACTTCAGGTATTCTCTTGGTTCTGCATCAACTTCTGTTTCCATCTTCGTTTCTCCGTTTGTTTGTTAAAGAGCGCGGCGACTGAGAACCTTCATGGTTTCAACCGCAGGGAGCGTGTCACCGAGTAACCGCATTGCCTTTTGAGACCTCCATGTCTCCGCGCTCTTGATTCGTTAGATTTGTTCGTCTTCATCAATCGGGAACGGTGGCGCGTCATCGCCGCCCATGATCGCCGGGACCTGCTCCTTCGCGCTTTGGCGCTTTTGCTTCTTGGTGGTTTTGCTGCCGGTGCCGTTTCCTTGACCTTCAACGACTGTCAGCTTTGACTTCGCTGCAGTCTCAGAGACCGGTGCTTCCGTTTGAGTGAACTCAGGCTCAGGCGGTGTTTCTTCTGTGTCCAACTGCTTGATCTCTTCACGGAAGGTTTGCGCTTCGAGCAGCCGAGTCTTTGCTGCGTTCATCGACTCGATGAGCTTCTCCGCTCGTCCGATTGCAAAGCACACGTTCTGCAGCGCTAGATCGTCTGCAGCATCTACCTGCACGCCATCCAGCGCGTTGAGGTATTTTGCAAGGTCGGTCAGAAACTTGCTGTATTCCGGCAAGTCTTGCAGAGCAAGCTTTGCCTGCGCGTGCGCTGTCTTGATCTTCTGCTCCAGCTTCTTAATCTTATCTTCTTTGAACATGCCTTGCTGTTCTGCTGTCGCTGCTTGTCTCATCTGTCTTCTCCTTCGTAACCAATTTGTAAATTTCAGCCGCTAGGCTGCCTATGTCGTAGGACCATGTGAAGCGACCACCGTGCGGGTCGATGACCGGAAGGTTGTAAACTTCATGCACGGGTAAGCCGTTCTTCACGTCTGTGATTGCGAGTTGTGTCTTGCTTGCGAGTAGCGTCGTGTGAACAGTGATGCGCTTGCTGATAGCGCGGCAGACGAACGGCACCGCGGCCCGGTATTGCGTCCTGGCAAATCCCTGCCGACGCATGTCGACAAGCCACATGATGATGCACAGGTCGCGGAATGAGTACTTTTTCCGACCGTAACGGGTGGTTCTGCCAGTCGGTGGCACGAGATCCGTGACTAGCTTTAATCGGGGCAGCTTGTAGCTCTTTTCTTCGGGGAAGAGGCTGCGAAGCACTTTCAGAATTTCAATCGCGCTGAATTCCATCACATCTCCAAAAACTTGTAGTTCGGAAATATCGCGGCGAACAGTTTCGCTTTCAGCTTGTAGACAGGCGTGCGAACGCCTTTAACGTCTGCTGCCACGTGCTGAATGTGCCCCCGCTCATCGGGTGGCTCACACCAAGTGAAGTCCACAATGAAGGTGCAAATCTTTTTGCCGTTGACTTCCATCGTGAAGCGCACTTGTCGCTGCAGGTCGAAGATTCTGTGTGCTGCTTCACAAGTGCGTAGTCGCTTGAAGACTTGTGCTTCTGCTTTCGAATCGAAGAGGATGTCATCCACTGCGGTTCGCTGCGCGTTGTATTTGTGTTTTTTTCGTCGCTTCATCTTACCCTCTGAATTTCTGACGCCATCACGTCCATCCAGTCCAATGCCTTAACCAGAGCCTTTGCTCCTTCGAATCCGAGTTCACCAATCAGCCGGTGGGCTAGGTATTCAACTTTCCATCTGACCAACGCGAGTTCTGCTTCCTCACGCGTGTTGTAGCCAGTGCCAACAATCATTCTTGACCCGCGCTCCATCGGTGGATGGAATGCAGCACGCCACTTGCCGTTCCACTTTCCGCGTCGTCGCTCTTTGTGAACGGTGCCGTACTTGATGCGCGGGTGTGGCACTAGGCAAGTTCCTCCATGTATTCACCGATCAACTGTTCGTCGCTGGTGACGTATCGCAGCGTCATCTCTATGTCTGAGTGGCCAAGCAGTTGCGCCAGCATCTCCAGCGCTCGGGTCGGGTTGTTTGTGCGCTGACCCAGCAGATCCAATGTGTGATAGGCGAATGTGTGACGCAGTGTGTGCGGGTGTGCGAGTCCCTTCGGGATTCCGCTTTTGGTCATTGCGTCGTTGACCACGGTCCAGATCGTTTTGCTGCCCATGCGCAGCGTGTCAGGATTGCGTTGCCGGTAGCCGTAAGCTGAGACCAGCAGGGGATACTCGGGACGGGTGGGCCACTGTTGTCGCCATTCCATGTAGCGCATCAAAGAACGCCGCAAGTTTGCTGAGATCGGAATTGTTCGCAGCTTCTCGCCTTTGCCGACGATGTCGACCAGAAAGCGGAAGTCATCGGAGATTTGGCCCAGAGTGGCGCAGCGGGCTTCCTCGCAGCGCATTCCCGTCAGGCGCAGCAGATCCAGCAGAAAGCTGTTGCGCGGCTCTAGTCGCTTCGATGTGGCCAGCAAAGCCCGATACTGCGTCGCAGAGAGACCTTTCGGCTTGCGAATGACTTTGGTTGGTATCTCCAGCACGCTGCCACGGTTTGCAATGTCATGCTTCTCAGCCATGTAGCGCGTGAACGCTTTGATTGCGCCGATACGGCTGGAGACCGTAGCCGTCGAGAATCGGCTCGACAGACGCCGTCCGAACGCTTCAAGCGCCACTCGATTGATGTCGAGATACAGAACAGCCGCAGGACGTACCCGCTTGCGTTCAGCAACGAACTCAACCAAGTCCGTCAGCGCTTTTTCATACGCTCTGACTGTGTTCGCGGAACCGGCGTCGAGAGATTCGATGAATGACTGAACCTCCACAAGCGCCGGAATGGAATCCGCGCAATTCGTGATTGCTATCACCCGGTGCGCCATACAACAGCTCGCATCGAAAAATATTTGCGTTAACAAAAAAAGGCCGACCAGCATCTTTCCTCGTCACATTCTCAGTAATAGTTTCTCAGTGTTTAGTTGCCGGTTTGTCCTTCGTGAACAAGAACTGCCATTCTGTTGCCGTAGGCCGTTTCAACTGCAGTGTCGGCATCGAATTTGCCTTTCAGATAGAATCCAATCAGCACGCCGATCAGGAGAGCGATTGCTGCAACAAAGATTAAATCTTCAGGATAGGTGCGCGTGTTTGAATAGTTCATGATCGAATGCCTCTTAGTCTGAGCTGAAAGCGTTTGAACTCAACGGCGCTCATCAAGTGAACGCCAGCAAGCAATGCTTTCGCGGTGTCGTTAATGGGAACTACGGTGAAAGTTGAAAGCTCTGAATTGTGCCGCACAACGAAGTAGGGGATGGCTGCACTGGTGCAGACCGCGCCAACGATCTGGATGCGCGGGTCACTGCGTCGCATCTTTGGCGCTCCACGGTGCAGGTAGTTGATCATAGCTACCGGCTGCGCAGTCTCAGCGGAGTACTCCAGCAGAGTGTTCTGCAGATCGACTGTCTTGCAGACCTCACCAATGCTGCGATGGAATGCAGCAATCGTTTTAGTTCTTCCGACGTGTGTTCTTCTCATTGTCGTCTCTCACTGGTTCGAATTCTGGGGTGAAGCGAATCATGTCTGCCTCTAAAAGCTTTCTGCATTGCTCGCTGATTGGGCTGAACAGCGATGCGAGAGCCATGTCGACCACGTTTGCAAAACGCAGCTCAGGGTTCTCTTTCATGAATGCGAACAGCTTGCGGTATAGAACCGACTTCTCTGCTCGTTCGGGTCGATACGTCAGCCCCTGCCAACCCATGCTCGCCGGTTTCTTGGTTTTGGTTTCCTTGTTCATTTTTTAACCTTCAAAGTCTTGTTGAGAATTTCTGCTGCTGAAACTGGCTTGCCGAGCTGCTGCCTCATGACCTCTTCAGCGGGTCTCCGAGACGCGTGCTTGCTCATGTCTTTCTCAGGTGGGCGGTTTGGTATTGGCCTGTAAGCTTTGTTTGCAGAGAACCAGTTCCAGTGCGATTTCTGGTCTTTGAGAATCCAAGTGCGCATGTACGCGCCACCGTCTTCGACCGGATCTCCGTTCTTCAGGTGGGAGGAAATCAGGTCGAGGTAGAATTCAACGCAGGGCTTGCCGAACTCTCTGACCAGAGTTGTCATGTAGGCTTTGGTTGACCAAACGCCTGGGGCAAATTCGATCCAGCCTTCGGGTATCTTTAGAGGGAGAATACTTTTACTTTCCTTTTCCTTTCCTTTCTGCCGAACTTCTCCGGATAACTCCGGAAGTTCGGGAGTTTTCACGCCGGAAAACTCAGGCCGTGTAGAATTTTTCCTTCCTCTAGCGGATTCTCGTTCAGAGATGACCTTCCCGATGCGCTTCTTTATGCCGTTTGAGGTCAGCACTTCGCGTGTTTTGAGTGCTTCAGCGTCGAGCAGATCCAGGTCACAAGCTGCCTGAACCATGCGGTCCAGGAGTTCTACGGAGACGTTCACCCGTTTTGCTAAAGTAGTTCGGCGGAAAACTCCCGAATAACTCACCTCGCCGTCATCGGTGCGGTAGGCACGCTGCCAGAGCCGGATGAAGAACATCCCCCCGTCATTGCCGAATGTGTCGATGAAAGCTTCCATTTCGTCGTCGAACTCTGTGTCGAGTGAGAAATAATCCAGTCCAGTTTTCAGTGGTCGCGCCATTTTCCCCCGGCGTAAAAGTCAAAGCCGGTGCCCCCGGCTGTCTCACCACTTGCGGCAGGTGACGCCCCCAGCGCTGCTCTGCTGGGGCACTGCTAACGAATCTGCAAGGAGTCCTCTCCGGTCACTTCGGTCACACCGGGGAGGGACAGGTAGTTCGGAAGTTCTTTGAGCTTGGGCTTTTTGACCTCGATGGTCTCAACGACAGCACCGCTTGCAATTGCCGCGTCGTAGATGTCTGCGGGCCAGTTGTGAACCTGTGAGACGTCAATCTCCAGGCTCTTTGAGCCTTTCCGGAAGCTCAGCTTGCGGATGCCAGCGTCGAGCTTTGGAATGCCGCTTGCCTTCATGAAGTCGCCCAGAAACTTCTTCAGGTTCTTTGCTTTGTTCTCAGCAGAGCGCTTCTTGTCTTGTAGCGTGCGGATCTCGTTGGCCAGGGATTCAGCCCGAGCTTGCTCGTTCTCAATCCAGCGCACGATGTTTGCTGCCTTAATGGTCGCGTCTTCTTCAACGCAGCGCAGCAGGTCCCAGAGCGCGGAATCAAGCACATCGTCTCCGCTGGTTTCCTCAAGTTCTTCAAGCCGTTCTTCGATGTTGCGATATTCTGCGGCCAATTCGTACAAAGTCGTCATGTCAGTATCTCCAAATCCAAGTCATGTGTGTGTGAGAGGTCCCGCCCGGAGGCGGGAGGGTTTTAGTCTTTGTAAAACTCGGGGTCTCCGAAGTTCTCGACTTCTTCTGCCGAAATCGGCTTCGCGGTGCGTGATTCGAACTCCGGGTCTCCTTGCGGTGCAAACGGGTCAGCCGTTACAGCAGGATAGGTGCCAGCCTTGAGCTCCTTCATGGCTTGCTTGCCGCCAAAGTCAGGCAGCTCGTCTTCTTCCAGTGACAAGCGCTCATCAGAATCACCGCTGAACGCTTCTTCCTTGGCGATGCTGCGACCGTCTGCGTATTGCATCGCAGCTTGAATGTGAGCTTTGTCGGCAGGGGTCAGGCGGTTTGCGTTCGCGGGCTTCATTGCCTTCACGAACCATGCGTCTGGAATCTCCCAGAGGTAGCGGCCAGCCATTTCAGGCCGTTTGTCACCGGCACCTTCAAGGCGGTGATGCCAAGGGTTGCCCTCAACCGGTGGGAGTTGGATTTCATTCTCGGGCTGGGCCTGGGCGGCCGGCTTGGTTGCAGGCTTTGCGGCCGGCCGACCGGCCGGCGCTTCTGCCGGCTGCGAAGTGCTGGCATATTCCGCAGGCATTTCTTCTTGCGTGTACAGTCCGTTGAGCTCCTGGGGAAAAGCTTTGCGGAGAGCCATCGACTCAGCGCACTTGGACAGCATCACGCTCGGAATCTGAGCCCAAATAGTCGGATGGCCGTAGTAGCTGACCAGGTCCTTGGAATACTCGCGCCAATATGCGCGCGCAGACTGAGGACGTGAACGGTCCTTCCGGAACACCTTCGCTTCAACCCATTCAGGGGCAACCACGCTTGTCTTTGTGGGGGCTTTTTGAGCCTTTAGCTCGACTACAATCTCTGGGCCGTACTCGAGTTCTATGCCGTCAAACAGGGGGTGTGCGTTAGCAATGGCGTAGAAGCCATTAATCCCAGTCATGATCTGAGCTGGCGTTCGATCTCCGTTCTGCTTTTCTTTACCCGGGATGAGCCAGACTTCGCGCTTGAAAGGATTTAATCCGGTTGCTTTGCACTGCTGAATGAAGAGCAGGAACTCACTGTCGCTGGAACCTCGGCCCACCGTGTTCTTGATGGTCTGCAAGACTTCCGTCGAATCGTAATTAATCGGGACAACCGCTGAGCCCGAACGAGTAATCGCCGGATGCGTTGAACCATTGCCGTTAGTTCCGTTTGTAACAGACTGATTTTCCATGATGATTCCTCCAACCAAGGTTGTCAGAACCATCTGTGAGCTATCCTGCCTCTCCCCGGCATCGGCTGATAAGTAGCCTAGACCGTGGTTGGCGCTGCTGATGATCTCAGCCCAGCGCTTAGAGGTGGGTAGCTAGCCGAATGATTCCGCCAACTAATGAAACCAGAGTATCACGCTTCGGGCAGTGGTACAAGTGTTTTTGTATCGAAAAGTCATTACGGGTAGCCCGTAAATCAAAAAAAGTTGCCGACGCCGTGCACAATCATTCTAGGCACCTGTAGCTTGTTCACTGATAAGTCAACAACTTTAAGAAAGCGGGTTCCAGTGTCTCAGTTTTCAACAGCAGCATGGAAAAGTGTTTCACCGTTCTTCGAACCGGCTGAGATATTTTCGCCGCAAACCCTGGGAAGAGCTTATCATGTCATCGACCTCCAAGCCCTCCGATTCCTTAATGAGTTTCGAAGAAGCATTGGCAAAAGTCTACTGGTCAACCACGGTGCACACAGGCTGCGCGGTGTTCGGTCCCCTTCCGAGCAGCTTTCGCTCAAGTCCCAGATACCTTCCGCAGCAGAGCTCTCGCTGCACGTTTGCGGGAAAGCGTTTGATGTATCATGTAACGAACTGCAGCCCGCGGAGTTAGCGAACGCAGCACTGGACTTCGGATGGAAGGGGGTGGGGGTTTACAGAACTTTCGTGCACCTAGACACCCGCACACTCTGGGGGTCAACTCCAACAGTATGGCACCAGTACTGACAACACGCGTGCACACGCATCGATTCCAGAATTAAATTCAAGATTCCAATCCAACCAAGCCCTTGGGGCTGGAGTACTTGCCGGGTGCTCCAGCCCTTTTTTTTGCATTCCTGACAATAGTACCCTTTTTATCTGTCGCAATAGGGGGAGAAAACAGCGCTGGAATAAGACCCATACACACACGCGCGTGCACAAGCCCACCTGAATCAGTCACGTTGATGCATGGCAAGAGATCCCAAGCTGCTGCTGCAGGCAGCCATGAAGGTTATAGATGGCGAAATTAGCCTGCTGGAGAAAGCCCAGGAGAGCGCAAACGCACAGCCGTTGTCTGACGCGGATTGCCTGAAACTATGTCGGTATACGCAAGTGCTCCATCGGTGTTTGAAGGCTGAAATTGAAGATGCTGATGTCTCCGAAGTGAAGCTCATGTCGGAAGAAGAGCTTGATGACCTGGTTGATCGCCTGGTCGATTTGAGAGTTCAAGAGAGCAAGAAGAGAAGAACGCGTGAGCTTACCAATTGAAGTTGCTATAGCTGACGGTGTTCGCGTCTGTGTCCGTGGCAGACGTCCAGAGGACGAGCCGTTCATCTATGATAGCTGGATGAAGTCCTACAGGGCTGCAGCAGCCAACGAAGGCGTCCCCGGCAAGATTTACCGCCGCAACCAAACCGACACTATAGGCAAACTGCTGCTCAGGGCTGAGACCGTTGTCCTGTGCGATGTCGAGCACACTGATCACATTCTGGGCTATTCGGTATCTGAACTTGAGCCCGAGCGTTCCGTCCTCCACTGGATGTTTGTGAAGTTTAGCTTCCGGCGCTTTGGCTTGGCCAGGTGGATGCTTGAGAACATTACAAAGAGAACGCCGGACGATGCCGAGCTATACATCTCCCATCTTCCCCCCAACGACTTCATCCACCACATGAAAGAGCAATACCGCCTGATTTACGACCCCAGCACAAAGGAATAAGAACATGTGCGCAAAGAAAGCCATCGCCAGCCAAGAAACCACAGAGCAAGAGCAAGAACAGATTCCCGAAACGCCTGCAGCCTCTACGCCCAAAGAAGGCCGCTACACGCCAGACAAGGGCCCTGCGGTTCTCTACCGTGTAAAGTTTGTCTACTTCCGTGACGCCGTCCGGTTGCCCGGTGGTTCAACCGCTGGGTTTGCCAAAGATGGAGAGTTCGAAATCCGGTTGCTCAGCAACGGACTGCTGAAAATTTGGAGACGCGGCAAGCCACAAAACATTATCTTCGTTCATATGACCAACACGAGGTCATTTGAGTGCGAAGAGTAGGGCAAAACCAAAGCCCCAGCCCAAGCATCCAGAGAAGCTCAGACAGGCGCTAGCCGAGAAAGAACGCCGCCGATTGCAGAAGGAGCGACTCTATTCGACGTCGTTTCCGGAACAACGCGCAATCTGCGACAGCCCAGCAAAGCGCAAATCAGGGCTGTGCACTCGTCGTGCGGGCAAGACCAACGCATTTGCCAACAAGTGCGTTGAGTTCTCCATCGACTTCCCCAAGCGGAACTTCCTTTTCGTTGGTCTCACCGCACAGACGGCATGGGACACGCTTGTCAAAGACGCCCTGATTCCAGCCCTTGAACGTGCCAACGTCCGTTACACCGCAAACGAGCAGAAGAAGACCGTCCGGTTCAACCGTTGCGTTCTTTACTTCCTGGGCATCGACGCGAACAAGAAGCAGCGAGAGAAGGCGCTCGGGAAGAAATACAAGCTGGTAGCAGTCGATGAGTGCGCCAGTATCACGATCGACCTGAAGGAGTTCGTCGAGAAGCACATCGGGCCAGCCCTGATCGACGAGAACGGGGAATGCTGGCTGATTGGAACTCCCAACAGCAACGTCCACACCTTCTTCTACAAGGTCACTTCAGGCGAGGTTCCCGGCTGGACGCGGTTCGAATGGTCGGCAGCCGACAACCCCCACATCCGGAAGAACTGGCTGGCTGAAATCAAGCAGCTAATCGCAGAGACGCCGGGAATTGAAGAAACGCCGTGGTTCATTCAGAACATGCTCGGCAAGTGGGCAGTCGACGAGTCTGCTCAGGTCTATAAGTTCCTCCGCAGCCGCAACGGCACCGGCAGCAAGCCAGCAGGCAACTGGGCCCATGTCCTGGGCATCGACCTGGGTCACTCACCGGATCCAACCGCGTTTGTGGTCATTGGCTACCGTGACTATGACCCAAGCGCCTATGTGCTCCACGCGTATAAGCGAACAGCGATGAACCTCGACGACATCAACGTCAAGATTCGCCAGCTAGAGCGCCAGTTCGGCACCTTCCAGACCATGGTTATCGACGGGGCAAACAAGCAGTTCGTGAAGGAGCTGCAGAACCGATTCGGCCTGCCGCTAATCAACGCAGAGAAGGCCGGGAAGGCCGAATTCATCAGCCTGCTGAACACAGACCTGCAGGTTGGTCGGCTTTTGTTCCTGCTGGACGAGTGCAAACCGCTCACCGAAGAACTCAGCACACACATCTGGCGTGAGGAAGAATGCCGTAAGGGTAACTGGGTGGAGTCGGACGCAACGCCCAACGATTGCTGTGATGCAATGCTTTACGCATGGCGTTGGTGCTACAACTGGGCAGCCGATCGCAGTTCCCCAGTGCGTGCACTCTCCGACGAGGAGCAGGTAGAGCAATACTGGAAGGAGCAGGATGAACAAAAAGACCAATCCATCGAACAAGCCGCGTGGGAAACAAATACCCTTTGGTAGCCCTGACGCAATCATCGCGCTGACTGAACGGATGCAGGACATTGGCGTCGCTGGCTTTCGCGTGGAAGGAGCTGCCCTTGAAGTAACATTCTTTCCGGGTCGACGTCGGTCACAAGAACCTGCTGCAGCGCCAGCAACCGCCATTGACGGCCAGCGTCTCACCAAACGCACAGCCGAAGGATTGACCGAAAACGAAGAAGCAGACCTGCTCTGGAGCGGTAACAATGGCTAAAGACATTCCCGTCGAGAACTATAACTCGGTCGGCAAGGTTGATTCTTCGAAGTTCGACTGGAACTGGTGGCGATCATCCAAGGAATCAGCCCATCTCAACGTCATGGGCACGTTCCGAGCTCTTGAAGTAGAGCAGAACTATCGTTCCCTGATGAACCTCCGCAACGCCCGGCTGTATGGCAACATGCAAGTCCAGGGTCTGTCTGCATACGACTATTCGAAAATCAGCAATCTACCGGCAGCACGCGCCACCATGAACGTGGTCAGAGCCTGCGTCGATACCGCAGCCGCGCGCATTGCGAAGAACAAGCCCAGAACCTTGTTCCTCACCGAACGGGGCAAGCACTCCGAGCAGCGCCGGGCACGACTCCTGACCGACTACATCGCCGGGTCTTTTGAGGATGGTGGAGTCTATCAAGAAGGCCAGCTTCAGTTCTTGGAAGGGTCAGTCTTTGGCACTGGAGCGCTCAAAGTGTTTCCCGAAGACGGCAAGATTCGAGCTGAGCGGGCCATGATCGACGAGATCTATGTTGATGACGTGGAAGGCCTATACGGCAAGCCGCGCAATCTGTATCACCGAAAGCTAGTGCCCAAAGATTCTCTGCTGGAGCTGTATAAGAAAGACCCTGTGAAGCTGGAATGGATCAAGGCTGCCAGTGAGTCCGAAATCTCCCAGCGGTACACCCGGATCCGGGGTGTTGAAATGGTTGCCGTGGTCGAAGCCTGGCATCTCCGAACAAGCAAGCAGGCAAAAGACGGACGTCGTGCGCTGTGCGTCGAGAATGGCTGTCTGGAGTTTGAGCAGTGGGACCGGGACTATTTCCCGTTTGTCTTCTTCAAGTGGGCACCGCGGCTGCTGGGCTTCTACGGCAGCGGAATGCCGGAGGACATCATCGGGATTCAAATTGAGATCAACCGCATCCTGCGCAACATCACCGAGTCCAGCGAACTGTTCGCGGTGCCGCGCATCTTCACCCAGAAGGGCTCATCCCTCAGCAAGCCTCTGAACAACAAGATTGCAGGAATGTATGAATACGCCGGGGCAAATCCTCCGGTGTTCCTCACTCCTGCAGCAATGTCGCCTGACATCTACGCTCACCTAGAACGGCTCTACAACCGAGCGTTTGAGATTGTCGGCATCTCTCAGCTCTCAGCCACTGGCAAAAAGCCAAGCGGGTTAGACTCCGGGGCAGCGCTTCGCGAATACAACGACATCGAAGATGAGCGCTTCTCTCTGGTGTCTCAGCGTTATGAGAGCAGCTTCATCGACCTCAGTTACATGTTCGTGAACGAGACCCGAGAGCTGGTAAAGCAAGCCAGTGGCAAGCACAAAGCCGCAATCAAGACCAAATCTGGGAAGTTCATGCGGTCGATTGAGTGGGAGGATGTGAACCTCGAAGACGATCGGTTCATCATGCGGGCATATCCAACGAATTTGCTACCCTCCAGCCCTGCAGGCCGGATGCAGAAAGCCACCGAGCTGACGGAGAAAGGCTGGGTCCCGAAAGAACACGCAATGGCGCTGCTAGACTTCCCCGACGTTGAGCAGTTCACCAGCCTTGAGACCGCAGCAGTCGAAGACATTCAGTTCTTGATCGAGGAAATGGTCGATCACGGTCGATATGAATCTCCAGATCCGTTGATGAACCTACCGCTGGCATTGCGCATGGTCCAAAGCGCATACCTTCGAGCAAAGCGCGACAAGGTGCCAGCAGCCAATCTGGAGAAAATGCGCCTGTTCCTGAGCGAAAGCGCAAAGATCATCAATCAGAGCTTGACGCCGCAAACCACCGCTGCAGCCAGTGGCGCAGTTCCCGACCAGCCGCAAGCCTTAGCACCCGATCCAAGCCAGCAAGCGGGGGCAGAGTTGCCCCTTGGAGAAGCACCAATAGCATAAGAGAGAACAGCCGATGACCACTGAGGCAGCAGTAGTAACCACTGAAACCATTCCAACCATCACAACCGAGCCAACCGCAGGAGCTGAGCAGCTCAAGGCAGCAGTATTGCCCGAAGGCGCCAACCCTACGCCGGAGACACCACCAGAAGCACCGAAGGAAGAGCCCAAAGCAGACGGCAAGAAGTTTGCTGCTCTCACGCGACGCGAACGCGAGGTCAACAAGAAGGAGCGAGAGCTTGCCGAACGCGTCGAGCGTGCCGAACGCGTTGAAGGACTGCTCAAGTCTGCCAAGGAAAACCCGAAACAGTTCTTCGAAGAGACTGGACTGACACTTGAAGAGCTCATCAAAGGCGTACTGAAGGACGGGGAAGAGCCAAAAGAGGATGACAAGCTCACAAGCTTGGAAAAAAAAGTTGATTCAATCCTTGAGCAGACGCAAAAACGCGAACAGGAAGAAATCGACAGGATTTCCGCAGGGATAGAGCAAGCCCTGAACGGCTACCAAGCTGAAATCAACACGATGGTGGACGCAAACCCGGACAAATTCGAGCTAGTGCGTGCACTCAATCAACAAGACCTGGCAATGGAGGTAATGAAGCGACACTTCAACGAAACCGGGGAAGTGCCAGAGCCAGACGTCGTTTTGGAAACCGTTGAGGAATACCTCACCGAGAACACCAAGAAGATTATGGGCTTGAAGAAGTTCGCATCTGCTTCTGCTTCGGAAGGTGCCGAGAGAACCAAGCAAAACAGCGACGCGCGAGAAACCACAGGGCCGTCACCAACGCTTACGAACAACATGACCGCGCAAGCGCCGCGTACGGGTGAAGAGCACCTGAGCGACGAAGAGCGGTTACAGCGTGCAGCGAAGCTCTTGGTTTTCAACGCCGGATAGCACCGGGTGATCCGAGGGTTAGCGCTTGCCGCTCTCTCGGGTGACACATGCTTGATGCAACCTCATTTGATGCTGCTCTAAAAGAGTACTACACCGAACAAAAGATCGAAGAGCTTACCTATCAGAATCGACCTTTCATGGCGCTTTTGCCTAAGAAGGAAGACTTCTACGGTGACGTTCTGCCGGTCGTTGTTCACTTCGGAAACCCTCAAGGCCGTTCTGCTTCCTTCGCACAGGCGAAAAAGCGGGGCGCTTTGTCGAACTCCTTGATCCGGAAGTTCTTGATGACTCGCGTCAAGGACTACGGTTACGTAACAATCGACAACGAAACCATGGAAGCTTCTGCGAATGACCGCGGTGCTTTCATGTCTGCGCGTACGGTCGAAATCGACGGGATGTTCAACTCGCTGTCCCAGTCGTTGGCCACTGCGTTGACTCGCGACGGATACGGACAAATCGGCCAAATCAAGGCCGGTTCTTCGGTCGCTGGCACCACACTCACGCTTGAAGATCCACAAGACATTGTGAACTTCGAAGTCGGTATGGAGTTGATGGTCGCTGCTGCCGTTTCGTCTGGCACGCTTCGCGCTGTCGGTTCTAGCACCAACGGCTTGATCGTGACTGGTATCGACCGCGATGCTGGCACGCTGACCCTTGGCTTCAACGCCAACGACGCCACCAACGGTATCCCGACGATTGCTGCAAGCGATTACCTGTTCATTGCAGGTGACCGTGAAAATGCTGCTTCTCCGGTTCGTTTGCGTTTGGCAGGCTTCGAAGCTTGGATCCCTCGAACAGCACCGACCTCAGCGCCGTTCTTCGGTGTTGACCGCACAATCGACGTAACTCGCTTGGCTGGTCTCCGACCGGACCTCAGCGGGTTGCCAATCGAAGAAGCTGTTCAAGCGATGGGCAAGAAGGCCGACCGCGAAGGAGCTACCTACACAGACGTGTTCTTGCACCCAGACCGATGGGGCGATCTCAGCATCGCTCTCGGCTCAAAGGTGCAGTTCGTCGATGTGAAGGCGAATGCTTCGCTAGGCTTCCGCGCTATCAAAGTGCATGCACCTTGGGGAGACGTGAACGTCCTGTCGGACCGCACGATTCCCTACACCCGCATGTTCGGCGTGAACCGCTCAGACTGGGTCATTCACAGCTTGGGCAAACTCATCAAGCCTATGGGCGGTGACGGTCTGAAGTTCCTCCGTCTCAGCTCAGAAGATGGCGTGGAGTCACGCTGGGGCTACTACGCAAACATGTATTGCAGAAAGCCGCGCAACCAGGTCAACGCGAACATCGGTTCGTAGTCCTGACGCTGTAGCAATGGGGGGCTTGTCGCCCCCCAATTTCAGTTTGGTAGTTGAACAAGAAGGAATGCTCGAATGAACAGAAACTCAACCCCCGTGAAAGCGATTGAACGCGAAGTGATCGCAGTTCCGTTGACTCTCACGATTCTCGGGAACACTACGCCAGCCAACGGAACATTCACCGTTGTGCAGGGCAAAACTGCAGCAGCATCGGTGGCGCGTACTGGAACAGGCAAATACCGCGTGACGTTGCGGGATGCGTTCCCAACGCTGCTAGGCGCGGTAGTCTCAATTGCGCCTCACAACGATGCTGCGCGTGGAGTCAAGATGAGCGCAGTCACGCCAGCGTCAAAGACGGCCGACTTTGTGATCGTGAACACTGCTGAAGCTGCACTTGATACACCCAACGCTGAAACCGACACTGTCTATCTGACTTTGTTCTTCAAGAACTCAACGGTGAAATAATGGGCGCAGCGGAAGAGATTGCATCCAAGCTCAAAAAGAAGCTCGGAAAGCCTGACTCTGAGCCCAAAGCCGAACCAGTTGAGGCCGAAGAGGAATATGAGGCAGAGGAAGAAGAGGAAATGGATTCTGATGTCGGTCTTGAGGCTGCAGCAGAAGACATCCTCAGCGCGATGAAGGGAAGCGATGCAAAAGCTTTCGTCAGCGCTATGAAGAGCTTTATTGAGATGTGCAGCCATGAGGAATAATGGGCGCCGTATCGCTTCTGGACTTACGCAAACGAGTTCGCGAACGAGCGGATGCGGAGAACAGCCAGTTCTTCACCGACGCTGAGCTGAACTCAAAGATCAATGCCTCTGCTCAAGAGCTGTATGACCTCCTGGTTGACGCAAACCAGGACTATTACACCTTGAGCATTGCTTTTACTCTGACGCTTAACGCCTATACTCTCCCGTCAGATTTCTACAAGCTGGTGAGCGTCGAGAAGTCACTCGATGACGGTCGCTGGATTCCACTGGAAAGCTATCATCCCCAAGAGTCAGGCCACTATTCAGACGCCGACGTTCCAAGCTCGTCCTATCGCATTCATTACATCCCTGTCATGACTTTGATGTCGGCAAATGACGACACCTTCGACGGCCAGAACGGCTTCGAGGAATACATCGTCATTGATGCCGCTATTAAGTGTCTGAACAAAGAAGAAAGTGATCCATCCGCACTTATTGCCGAGAAGCGCGGGCAACTGGAGCGCGTGCAGCGAATGGCTACCGATAGAGACTTTGGTGGTCAGGAAGCTGTGATCGATGTTCGCAATCGGCCACAGTCCAGCATCAAATACCGCCTGGTTCGCGATCAACTGCAGTTTGTTCGCAGCGCAAGCCTGGCTGAGTTCCTCGACCCTCTGGAGTATTAATATGAGAGCATCCATCGCAGTCTTCATCAGCCTGCTGATTCCAGCATTCGCACACGCGCAAGTGACCCCGAACATGAACCTGGACAAGCCAGTTCCAGGAATCACATCCGGCCCAACCTGGGCTGAGATGATCAACGATGCGTTTGATTTGGTCGACTCACACGACCACTCCAGCGGTAAGGGTGTGAAGATCAACCCTTCGGGGATGAACATCAACGCAGACCTTGAGTTCAACGGAAACGATGCGACCGAGCTGCGCACGACTCGATTCGAGTCTCAGGCTGCTCCTTTGTCTGGAGGCTCTGAGGTCGGACAGCTCTACCGCGTCGGTGGTGACCTATATTGGAACAATGGCAGCGGGGCACAGGTTCAGGTCACTAGCGGAACTGGAGTCGTTGCAAACATCAGCAACGCGTTCTCAACCGCAACGCCGGGCGCATATCCTTACACTGTTACCGGTGGAGATGTGCAGAAGGTCCTGCTAGTCGATACCAACTCAAACCGAACCCTGAATTTGCCTGCAGCCACGACAGTTGTTTTGTTCATGGTGAAGGATGCCACCGGACTCGCTGGAACAAACAGCATAACCGTAGCGCGAAACGGGTCGGATACGATTGACGGTGCTGGTGCAAACAAAGTCCTAAACCAGAACTATGGCACGTGGCTGTTTGTGTCTGACGGGGTCAACAACTGGACCACTGCATACTTGCCATCTGGAACCATCGGCATCACCGGTGGAGGAACTGGCGCCGTTGATGTGACCAACGCAAGAATCAATCTTGGTGTTGCAATCGGCTCGAACGTGCAGGCGTGGGATGCTGACCTTGATACCATCTCCGGTCTTGCAAAGACTGATGGAAACGTCATTGTTGGAGATGGTTCGAACTGGGTAGTTGAGAACGGCAATACGGCCCGCACAAGCCTGGGGTTGGGAACAACAAACAGCCCAGCATTCACCGGCCTGACCGTGAGCGGGCAAACCGCATCGCAGCCGCTCCAACTCGATGGCAACAACGCAGTCATCTCGGTTGCTGCTGCGACTTTCCGCGCAAATCACAGCCTTGCAAAGTCTGGCGTCAACACCGACATCACGGCAGTCAACGGCATCACTCCGCAGAATCCGAACTTTCAATTTGCGTTCAACGACTCTGGAACATACTCCGGTCTGAACATATATGATCAGCTCTACCAACGGGTCGGCTTTTACTACATGTTCCAAGTCGCACTCTCCGTGACTGGCATCGGAGTTGCTGTCGAAGAGCTTTGGTTGACTCCAAGCCCAGTGCTGACCAGCCAAGACTACCCTTTGCAGTTAGTTTTTCCATGTGCGCTCTACATCAACGGGGTTTATGCTGATGGTGTTTGGACATTCCGATCCAATCGGGTCATCGTGACAAAAGCAGACGGGTCGAGCTTTCCGATTGGGCAGCCGATCTCGTTCTCGATTGAGGGCAAGTTCCGAGCTCAATAATGCTACGCAAACGCAGTATTCCGCTTGTACTTGATGAAGGGGTCGACACCAAACAGGACCCCAAGGCTCTTCCTCCGCTCAAACTCACCGTTCTTGAAAACGCTCGACATCCGAAGAGAAGCAAGGTGCAGAAGCGCTTTGGTGGTCAGACTCTCGGAGAGCAGATCGTCGGCTCAAGTTCTACGCTGGACGATGGCGACGCGCTGGCTGTGTTCAAACAGGAACTCTTGCAGTTCAGCAAACAGTCGCTGTTTGCCTACTCGCAGCAAGCAGATCGCTGGATAGATAAAGGCTCAGCCATTTCAGCGCGATGCACTGTCACTGACGTCTGCAAGAACAATTATGAACAGACCCAAGTTGATCAGGCTGTTGCGCGTAATATTGCGCTGTCAGCTTGGGAAGATGGACGCGGTGGAATTCGTGTTTCTGTGACTGACTTCGTCTCAGGTGTGCGACTTGTCGACGACGCTCAAGTTCACGTGTCTGCCACTCGTCCGAGAGTGGTGTCGTTCAAAGACCAGCTCTACTTGTTCTACGTATCCACCACAAATCTGATCTGCCGAGTTATCAACCCGCTAAACCCGCTGCCTCTCGGGGCTGAGGTTACTATCTCCAGCAGCGTCAACAGCACAGACATTGCCTATGATGCGATCGCGCAGGACACCTACATCGCGGTAGTTTACAACGTGCAGGGCTCAACTCAGACCCGGATTCACAAGCTGAGCGATGCTCTGGCGATTCAAGCAACGGCCAACATTGCAGAGGCTTCTGTCGGAGTGCTGAGCGTTATCCGCGGCCCGATGTCCAAGCTGTTCATCACGTGGTTCAATTCCGGAACTGGCTATCTCAGAGCTGCGATCTATGACGTGACCCTTGTGGTTGCGGTTGCGCCCTTTACGGTCGATAGCACTGCAGCGACCATCACACGCATCACCGGATATTTGATCCCTGACGATTCAGGCGTTCGTCTCTACTACGAATACTCTTCAGCTCAGAGCTACAATCGGTATGTGCGCCACTGCACGGTTTCTTTGGCTGGAGCAGTGACGGGCGCTGCAGTGTTTCTGCGGTCTGTTGGCATTGCCTCAAAGGCGTTTGCTTACTCTCCCGACACCACCGATCGGGGGTTTGTCTGCCTGGTTCACGAGAGTGTTCTCCAGGCTACGTTCTTCGTTGTTCGCAACGATGGCCTGGTCATTGCAAAGATTCAGTATGGCAAGGCAGGGGGCGGCCTGCTGCGATCGATGCCTGCAACGGTCACCGAGCGAGAGCCGGGCAAGTTCTCCTTCGGGATACTTACCAAGAATCCAGTCATCTCAGAGCAGCGCAACGACTTCCTCACATTCAAGGGTGTGTCTGCTGCTGAAATCGATTTCACCGACCTCCGCAACTTCGCAACCGCATCTCTGGGGAACAACCTGCACGTTGCTGGCGGTGTTATCTCTACTTACGACGGACAAAGCCTGGTAGAGCACGGCTATCACCTGCACCCCGAGAACGTCTCTGCAGCAGAGTCGACCGGAGGCAGCCTGACCCTAACTGGAACCTATTCGATTCGGGTTTGTTATGAGTGGACAGACCTGTCTGGACAGATTCACCGCTCGGCACCATCTCCAGCGCTGCAGGTTACGCTGACCGGCGCAAACAACCGACTGACCTACACCATCCCGACGCTGCGACTGACCGCGAAGAAGTCGCCCAGAACCAACGTGAACATCGTTGTCTACCGGACTGAGAGCCTGGGCCAGATATACTACCGCGCGACTTCGGCAACTTCGCTGCTCTACAACGACCCGACAGTCGACTCCGTGACATTCCAGGATGACTTGTCAGACTCGAACCTCATTGCGAGAGAACCGCTCTACACCACTGGCAACGTGCTTGAGAACGTCTCACCCCCTAGCGGCTCTCTGATCGCAGTGTGGGGCGATCGGCTGGTGATTGCCGGAACAGAAGACGACTCAATCGTTGCATCCAAAGAGCGCAAATCGGGGTTTCCTGTCGAGTTCTCTGATGTGCTCACGATTATGACCGACCCAGTCGACGGCAAGACCACAGCAGTGGCTGTCATGGACGAGAAGTTAGTCATCTTCAAAGAGTCAGCCATCTACGTGGCTTACGGCCAGGGCCCTGACAACACTGGAGCAAACGGAGATTTCCCGAAGCCAGAACAACTTGTGAATGACCTTGGAGCGGGCGACTCAAACTCTGTCGTTCTGACCTCCCTGGGTTTGATGTTCAGGAGCAAGAAGGGCATCTGGCTGCTCACTCGCAGCCTGGGCCTGTCATACGTAGGGGCTGAAGTTGAGGACTGGAACAGCCTGACCGTGACCAGCGCCGTGGTTGTTGACGACGAAAGCGAGGTTCGGTTCACCACGCTTGAAGGACCGTCCCTGGTCTACAATTACGTGCTAGAGCGTTGGAGCGTCTGGACGAATTACGCAGCCAATGACGCCATCGTCTGGAATTCCAGCTATCTCCACATCAAACGGCTCGAAGGCACCCCCGCACGGGTGGTCATCGAAGTCCCAGAGTTCTTCCTCGACATCGACAAGGTGTATGCACTGAAGATCCGCTCGGGTTGGATCTCGTTTGGTGGTCTGCAGGGCTTTCAGCGCGTCTGGAGAATGCTGCTACTGGGTGAGCACAAATCCCCCCATAAGCTTAGAATACGATTCAGGTTCAACTTCTCCGACTCCTGGCGTGAAGAGCACGTCTGGGACCCGGTGGAAGCTCTGGGACTGTTGAATTACGGGGAAAGCTCTCCGTACGGAAGCGAAGAACTGTATGGAGGGCTGGGAGATGTCAACCAGCCACGTGTTGGACTGAGAAATCAGAAGAACGAATCTTTGCAGTTTGAGGTTCAGGACATTCCGGAAGGCGGAAGCTACGAAAGCTACAACCTGACGGGCGCAACCTTTGAAGTGGGAGTGAAAAAAGGCGCATGGAAGCAAGCACCGGCAGCGACGATCTAGTTCGGCTCTATGGCGGATTCATGCGAGAGCGCGAGGGTGCGAAGATTATGCGCAACCAGCACGCGTTTCTGACCTACATCGTCACGGATGAGGGGTGCGTGATTCGAGACATCTACTGTGAGCCGGAATTCCGACGCCAGGGACACGCAAAAGCGCTGTTTCATGAGCTTGTAGTCGAAGCAACTCGCATCGGCTGCACTTATCTGAGCTGTCAGGTCGATTTGAAAGCCAAGAACGCGCAGCAGTCATTTGGAGCAATCTATTCCCAGGGCTTCAAACCGGTTCGCGCACACGACAATCTTATTGTTTTTGCTTTGGAGTTAGTCTAATGGGTCCGAAAATCATCACAGAGAAAGTGTTCGGAATTGAGAAGCCGGATATTGATGAATCAAAGTTCGAAAACACGTCCTATAACGACCTGCGTCCTCGCCTGCTTGCGATTATCGACTCACAACTGAAGAACAAAGGTATCGACGCCTTCATCCCACGGGAAAACCGCCCATACGAGATGCTTAGCGACCAAGAACGTGCTGACTTTCGATCGAATAGCGGAGGGTCAAGGCAAGTTCGACCTCGACTTCGAGCGGATGCGGAATACAACGCTCCTGAGCCAGAGAGTCCCGTCCAAGAACCGTATGAACAGGCACCGAAGCCGAAGAAGGAGACCGCTTCACAGCGGTTGCGTCCCAAATACGGAGACGCCGCACTTCTCGCAGCGCTCGATGCACGCCAATCTGGCTACACTCCAGCGTCACTCGCTCTTGTGCCGCCTAAAGCTCTGGCAGAACAAAACGAGGAAGCGCAGAAGGCGCAGCTAGACGATGTCCTCAGCTACGTTCGGCGTGGACGCAACCCCACCAGTTTCTTGAAGGCGTAGATAATGGCCGCTCCAAAAAACATCACTTCCCGCTACCTGATTGACGCAAGAAACAACTTGCGGGACCAGGTCGCTCGGCTCGGACTCCATCCCTTTGCAGCAGAAAACGAGCTGAATCGCCTGCTGTCGATCGAAACCGGCTTGAATCCCTCTGAGCTGGCGCCAGCAATTGCCAAGGCAGAGACGGAGACCAAAGGCACGAAGATCGGAAAAGCGCGCGAATTCAACGCGGCCCAAATCGAAGACGCTCGTGAGATTGAAGCTGCTCGAATCGACCCCATCGAACGCGTGGAAGCGCCTACGCTCGGAGGGGTTGAGCGCGTTCGGGCTAACCTACTCGACACGACAGGAGACCGACAGTTCCGCGCAGGTCAGTACGGACTCCTGCAAGCACTGCAGGCACGCGCCAACGGACAGACGCCGTCACTGGCTGCACTTGAAGCACGAGACGCCTTTGACCGCATTGGAGCAAATCAGCAAGGAGCAATTGCAGCATCTCGCGTTTCGCCTGCAGTAGCTTTGAGACTGGCGATCAACCAGGCCGGAGAGCTGAATCAATCGGCAGCACGCGAAGCAGTCAAAGCACAAATGGCTGAGCGCATCGCAGCCGAGCAACAGCTTGCCGAGGTCAGTGCAACCGGTCGCACTCAGGACCAACAACTTGCAGCCCAGCAGGCGGGAATTCTGAACACCACTTCAGCGACCAACGCCGCTGCAGCAAATCAACGCGCTGTTGAGCAGGCCGAAATGATTCTGCGGGCCAAGCTTGCCGACCAGGTCGCAGCCAACACACGAGCCACCAATCAAGCTTCATTGCAGCAACAGAGCCTGACATCGAATCAGGCTGCTGTTAATGCGCGGGCAACCCAGCAGGCAGCGCTTGAGCAAGAAGCTCGACGCGTCAACGCTGCAGCCGTCAACGAACGAAACATCCAGCAAGGCAACATTGCGGGTGGAATTCAACAGGCCAACATTGCAGGCGCTGCACAAAGAGCTGCTGCAGGGTCTGCTGCAGGCGCAACGGTAACAGCCGCACAGATCAACGCAGACGCCAGCATCTTCAACAACTCGGTGAACAACCTCAACTCATCTGGTCAAGGAAATGGCCAGCTTGGATCCGAAGGACAGAACACCAATTCCAACAACCAGAACAACCAGAACAACAACAACGCCAACATTGGCGGGTCGCTCATAAACGCTGGTGGTGGTGCTCTTGCTTCAGACAAGAAGCTGAAGAAGGATGTCAAAGCTGGCGACCATGATGCAGACGCATTCCTTGAGGCTCTGAATGCCCGCACGTTCCGCTACAAAGACCAAAAGCACGGTGCGGGTAAACGTCTCGGAATCATGGCACAGGATGCGGAGAAGTCGGAGATGGGCGCTGAGGCTGTTGTCGACACACCAGACGGCAAAATGATTGACTTCAAAAAAGGTTTGTCTGCAGTTCTGGCCGCTCAGGCTCGGCTGCATGATCGCATGGCTAAGCTTGAGGGGAGAAAAGCAGCATGAAGCTAGATGAAGTCATCTCTCCAGCGGAAGCGCTCGGATTGGTAGAACAAGGGCACATGTCTAAGACGCTTTACCAGCAAGTAATTGAGCGCTGGCCAAAGCTTCGCCCGGAGTTCGTGAACTCGACTATCCAAGCAGAAAGCGCGGGAAAACCACGCGCGGTCTCGGATGCGGGCGCACAAGGCTTGATGCAGGTCATGCCAGCGACCGGGAGAGAGGTAGCGCAACAGCTTCGCGATGCCGGAATTGCTATCCCAGAAAACGCAGACCTGAACGACCCCGAAATCAATCGCGCGATTGGAACTGAGTATCTAGGCAGACAGCTAGACAAGTTCGGGAGCGAAGAGCTAGCCTCCGCAGCATATAATTCTGGGCCAAAGACTGTCAGCGACGCAATCGCGGAACCTGGCCCGGACGATCCAGCCTCCGTGCTTCCGCTGCTTCCCGCAGAGACTCAAGCCTATGTGCCTAGAGTGATGAACGGATTCCGTGAAGCACAACCTGCAGCCGCTCCAGCAGCAAAGTCTGAACCAAGCGCAGCGCCCGCTGCTGCCCTACAAGAAACCTCTTCCCCAACAGCACCCTATGAAATTCAGAAGGACGCAATCGCAGAAGGTGCCGCGGCTGGCATCCGTCAAGCCGAAGCTGAGGCTGAAGTTGCAAAGACTCAAATTGCCCAGAACGAGCAACTGGTTGCTCAGCAGGCCGCAAACGAGAAAGAGCGACAGTCGAAGTTAGAGGCCCAACAAGCGAAGATTGAGACTGCTGTCTCTGACTATGCCAACACCAAGATTGAGCCGGGCAACTTCTGGAAGAACAAAAGCACCGAGGACAAGATTGTCTCAGGCATCGCAATTGCCTTGTCTGCACTCGGGCAAGGACTCCAAGCCAGCGCTGGCGTTGCAGCTCCAAACTACGCACTGAAAATCATCTCCGATTCAATCGATCGCGACATCGAAGCCCAGAAGATTGCCATGCAAACGAAAGGCGACGTGGTCAACGCTCAGCGCGGCATATACGCTGATATGCGTTCGAGGTTCAACGACGAGCGGGAAGCTGAGCTTGCAGCTCAAACGGTTGCTCTCAACTCAGCTCAGCTCAAGCTGCAGTCGATCAGCGCTGAGAACAAAAGTGCAACTGTTCAGGCGAATGCCAAACTGCTTTACGGCCAGATTGAAGAGAAGAAGCAGGAGAAGATCCAGGAGCTGCAGAAGTCAGCGCTGGCATCTCCGGTGGGTCAGCTCTCGCTTCGTCAGCAAGTGTTGCAAGGCAAGGTGTCACCTGAAGTGCTCACCAAAGATGACCGCGAACGCTACGTCGAAGGCTTGGGATTTGCTCCAAGCGCTGAGGAAGCGAAGAAGATGCGTGAGTCTCAAGTTGCTTTCCAAGACCTGGAGGGCACGCTCTCGGAGATCAAAAAACTCCGGGAAGATTATGGAGCAGAGGTATACAACCGAACAGCGATCCGCAAAGGAAAGACGCTGTCAGCATTGGCATTGCTCAAAATCAAGAATCTTGAGCAGCTCGGTGCCTTAGACAAGGGCGCTATTGAGATCGGTGATCGAATTATTCCGGAAGATCCAACTGAATTCGGCTTTGGTGTTGGAGCCGGAATCGATGAAGCGCTCGACCGTTTTAGGTCGAACTACCAAGCCAACATTCGCAGCCGAATCACGGAAGGCACACCCTTTGCCGAGAATCCTAACAAATTTCACGACCGCTTTACGGCTGGGCCCAGCATTGTTCCTCAATCAAACACGCAGCTTCGACAAGACCAAAGCCCATCGCAAACCGGGGGTGGACAAGTAGAGTCACCAGCTACATACAAGCCCATAGCAGCAAGATAGAACATGGCTGAGAAGGTTGCAGTTTATAACCGCGATGGCGTTTTTGGAACGCTCGACCTCAACGATGAGAGCGAGTTGCAAGCAGCAATCGCTGAAGGCTTTCGCGTAGCATCGCCCGAAGAGCAAAAAAATGAACAGCTTAAATACATTGCTAGCGGTCCAGTCGGAAAGGTAGCCGCAGCTACCACCTCAGCGTTGGATGCGGCATCGTTTGGCGCATCGGATTATCTTGTTCAGAAGTTCTTTCCTGAAGCCTTCGAAATTGTCGAAGCCGCCCGTGAAGAGAATCCGATCTCTTCCGGTGTCGGCACTGCAGCCGGAATGGTTGGTTCGGTTGCGAGTCCGTTAGCCAAGGCAGCCACAAAGGTTGGGGAGAAGGCTGCTGTTGAAGTCGCAGGAATAGTCGGCTCTGGCGTTGCTGGTAAAGCAGCCCAAACAGCAGCGAAGCTCGGGGCTGAAGGGCTTGCTGTATCTTCACCACTGGCTATCTCGCAGGCGGTTCTTGGAGATGTCGACGAAGCCGGAGAAACCTTGATGTATGGCTCTTTCGGCTCAGCAGCCGCGGGCGGAAGTGTCTCTCTGGTTGGTTCTGCTGCGAAGGCAGGCGCAAACCGGCTTGCGCAATTCCTAAAGCCTGCAACTTCAAAAGTCGCTGGAGCAGTTGCGAACACACTTGAGAAGCAAGAGGTTTACCAGGGGGCAAAAGCACTCGGATTCAACAAGAGCATGATCGCAAAGGCGGGAATCGACCGGACCAGAGAGCTGGTTCAGTTCGCCAAAGATCGCGACCTATTCAAGCTTACTCAGAGCGCCGTTGATGACCTCAAAGCCGTTGAAGCGCTGCGAAAAGCCGAAGGTGAGAAGATTGGACAGGTGTTCAAGAACATCGATTCAAGCGGAAAATACTTTGTTGACGGCACCAAGCTGCTCGATCGCATCAAGCAAGGTGTCCAGATTCCGAGAGGCGAACTGCTTGCGCCCGAGCGCAACGCTTACAACAAAGCGCTCAAAGATGTTCTGCTGACAGTCACCAACAAGAGCGGTGCAGTCAAAGAGAAGATAAAGTTTCGCGACCTGCAACGACTCAAGAGCAATCTCGGTGATTACGCCTATAACGACTTTGCGCAAGTGCGTCCCGGAAGAAAGCTGGTTGCCAAGATTGAGCGACTGGTTGACGAAACCATCGATGATTCGCTCGATTGGGCAGAGCGAAGCTACCCAGATCAGGCAGCCATTTGGCGCGATGCAAAGCTCGAGTACCGGGGCTACAGCGACTTAATCAAACCACTGAAAAACCGCATGGACTCAGAGATGGGGAACCAGCTTGTCCGACCATCAAATATCGGTTTTGCTGCTGCTGGAGCGGCTGCAGGCGGTGGTCCTGGTATGATTCTTGGATACGCGCTGAACGAAGCACGCCAAACCTACGGCGCAAAGGCAGCGACACTCATACTTGGCAAGGTCAACTCGCTGATCAACAGCCGCAACAACGTCATCTCAAAGGGCGTGAACCGATACTTTGACTTGATCGGCAAGGTGCCGGACGGAGTTCGCCCAGTGGCTCTAGGTGAAGTAACGCGGTCACTCGATGAGAAGCAGAGCCGAAGCCTTGAAGATGTGCGAGAGCTCAGCCGGACGCTTGCAGAGGACATCTCAGCGAATCCTGATCGCTTGTCCTCAGCGGTCGAAGACATTGCTGGTGTGGATGATGCACTGAGCTCTACCGTGCAACAAAGACTGATTGCTGCTGCCGAGCATTTGCGTCAGCACGTGCCGAAGCCTAACCGCGTTGGCTCTCCATTCCTTGAAGAAATCTATGCGCCCTCTGACAAAGAGGTCGCGTCATTTGAGCGCAGGCTAGCAGTCGCACTAGACCCGCACGTCGTCATAGGTGATTTACAGAACGGCACCCTCAGCACGGAATCCATCGACACACTGAAGCAACTTTATCCGCATTTTCATCGACAGCTATCGCAAACCATCGTTGACACTGCTGCGACAAGGAAAAAGAAGCTCAGCTTCGAGCAACGGGTCCAGTTGTCTTATATTCTGGGCACGGAGTTTGATGAAGTGCTGAAGCCTGAGAACGTGGCGCTGTTCCAGAAGAACTTTGCAGTCTCTCAGCAGGAGAATCAACGCAAGACAGGAAAGCGATTAGAAGCGCCGAACCTAGCAACCGACGTCGAGCGGATAACCAACCGCTAACTACACTCAGAGCATCCGCCACAACGGACGGGCACATCGACAATTGACTCGTCGGAGACGTCAACGGTCTGCTGATAGCAGTCTGAAGCCGAGCAAGCGCCTGCAGGAGCGCAAGCCGTGACGTTGTAGAGCCCGGGCGTTAGCGTGAAAGTAAATTCACCGCACTTCCCAGTATTGGCAAACAGCGTCTCTCCGGTTTCAACCGACTGCACCTGCCACTGCTGCGAACAATCGCCCAGTCGGCTAGTTCCGCCACCGTTCCTAAGTAGAAGCGTTCCAGAAGCACTGCCCCCACCTCCACCACCACAAGCCGATAGAGCAAAAGCACAGGTCAAAAGTAATGATTTTCTCATAGGGTGGATGCTTTCTTGCGTCTGCCGCGAAGGAACAACCACCCGTAGAACGCAACTACGAAAATCGCAGACACGCGCACGAAAGCCGAGTAGCCACTTGCTCCAAACTGCTGGCGGATTAATTCAGGAAGTGAGGCGATGGAATAAACAACTCCACCCATCAGGCCAGAGTACAGCGCGATCACGACAAGACACCCAACGCAAGCAATCAGCGCGAATGCAAGAGCACCGAGGATGTTCAGCACCGATCCAATGTTTCGCCCATCGTCCATAATCGGTCCGAGGATGAGCACCATTGCTGCGATACCAATCAAAGTCCAAGCCATATTCAAATGGTAGCAAATCCCTGAAGCGTCGGTCCAGTGCGTGCACACATGGAAACGCAGCCTTTAATCTGAAGGCAGCTCAACAAACCCCTAAATGGCTGAGGGTATTATGATTTCTTTCCTGATCTACGGGCTTGCACTGCTCATGATCCTGCAGGTGATGCGGTGGCTTCTTGGCCATCTCGCTGCTCTGGCGGTCATTGCATTGATCTTGCTCGTTACGGGGGGAGCATACGGCTCGACGCTTGGCAGTACTGACGCCACACACAACGAACAACAGGAAAAATGAGCAATGACCGAACTGGCCGACTTATCGACCAACTCATCATCTTGGCTCTTTGCGCTGCTTGCTCTGGTGTCAGCGCTCAACTGTTTCATCGGCTTGGTCAAGCTGAGCTTGCGCAAAAAGAGACTGCTCACGCTTTTGGCGAAGCGCTCTCGAAGCTACGTGATCAGGTCACGGGTATCAGCGACCGGCAAATCGAAGACCGCGGTCGGCTCAACTCTTTGGAAGAGTGGAAAGGAAGCACACATCATTTAACGAGACAGGAGAACTGACATGCGGAACATTCTGAGGACGATCAACGCGCTGTTAACGATTAGTTTTCTTTCGGTTGTCACGCTCCTTCACGGCTGCGGTGACGGCAAGGGAACCGAGGTTAACGTCAACAATAGCCAGGCTAGCACTCAGAGCCAAGGCGCAACCGGTG
>JACCDG011239415.1_pt1 | contig 37831 bp, 38 predicted proteins | sample 7442471 | NCBI WGS metagenome assembly JACCDG01 (sample SAMN15323444, study PRJNA562643) | freshwater metagenome | isolation source: river surface water | place: USA:Blue River Watershed | collected 2017-08-17 | reverse complement strand
GTGATGTCTTGGATCCGATAGAGCGGCTCTTGCCTGAATTGCGCAAGATCGCGGGCCCGCACCGCGTATGCGAGACCGGAGCTTTTAGGCGCAAGGCTGAGACTCTATCGAAGCTCGAATTCTTGATCGAGGCCGAGCCCAAGTCTGCTTTGGCCACGCGCCTCGAGAAGGCCATTCAAGAGCGAGTGGGTCCGGTGGGCTTGCCTATTGTACTGCATTTTGCCGAGTCTAATCGGTTTGGGTACGAGCTGGCGCGGACAACTGCGACTGCGGAGCATTGGAGCGCGTTGGGGTCTCCTGCTTCGTTTGCCGCATCGAGCGAGCAGGCGTTTTATGAGAAGCTAGGACTTTCTGAGATTCCTCCCGAGACACGTGAAACGGGTGAAGAGGTCAAGCTCGCCAAGAAAGGCAAGCTTGGTGGGCTTTTGCCGTGGGATGGAATTCGCGGCGTGTTTCACAATCACACGGTACGCTCCGATGGAACTGCGACGCTTGAGCAGATGGTAGTCGCAGCTAAGGGCATGGGATACGAGTATTTTGGAATTTCGGATCACAGCCAATCGGCGTTTTATGCTCAAGGCCTGCGCAAAGATGCGCTGGCGGAGCAGGAGCGAGAAGTCCGTGATCTTCAGCAAAAGTACCCAGAAATCCGAATTTTCTGGGGTATCGAAAGCGATATCCTCGCTGACGGATCGCTGGATTACGACGATGCTCAGCTCAAGCGTTTTGATTTTGTGGTCGCATCGGTCCATTCGCGCTTTCAGATGGATCGCGACACCATGACGGCGCGAGTGCTCGAGGCGGTTCGCAATCCGTATACTCGATTTTTAGGGCATGCGACGGGGCGACTGCTACTCGGTCGAGAGGGCTTTGATATCGATATGCCTCGGGTGATCGAGGCGGCCTCGGGCTGCGATGTAGCCATCGAGATCAACGCCAATCCTGCCCGACTCGATATTGATTGGCGCTGGGGGCCCGAGTTGCGCGCAAAAGGTACAGTAGTTTCGGTGAATCCTGATGCGCATGCGGTAGCGGGGCTAGAGGACACGCGATTTGGGATCGCGATGGCGCGCAAGGCGCTTTTGCCTGCGAGCCAAGTGATCAATTCGAGGCCGCTCCAAGAGGTCGAGCGATGGCTCAAGCGAGGGTGATATCGGGGGCGAAGGCGTCCAAGCGCACGCCAATCAAGCCGCTCAGCCCAGACGAGCTGCGCAAGAGAATGGCCCAGGTCCTCGTGATATTGGAGCGCACCTATCCTGAGGCTGAGTGCAGCTTAACCCACAAGAATGTGTTTGAGCTGATCATGTCTGTGATCTTGTCCGCGCAGTGCACGGATGAGCGGGTCAACCAAGTGACTCCAGCGTTGTTTAAGCGGTTCCCCAACGCGCGAGCCATGGCCGCGGCGGACCTTCGAGAGCTTGAGGAGCTAATAAAAACGACCGGTTTTTTCCGTAATAAGGCCCTTTCTCTCAAAGAGTGCTCGAGAGCATTGGTGGAGAAGCATGGCGGAGAGGTTCCGCGCGATTTGGAGTCGTTGATCGAGCTTCGTGGAGTCGGTCGCAAGACCGCCAACGTGGTGCTGGGCGTGGCGTACAAAATCCCTGGTCTGGTGGTCGATACTCATGTTGGGCGCCTATCGCGACGGATGGGGTTTACCCGAGAAAAAGATCCGGTCAAAGTCGAGCATGAGCTGATGGAGATTGTTCCGCGCGAGAAGTGGACTGAGCTTGCGCATTTATTTATTTACCATGGCCGGGCGATTTGCGATGCGCGCAAGCCACTTTGCGGGGAATGCCACGTAGCGCGATTTTGTCCTAAGCTCGTTTAGGGCGCTAAGTGATCTTAAGCGACTTTTGAGCGGTCAGAGAGGCCGTTGTAGAGATTGATGCGCGATCTTAGGTCGCTCGGTAGCTCCTCGACCATCTGAGACTTGATTTCAGCGGGGATGTCTTGCGCCACGGCCCAAAGATAAGCGCAAGCGACGTCTTCGCAAAATCGGGCATACTCGTCTTCGGAGTATTCGAACCTTGGAGAGTCGAGCAAGTCTGTGAGGCCTAAGATGTGTCTCGTGCATTCGACAAACATGGGAAACCCAATGCTCGAGTCGCACCGAGACTCCGCGCACCCGATGAGTACTCGATAGTCAGTGCGTTTTGGGAGAAGGGTGATCAGCGTATGAGCAAGGTGCGGCGGCAAGCGTTCGAGCAAGAGCAACGATAGCCGCTCAGTCAGATGATGTGCGCACTCGGCTGTTTCGGGATACTTGAGTTCTATAGATAGGGCGGTGTTTCTAAGCCAGTCTATTTCGCGCTTGGCTGCCATAGTTGCTCACCAAGCAATCGGTGAGCCAGTTCAGGTACCAGGTTTGCACGGCTGGTAAGAAACGGAGATCCTCAATGCCTAAAAAAGTGAGTCAAATGTCTCTGAACGAGCAGCCGATTCATTGGTTTCGCGCATTCATCTGCGGAGTGGGTGGAGCGACGCTCATGTCGGCATTTATCGACTGCTTCTACATGTTGGGGCTCACGCCATTTTCTTTCGAGCTGTATTTGGGAAGCCTTCTTCGCGGCTCGCCCTATGGTCCTCACAATTTCACTCTAGGGTTGTTTGCCAATTGGCTACTTGGTGGGCTTTTTGGCTTCGTCTATGCCTACGCATTTGAGTACGTGTATCGGCGAGCGACGAGTCGAGTCGGAGTCATGCTGGGCCTAGGGCACGCAGTTCTCGCAGCAATCGGGTTCTTTCCGTTCTTTAATCTTCTGCACGAACAGACTGAGACCGGGCTCTTCACGTCGTTTGGCTTCTTTGGTTCAGCGCTCGGGGGGCCCACTCTTATTCTATTGTTAACGGGCCATTTTCTATTTGGTGCGATGATGGGGACTTTTTATGGGCCTGTCCGCGCGGCACGAGTCCGAGCTCACGAGTATGAGCCTGGGGAGATGGGGTTTCCGGGCGATCCGGACGTCATCACTGATGAAGAGGATTCAATCGATCGCATGGCGGTTTGAGTTGTAGATACCCTACCCAAAAAAAGAGCCGCTCTTTGGTCCTCTTTCCCAAAGAGCGGCTGATGGTGTGTGACGTTGTGGTTGATGTCGACTATTGGCAGTAAGCGTTGCGGACGCAGGCCTCCTTGTCTGTGTAGTGGTTGATGCGGCAGGCGGCTATGACTCGGGCGATGACGATATCTGCTCCTCGCCCCGGCAAGTTGAACGCCCGTCCATTGCTTGTCGTGCTACATACGACCTGTCGGTTTGGGTCGGCGTATGGAGGCGCGGGAGGATAGTGGGTAGGCGGCCCCGGATCGTACGGAGGTGGTGTGTAGGGGGGAGGTGAGCTGTGTCCTCCGGTGCATTCGACGTTTGCTCGGCATTCTCCGTTGTTGGTATGGGCGCTTTGCTCGCAGTTTGAGACAGTGCGGCCGAGTGCTGTGTGGAGATCCGTGTCTCCGTCATAAAAGGTGAAGCCTCGGCTTCGAGTCACGCAACGTGCGTACGAGCCTGTGAAGTCTGCGTCGCAGGAGATGTTGTATCGGCATTGGCCATTGTTGGTGTGCGCGTTGCTTGTGCAGTCGCGGATGGTGCGCGATCTAGCGTTGGCGATCCCGTAGTCAGCGTTTCTGAATTGGAATCCTTTGCTCGAAGTTTGGCAGGCTAACCAGGCCGAGTCTAAGTACGAGTCGGCAAGCGCTTGATGGGTCTGCAGCGTACAAATCGCGGTCATTGCGATCGCGAAGATCGAGGTTCTCGACATATTGAACTCCTTAGTTTGAGGCAGGGAACAGGTTTTGTTCTTGTTCGGCGGGCATTGCGCCCGCCGCGTGCTGGTCCATTGAGCAATGCGTGTGCCGACAAAAGCTGGTAAAATCAGCCTTTTTTGGGGCCAAAAGGAGTCATTTCCAAATCAAATGGATCAGATGTTGGGGCCAAATCTGGTTATTTGAGTGGCCGAAACAACACCATGCACAGGTTTTGGGCGCGCAGGTCATTCATCAATTAAATGAATCGGATAATGAAGTCGCAATGTTGTTTGATCGATTGAATTTATAAATTGACGCTATATGTCATAAGCGCTAGTAAGCCGGCACCTTTGATAAACCAATAGGAGTCCAAAAATGAAACGTAACCCAAATTTGCTCATTTTTGCAGCGACGGCGATTTTCGCTGCCAGCGGCTGCGGTGGAGAAGAAGGTCCTCCAAAGCCAATGACCCGCTCGATGAACGCTTCTTCACAGGAGTGTATTTATGGCGGAACCAAGACGGTCGGAGGGTTTGACACCCACGGAGACGCTGGTCAGGACTCGCAGCCAGATGGTGCGCTTCAGGATGACGAATTAATTTCGGCTTTTACTGACATCAATTGCAAAGTGCTCGTGATGCGAATCGCGGAAGCGGCGCCGGACGCTCAGCATTGTGAGTACGGTGGACTCAAGAGTGAGTACGGCATCGACACCAATGGCGATTACGTTCTCCAGGACAACGAAGTGGATGCTGCTCTCACCACGTATGCTTGCACCAATGCAGTTCAGTCAGTCGTCGCGGTTACTCTTGAGGCCAGGGGTTCTAACTGCAGCGCCGGTGGCTTCAAGATCGAAAGCGCAATTGACGGCAACGGAGACGGCAGGCCTCAAAGCACCGAGTCCGAGTATCACGTCGCTTATGTGTGTAACGGCACTAACGGCATGAACGGCACCAACGGCATGAACGGCACCAACGGGATCAACGGCATCAACGGTGAAGATGGCTTCAACGCTTTAGTTCGTCTCGGCGTGTTGCCTTCGAACGTCGCTCAGTGCCGTTTCGGTGGTACTCGCATTGATTCCGGTCTTGACCGCAATCGCGACAATATCCTTCAAGATACTGAGGTTCTAACCACGGCTGCAGTGTGCTCGGTTCAAGTCATCGACAACGTGATTGTCGAAACCAGCGTCATCCTGCCTAGCACGGTTTCTGTGCCCACTGCCTGCGTGAACGGCGGTGTTCGCGAGACCATCGGTGTTGACACGAACAACGACCATGCCTTGCAGCCTGCTGAAGTCACTGGCTCCTTTGACGTCTGCACCCAAATTCAGACGATCGCTGGGACCTCGGCTCTCATCAACACGACCACCGCGACTGCTGCTCAGTGCGCGTGGGGCGGTTTCATTTTTGAGACGGGCCTAGACAGCAATCACAACAACTCGTTGGATGCTGTCGAAGTCATCTCTGCTGAAACCCGAGTGATTTGCAACGGCGCAAACGGTTCCGCAGGCTTGATCTCTTCTCGGACCAACTTGCCTGTTCCAAGTCTAGAGTGCGGATCCGCTGGCGGCTTCACGTTCTACTCCGGTTTGGACACGAACCACGACGGAACATTGCAAGTGAGCGAGCGCAATCCAACGGCTCCAGCAGTCGTTTGTAACGGAGCTACCGGACCTCAGGGTCAAATGGGGACACAAGGCCAAAGCGGATTGTCGTCTCTCATCACTCAGTCTGCAGTTGCGACAAGCGGAGCATCGGCATTCTGCGGCGCTGAAGGCGGCGTGAGAATTGATACCGGCTTGGACGACGACCGCGATGGCTTGTTGGACTCCAGCGAGATCAACTACACCTCGTACGTCTGCCACGGCGAGACTGGCGCTCCAGGCCTCACCTGGTTGTTTGATGTTCAATCGATCTCGACCTCGAGCTCGACTTGCGGTGGCATGGGTGGTTACCTCGTGCGCGGCGGTCTTGACTTGAACAACAGCGGGATCCTTGGGCCTCCGCCTGAAGAAGAGTTCTCCTTCCCGGTCTGCAACGGCTACGATGGACTCGACGGACAAAACGGCTTGGACGGCTGGATCGCCAGCTCCACTCCGCTTTCTGTCGGCGACTTCTTCTGCCCTCAAGGCGGATATTTGCTCGAGTTTGGTCCGGATAACAACGGCAACGGATCAGTTGATTCGTCCGAAGTTCAAAACTCGACCTACCTCTGCAACCCTTAATCGGTAGCTAGTTAGGCAACAAAAATGAAGAAGGCCGGGGATCCGATGGGTCTCCGGCCTTTTTTGTGGCTAAAAAGTCCAACCCATTCGGATCGCGACATAGGGTAACGCCTTGCTGCCGAGTTGGTTGCCTGTGGATTCGAGATTGTCTTTGAGGCGCTGATAAGAGGCACTAGACTCGACAAGCGTCTGAAGTGGGGCGAGCGTGGGATCTGTGAGCGTGTTGGTCATCGTGCTCCGCACTGCGAACGGAAACTGAACGCCCAGATCAAAGCCAAACGCAAAGCTGCCGCGTCCGCCGAAGTTCCAGCCGATGTGGGGCGTCGCGTACATGCAATGGATTGCGAAATCGACATTGGTTGCGGCGCTGAAGTCTTGGTCACCGCTTGAGATAGAAATCGTTGGAGAGCCAGATGCTGAGGCTTTTTGATAGCCTCCGGTGAGGCCTAGAAAGAATGCGCCTTTGAACGGAAACCAACGAGCTTTGCTTTCAATCCCAAGGACCGCGATCTTCACGGGTCCGTCTGACGATTGTAAAGTAAGAGGGACGCCGGGAGCGACGACCCCTGCCACGCCGATTGCTACCCCAAACGCAGGCGTCGGGCTAGCCGCATATTCGACTCCCGTGCCATGCGGGACTTGAGCCTGCAGGCTGATCGTTGATTTGATATCCACTGCCCAGCAAATTGTAGGAAATGCTGCTACCCCACCCAATACCGCCATCCTGGCAAGCGCACGAATCATCCTTAGATTTTAGCCCTATTCCCAGGCGCTGCAACTATGGTATCTCAGCCAACTAAATGACACCCGATCAACTCAAAAAACGCATAGAATCCTTGGCTCCTGGCACTCAGGCTGAAGTCGTCGACTTGACGGGCACGATGGATCACTATCAAGCCCTTGTGATCTCACCCGTGTTCGCCGGCAAAATGATGATTGAGCAGCATCGCCTCGTCTATGATCTTTTCAAAGTAGAGGTTGCCTCGAATGAGGTGCATGCGCTGACGCTCAAGACTTTCACCCCAGAGCAATATTTAAACTATAACAATAGGAGATAGTTCTCATGTCACACCCACTCGTCTCAAAGGTTCAGGAAATCGTGAATGCCAGCCCTGTCGTCATTTTCATGAAGGGCACTCCGGATTTTCCGCAATGCGGATTCTCGGCTCGTGCTTGCCAGGTATTAAAAGCTGCTGGCGTTGAGAAGATCAAGGGTGTGGACGTTCTCTCGGATGATCCACTCTGGACCGCCCTCGAGGAGTTTACTCAATGGCCGACGGTCCCTCAGGTATTCGTGAAGGGCAAGTTCATCGGTGGCTGTGACATCGCTGTGGAGATGTACGAGCGCGGCGAGCTTCAGGAAATCCTGAAGTAACTCAAAATAGCCTTACTTTCCGACTACCAATGTTCTTTTGAAGATCTGCTCGAAAAGCTGCTTTTTCTGATCGATTCGAAGCATCTCTAGATCCATTGGCGCCCTTCCCGAAAGGAAAATCCGGACTTTCTTCAAGTCGGTTTGCACGCGCGCGATTTTGACCGTGCTCGTGTGCCCACGATCCAGAGCGTCTCCGACTCGAAGCAGGGCTAAGAGCTTATAGAAGGCATCTCGGCGCCTCTTGTCGCCGCCGAACTTGACGAGCTCATCTTCTGCCGGTTTTCCGTTCGCATGCCAGAGGCAGAGCTGTGCGACGAACTCCGTTTCCCATTGCTCCATGGATGGAAAATCCGCGTTTCTAACTAAATAGCACGAGTGCGCTCCGTGACGGGTCGAAGAGATGGCCTCTCCTGTATCGTGAAGGATGGCGGCTGCCGTGAGGTAGGTGCCCCAGTTCGCATCGAGTTTGTGGAGTGGTTTGAGCTTCGCAAAAAGTGTCTCGCAAAGAGAGACGACTTGCTTGAGGTGTCCCTCAGCTGAACCTAGTCGCTTAGCTTTGGCGTAGAGGTCGGGAAGGTGAAGTGCGATGTGAGACCGTTGGTTCTCGCGATGAAGCTTGAGCTCTTCTTCAAGAATCCCGTCTCTGAGTGAGAAATCCGTCGGCTTAAGCTTCTTGGCGCTCAGAGCATCCATGCACTCTTCAAGTAGGATCGCTCCCGCGAGGATCATATCGACGCGTTTGCCTTCCATCCCCGGAACGGCCAAAAGCTGGGTCGTCGTCATGGTGCTCATCGTTTTGACGAGCTTGCGTAGGTCCTTGAGCTCGATGCTCTTGCCACCGGCTCCGCCTTTTTTAAGCATTCGGGCGAGAGCGCGGATGGTGCCGCTGGATCCTAGGACAAAGTTGGCCTTGGGCCAATTCTCCGAGATGATTTTGGGGAGAAGTGTCCCCTTGATATGTCTGCGAAGCTCTTCGATGGGCGTTATGCCCCCGCGAGATGCGGCTTTGGGTGGGCTGCTTTTGAGAAATACTTGCTGAAGCCTGGCCGTACCGAGCGGGAAGCTGGTGGAATGGCGAATCGCGCGTCCTTGGCAGATGCTGATTTCGGCGCTTCCGCCGCCGATGTCTAGCAGAGCGTATCGGCCCTTGGGGGGCTTCTCGTGCTGAAGAATGCCTAGAGCGATGAGCCGTGCTTCCTCGACTCCTGAGATGACCCGAACCTCGATCCCGGTTTTTGCCCGAATCAGTTGGAGGAGGCGCTGAGAGTCAGAAGCCTCGCGTAAGGCACTTGTGCCGAACGCGACGATCTTCTGAGCGTTGAGCTCTTCTGAAGTTCTCTGAAAACTCGAGAACGCTTGGACAGTCCGGCGAATGGCATCTTTGTCGAGCTTGCCCTCGAGAAAGACTCCTTGGCCCAAGCGGACCATGAGCTTTTCGCGATGGAGCTGACGGATCCTGTTGCCAGGACCAATCTGGTGGACATCAAAACGGACGGAATTCGTACCGAGATCAATGACCGCCAGTCGCATGGATCAGATCGGTTAGATCGCGTGAAAAGCGTTCTTTTTCTTCGCTTTTTTGCTGCGTTCGACGGCTACTTTGTGGGCAGCAGGAGCTTCGCCCTTCTTGTAGGCGGTTGCTTTGTCGCGGCGGCTGTTTTTGTGCTTAGTGGCAAGTCTTTTGGCCATGGAAAACTCCTGGTTAAATCAGATTACATGAGACGGCTACTCTGTGTATTGCCTGAAATGGTTGGTTTTTCAAGCTGAGTCGTCAGGCAGTGGGGCAATGCCGCGGCGGCATCGCGATTCTAACGGCTTCCGCGAAACGGAAGTGGGTCGGGAGGTAGGGTAGGGCAGGGTTTCCCTTCAATTGTCGCTTAGTGTGACTATTCAGCCTCACAGGGCTGTTGAGGGGTTCAAAATGTCTCTCTTTTTTGGCTTCGGAGGATTAGCTCGCCTGCTCGAGCCCCTCCGTTTGTACCTTTTCTACCTACGAGCTACACTAAACCCACCCATGGCCAACAAACTCACCAAAATCAAAGAAGGAGCCCTATCGCGCGGCCTCGCTCTGGCGCGAGTCTCGATGTCGGCTGGAGCTAAAGCTGCCTCTCACGCCATGGGGTCGATCTTCGCATCCGAAGAGTCCAAGGGTGATCGCCTCAAGGCGCTCGTGCTTTCGCAGGTCGACCTCCTCAGTCGCGAGCTGGGAGAGCTCAAAGGCAGCTTGATGAAAGTAGGGCAGATGCTTTCGATGTACGGTGAGCACTTTCTGCCGCCAGAGGCCAATGCCCTGCTCAAATCCCTGCAGAGCCAGTCACCGCCGCTCGAGTGGTCTGTGATCGAGAAGTCCCTGAAGCGTCAGTTCACCGCTGAGCAGCTTGCGCAGCTCGAGATCGAACAAGAACCGATAGCGTCAGCCTCTCTGGGGCAGGTGCATGGTGCGATCCGAAAATCCGATGGTCGCCGACTGGCCTTAAAAATTCAGTATCCTGGCGTCGATCAAGCGATTGAAGGCGATCTCAAGGCGTTGCGCTCGATTTTGTCCGTGGCGAAGCTGATTCCTCGAGGTCCCAGAACCGATGAGCTCTTTCGCGAAGTGAGGATGATGCTGCATCAGGAAGTTGATTACTCTCGTGAGCTCGAGCTGACTGAGGAGTATCGCGCAGCCATGGCATTGGACTCTCGGTACGTGATTCCGCAAACTTTCCCAGAGTTTTCTAGTAAACGGGTGATGACTACGAGCTTCGAGCCCGGGGTTCCTGTAGACAGCCCTGAGGTGCTAGCCCTCTCTCAAGAGCGCAGAAATGCGATCGCGTTGGCCGCAGTGGATCTTTACTTCAAGGAGTTGCTCCAGTCGGGCATGGTCCAAACAGACCCGCATTTTGGCAACTATCGGGTGCGCCTCTCGACTTCGGCGGGAGAGCCCGATCAACTCGTGCTTCTCGACTTTGGAGCGGTTCGCAAGTTTCCCCAGACTTTTCTCAAGCCTTACCGAGCTATGGTGAAGGCCGCCTATCGTCGAGATCGGCAGGCGCTCTTTCAAGCCGCGCGAGAAGTGGGTTTTCTCGAGCCTGAGGATTCAGAAGAGCTACTTAACGGCTTCGCAGATCTGGTGTTATTGATCACCGAGCCGTTCGAGTCTTCCCTGCAGCCCTACGATTGGGGGGCAAGTGATTTGCCCAAGCGCTTGGCCACTCGCGGCGCTCAGGTCGCGTTTCAGTTCAAGCTCCGCTCGCCTCCTCGAGAAATCATTTTTCTTGATCGAAAAATGGGCGGGGTTTTTGTCTTCGCATCCGTGCTTAAGGCTCGATTCGACGCTCGCGCCGCTCTTGCTCGTTATCTGTGAGGGCCAGATTTTTTGGATTGGCTTTGAAGTCACAATAGCCTGATTTGCTCTTTTGAGCGTGCTGAGAGGCTCTCGTTGGTTCGACTGCTGCAGGGGCGCGCGCTGAGGTGGTAGTGTTAGCTGCACTCGCGCTTTTGTCTACCCGGCGCATGACGATAGCATCCAGATCCTCTGCGGCGTAGGTGGTTGGCAAATTTCCCAGAATGAGCCAGAAAGCGACCGCCATCGCTCCGAACACTAGGATCTTAGCTTGAAAAAATCGAGAGTCTGTCATGTAAGAGGCTTATCGGCAGTGAGTTGACAGCACTGGATGATCTAAACAATTATATATAGCATATGTTTAAATTATCGATTTTGAAGGAGTTCTCGCCAGTGCGGGGGGCCACTGATGGCTGCAATCTTTTTAAAACTGCCGCACTAGCCTGTTGCTGGTGACTCAGAAGTTGAGCAATTCCTGAACGTTGGCGGGAGTTTAGTGCAGTACCCTGTCCATGAAGGTAAGGATTTCAGATTTCTTTCCAACAAAATGCCCTGCCTCTGAATGTAGGGCTGGCGATTGAGGCATATCGAGAGGACCTTTTCGTAAATTTTACTCCACTCTTTGGGTCAACATCAACAGGGTGAGAGACCAGTTTATACCCTCTACCCCGCATAAAAGTTTGCGCCCGACCCCCTGACTCAGCCAAATGCCTTTTCTACGGATCCGGACTGTGCAAAATTGGCGATATGCCAAGTGTATTGCACCGTCTGGCCCGTTGGGCCGAAGCTGACCCTCAATCTGCCGCTCACTGTTTTAAGCGCAACGGACGCTGGGAGAACATCAGTGCCCAGGAAGTCTGCGATCGCGTCTATGCGTTAGCGCTCTTTCTGGAGTCGCGTGGACTCACCCGCGAAAGCGCCACCTGTATCTTGTCGCCCAATTGCCCAGAGTGGGTACATATGGATTTGGCCTCTCTTCTTGTGGGCGCGCGGTCGGCGGGTCTGTATCCAAATTCGACCTCCAAAGACATCGCTTACGTGCTCGGTCATACCGATGCTGTCGTCTTGGGGGTTCGCAATAAGGAGTATTTCAGCAAGCTCGGAGATGCCGACCTTTCCCTCATCAAAACGATCATTGTATTTGATGGTGACACCTCTGTCTCGCCTAAGGCTGTTGCTTACGAAGCCGCAGTTGCCGAAGGTCGTCGATTGGCAGCCCAAAAGGGCGCGACAACTCTCAAACAATACCTCGATCGTCTAGATGTCGATCGCGGGGCGTTCATGATTTATACTTCCGGCACGACAGGCAATCCCAAGGGAGCACTGCTTTCGCACGACAACATGGTTTATACGACCGATCTCGTGGTCAAGCATTGGCGGCTCCCGATGGCTCGCGGCAGCCTCTTTTCGTTCCTCCCTCTTTGCCACGTTGCTGAGCGTTTGCAGAATGTGGGCGTCGGCATTTCCCAGCGCTACAAAGTGACCTTCTGTACAGCATTTGACAATGTTGCGGTTGAGCTGCCTGAAGCTCAGCCCACGCTTCTTCTCTGTGTTCCCAGACTTTGGGAAAAAATGATGGAAGGCGTTCAGCATAAGGTCGCCAATGGCAAAGGCGCGAAGAAAAAGATGGCAGAGTGGGCTCTTGCAGTAGGGGCTCGTGTAGCAAAAGCCAGGTTCTCGGGTGGAACCGTAAATCCTCTCGACTTGATCCAGCTTCGTTTGGCCGACAAGCTTGTTTTGAGTAAAATCCGTGCAGCGCTGGGACTTGCCAAGGCAGAGACCCTTGCTTCGGGCGCGGCAGCGTTGCCATCTCACGTTTCTTGGTGGTTTAGATCGATCGGGCTAGAAATCCTAGAGGACTTTGGCCAAACGGAGTCGACCGGCGTGATCTGCATGACCGAGCCGGGCGTGGAGAGCGCAGGCACTGTGGGCAAGCCTGTGCACGGGCTTGAAGTAAAGATTGCAGAAGACGGCGAGCTACTGACTCGGGGGCGCCACGTATTCAAGGGCTATTATAAGGACGAGGCTTCTACTGCTGCGACTCTCGAGGGAGGGTGGCTCCATACTGGAGACCTAGGTGAAGTAAACGAACGCGGCTTGATCCGCATCCGTGGTCGCAAGAAAGAGATTCTCAAGACCTCCGGCGGCAAGATGATTGCGCCTGTGCCTATCGAAGAGGCATTGAAGGCCGCACCGCTTATCAGCCAAGTCTGTATGGTGGGAGACGGCCGAAAATACCTATCAGTGTTGGTGACCTTGTCTGAAGGTAAGATGGCGGAACTCAAAACTCAGGGCGCAGTCGGCAACGATAGAACCATAACGCGTTCTGATGTGGTCGCCGAAGTCGGCCAATACATCGCCGAACTCAATGGCAAGCTTGCGAACTACGAGCAGATCAAGCGTTTTGTCGTGCTCTCCGCAGAGTTCTCGATCATCGAAGGAGAGATGACCCCAACTCTTAAGATGAAGCGCAATGTAATTGAGTCGCGCTATCGTGATTTGATCGAGCAGATGTATGGATAAATGCCTCGAGCAGTTCGCTGAATGCGAGGTTTTTCCCTCTTCAGTCCATTTGCGTCGCCCAAAGCTTTGTCCTTGGCGAGGCTATGAGCGTCTGCTCTCCATGAGGTGGGGCAGGATCGCTGGATGACCGCCAACGCCTTTGAATCTGGCACGCGAAAATCCATTCCCGCAGTGCTTGTATATGCGCGCCATGCTGGCGAAATCCTCATGATCCATCGAGGTGCGACCGCTAGTGAATCTTCACCTCGGAGCGCCGACTACCATCACGGCAAATGGAACGGATTAGGCGGCAAGTGCGAAGCCGACGAGTCTCCTCTCGATTCGGCAGTGCGCGAGTTTCACGAAGAGGCCGGCCTGCAGCTCGAACCCAAAGTGTTTCGTCCTTTAGGGGTCCTGACCTTCCCTAACTTTAAGGCGCATAAGAGTGAAGACTGGGTTGTCTGGGTTTTTACAGTCGAGCTCTCTGCCTCTGAAGTTGCAAAAGTGTGGCACGACTCGGCTGAAGGTGCGTTGCACTGGATTCCAGTCGGAGATTTGCTCTCGCTCAATCTCTGGCCGGGAGATCATTATTTTCTTCAGTACGTAGCTGAGGTCCGGCCTTTCGTGGGCACGATTTGGTATCGAGAGCAGCTCGTAGTTAAGCACTGGGTCCAGAAACTGCCAACTGAGCTGATCACCGTATAGATTCGATCAATATCAACAGACTGAGGGGCCAGTTTCTCTAGGGCTTAAATTCCCTGTGCCCGTTGCGCCTAGAGAGCTTAACTGCAGCTATCGCAGTTTTAATCTGTTGCTCGCGATCGGTCGCATCGGCGGGAAGTAGAATCGCGGTTTCGAGGTCTTGAACCTTGCTCAATAGATCAGCAAAAGAAGCCTTAAATGCAGCGAGCACTTGCGGGTCGCCCGCAATTTCAGCAGGCGCTAACTGCTCAGCCTGTTCAAAGCAAGCTACGGTAGCGTCCTTCAGGGCTTTAACGTCATCCAGGATGTCCCGATTCGGTTGCGGCAGTTCGATCCCCTTCAAGGCATCAGACATCGTGTTCATGTAGGCGCAGAGTGGGGTGGTGCAGGTACTCGCTTGAGCGGCGTTCAGGGAGAAGGCGAGAGCCAGGGAGACAGCCAACATAGAAAGACGATTCATTTTAGCCTCATTTTCTTTAGTATTCGCTCGGCCTAGATAACTGATTCGACTATTTACGGCAATCAAAAGCACTGACTATGGCTTCAATCGACTTGCCTTAAGCTCGTACCATCGGCGCAGTCGTCAAGAATTGCAGCTGCTTGTAATTGTCTTGCGCGTAGCGTAGACCCCAGTCCGATTTGAACAAGATCACTGGCAGGCCATCGCGGTCCTCAAGACATCGGGTATCTTCACGGCGCTCAAAAAATTCTGGATCCAAGCCCTGTCCCGTTACCCATCGGGCGTGGATAAAGGGTAGACGCTCGATCTTCACTTCCACTGCGTACTCCGCTTTGAGCCTGAACTGCAGCACTTCAAACTGAAGTCCACCCACTGCACCTAAAATCGGGTCTTTGTCTCCAAAACCACGCTGTCTAAAAATCTGGACGACGCCTTCTTCAGAGAGCTGATCCAACCCCTTCTGAAGCTGCTTGCGTTTCATCGGATCTTTGATCACTACGCCTGCAAAATGCTCGGGCGAAAACCGTGGCACGCCCTCGTATTCAAAGCGCTTGGGGCCCGTACACAAAGTGTCACCGATCCGTAGCTCACCGCTGGTGTCGAGCAAGCCCACGATATCGCCCGGCCAGGCCTCGTCGATGATCACGCGTTCCTGCGCGAAAAAGTGCAGCGGCTTCGAAAGCTTCACATTCTTTCCGAGTCGCGCGTGCTTCACTTCCATACCGCGCTCAAACTTACCCGAGCAGACACGCATAAAAGCCACGCGATCCCGATGCGAGGGATCCATGTTGGCTTGAATCTTAAAAATAAAGCCAGAAAAGCGCTCATCCACCGGCTCAATGGGACCATCTGTCGTTTTGCGGGCAGAAGGGGTAGGCGCGATTTCAATGAATCGCTCCAAGAATCGCTGCACTCCAAAGTTGTTCATCGCGCTTCCAAAAAAGACAGGCGAAAGCTGACCTTTCAGCACCCGATCGAGATCGAATGCGTCGCCCGCCACTTCAAGTAACTCGAGCTCCGCCTTGAACTGATCGAGGAGTTCGCGAGCCTCGTCCATGTCCTTGCGGGGTCCGCCGGCGATCTCGAGCAAGCCTGGATCGTCAAGCCCACCGACTTTCTTAGGAGCGAGACGTCCCTTGACGTTGGCTTCTCCTTCGGTTTGGAACATGAGAATCTCGCTCTCGCGACGATCATAGACTCCGCGAAACCGATCGCCTGTGCCAATTGGCCAGGTCATTGGGCAGGAGCGAATGCCCAGAACCTTCTCAAGCTCATCGAGCAAATCAAGAGGATCGCGCGAGGGGCGATCCAGCTTGTTCATGAAAGTAAAAATAGGGATTCCACGCATGCGGCACACTTCAAACAGTTTGCGTGTTTGCGGCTCAACGCCTTTGGCGGCGTCGATCAGCATGACAGCGGCATCTGCTGCCGTCAGTGTGCGGTAGGTATCCTCGGAAAAGTCTTTGTGACCAGGCGTATCGAGCAGATTGATCTGAGAACCCAGATAATCGAATTGCAAGACGCTTGAGCTGATTGAGATCCCGCGCTGTTTTTCGATTTCCATCCAGTCAGAAGTCGTGTTGCGCTGATTGGCCTTTGCGCGAACCGCACCTGCTAAGTGAATCGCGCCACCATAGAGGAGCAGCTTTTCGGTAAGCGTCGTTTTGCCAGCGTCCGGATGCGAAATAATCGCGAAGGTGCGTCGGCGGGTGACTTCTTTTTGAAGGGCCTGTACGGCGGGTGAAGCGGATTCGTTGACTGACATAGAGATTGAGGCCGACCATGCCCGAAATCTTGGGCAAATGCCAGGGACGTGTCTATCATGACCCATACTCCTCGCTGTGCAATATCAAGAGCATGGTTAGAAGGCATGTATAGCCTCTACGGATGGCTTTAGACTGTTTCAGCAAGATTTGCGTCAGCAGGATTGAGCTCACCTCTCTCCCTGGGAAGGACAATCCTCCAGATGCTAAGTATTTGCGTCAAATGTTAAGCCCCTATGGAGAGCCAAGATTTTGACCGAAGAGTCTTGTGAGCGCCTATTCAGCACGCCCGACTTGGATTCACGCAGGAGGTGCTCATTAAGGAAGTTTAAGATGAAAGCAGCCACCATTGCTTTAATCGTCCGCGCAGCTCAAGACCAATCCCCTGAAGTCGTCGAAGTCCTTTCTGACAACCGTGAAATTCAGATGCTCGAAGAAGACATGAGTGAGTCAAACCCGCTCAGGCGTATCCATGAGCACCGCGATACTCAGGCGCGTGAAGACGCTGACTTTGCCGATTACGTCGAGGATCTTCTCTCTCAGCCTTTTCTAAAGCCCGAGATCCAAGCCCATGGAGTTCAGTGGCTCAAGTCTAAGATACGCATTGAGCAATATCAAAAGAGTGAGGCCGAGGCGGCCCACATCATCGCTGAGTATGCGATCAAGGTTTATGCGGAGAACCCGGAAAGGCGCGATTTTTTTCTTGCAGGCCCTAAAGCGCAAGTCCGAGTGCGTGTTTTTGTGGTGTGTCATGAAATTTCGAGAGCGGCTTAACCGGAGGTTTGTTTTTTCTTCGTTTTGACTTTGTGCGTCAGGGTGAATCACCTTGCCCTAATTTTTCCTGCGATATATCTGGCTTTGAATTCAAGCTAGAACCGCGACCAGAGGGGGGAAAAATGGCACGTTTCACTTGGGCTATTCTCGCGCTGCAGGTACTTTTTTGTACTCAAGTTTGGGCGGATGATCCGATTCCCAATTGTCCGGCATATACGCTTCGTCGTCATAACGGCGGCAATCCCGGAAGCCTCCCGATCAATAATGAACAAGTCCTAAAGTGGAAGGTCGATTCTCAGAATCAATACCTCGACCGCGCCCGCGTTCAGGGACCTATTGTGCGGATTTACCCAGATCGCAGCAGTCACTACCATTTTGCGATCAGTCTGACCGGTTCGAATGATCCCAATGGCAAAGACACCATTGAAGTGATCTACAACCTCAGTTTTGGTTCGGAAGTGAAGCCTCGCTTGGGACAGATGGTAGAGGCTTGCGGCGACTACATCACCTCAAATGCTCCTTCAGATGGTGGCAATGGACGAACGTATCCCGCGTCTCCGGATGGGGCGATCATTCATTGGGTGCACCTCGCGCCTCCTTCGAGTAAGCATCACTCAGGATACCTTGTGATTAATGGCGTTTTGACAGGACAAGGCAGTGGCAATCGGCGGCGACACACTGAGAGTTTGTCCTGGAGTCCTTTTTTTGAAGGATCCCCTGAAGAAGAGTTTCTTTCTGTCGAGTCTTACTGAGCGAGAAGTTAAGCAGTTGGCTTGAGTTCTGGTGACGCCCGGTAGGTTTTAAGTTACTGTTCGAGACAACACCGTGAAGATACATCCAGAGCTGATCTCGACCGCTGATAAAATTCAGGAACTTGCCAATTCCCTTCAGGGGCGTGATGTTATCGCCTTTGATACGGAGTTTATCCGCGAGAGTACTTTCTTTCCTATCGTTGAGATCATCCAAGTCGCGACGGACGAAGAGTCTTGGCTAGTGGATGCGGCGGCCTTTAAAAAGGGGTTTCGGCCTGGACCCAAGGGCTCTTATCAACCCGGCTTGAAGCCGCTCCTCGATATTTTTGAAAACAAGTCGATCCTCAAGGTCCTGCACGCTGCGCAGGGCGACCAAGAGTGTCTCTACACGAGCTTCGGAGTTGTCGCATCGCCGACCCTTGATACAGCCGTGGCAGCTTCCTTGTGTGGCATGGGTGATGGGATCGGGCTCGGAAAGCTTCTTAAGCTGGCCCTCGATGTTACGATCAAAAAGGGGCATGCTCGCACGAATTGGTCGGTGAGACCGCTGCCTTCGCAGCTCATAGAGTACGCCCATGCAGATGTCGAGCACCTGGTTTTGCTGGGTCGAAAGCTGATGGAGCAGCTCGATGTTTTGGGTCGCAAGCCATGGGCGCTCGAACTTTCTGCTAAGTGGGAAGATGCGAGCCTCTACGAGACCGATATTGAAGGATTAGCGACCAAGCTTGCACGAGGCGGTCGAATGGATAAGCGCGGCTATCCCGCTTTGGTCGAGCTGATTCGTTGGCGTGAGGAGCGGGTGAGGCAGTTGAACCTTCCGCGTCGTTGGGTAGCGGACGATGCTGTTCTTCTTGATCTGGCTCATGTCCGGCCTAAGGATATGGAGCACCTAGGTGCGTTTCGCGGCCTCAATAAGGGTGAGCTCAAGAACAGTGGCGAAGCCATCTTGAAAGCCCTCAAGCGAGCTTCTGAGGCCGACGATATCGTCATGCCCAAGCTACCGAAGCCAGAGATCCCCTCGGCTGAAGAAGGGCAAGTTCTCGATTTATTGCGTTGTTTTGTGGGGATTCTTGCGGATCAACATCGAATTGCTGCCAAGCATCTAATGACCGCAGCTCAGCTTCTCCCTCTGCTGCGAAACAAAGTGGAAACCCGCGAGGATCTTGTCAAAGCGGGGATTTTAGGGGAAGACGCTAGCCGATTGATTGGGGACGAAATCCTCGCCATGGTGCGAGGGCAGAGAGCCTTGTCGATCCAGGGAACCCAAATCAAAATCGAGCCGCGTACAACGGAGTAACCATGACCCAAATGACGACCCCCCTCGACGCATCCCCAGCGGAGGGTGCTGTGTCTGCTTCTGCCCAGAGGGGCACTATTCGCTGGACGGTACCCACCCACAGTGATGCGTTTCGCCGACGTCGTGCGATGAACTGGCTGACCTTAGGGATGACCTATTCTGCCATGTACATGGGGCGCTACAATCTTTCGTTCGCCAATAAGTCTCTCTCCACTACCTATGGTTGGGACAAGACGCAGATTGGGGCCATCATCAGCTCCGCGCTTTTGATCTACGGGCTTTCTGCCATGTTTAACGGACCGATCTCAGATCGCATTGGCGGCCGTCGCTCGATGCTCATCGGTGCGACAGGTACGGTTGTTTTTAATTTTTTCTTTGGATTAGGAGCCTATCTTGGATTCTTGGGCACTGGCGGAATGCTTTTAGGATATTTCGCCACTGTTTGGTCGCTCAACTCTTACTTTCAAAGCTTTAGTGCGCTTTCGCTTATCAAGGTCAATTCTGGTTGGTTCCATGTTTCCGAGCGGGGCGTGTTCTCAGCTATTTTTGGTTCGATGATTCAAATGGGCCGAGCGCTTATTTTCTTGCTCGGTGCTTGGTTAGTCACTCACGTGTCTTGGCAATGGCTTTTTTTCGTTCCCGGGATGATCGTGGGATGCATGGCCCTTTTGACCTATCGCAATGTTCGCAATGGGCCCGAAGACTGCGGTTTGCCAGCAATTGATGTTCAGGATGCCTCGAGCGGTGATCAGGGAGAAGCTAATCTCCGTTATGTTCTGAAGAAAGTTTTAGGCAGCCCGATCATGTTGACGATCGCTGCCGCTGAGTTCTGCACGGGTCTTCTCAGGCATGGCTTTGAGCAATGGTTTCCGCGCTATCTTCAAGAGGCTCAACATCTGCCACTGAATTCTCCAGTCTTCGAAAAAGGCTCAATCTTTATCGTTCTAGCTGGCATCGGAGGTGCGTTTGCCGCGGGTACCTTGTCGGATTGGATGTTCAAATCGCGCCGGACTCCGGTCGCATTTGTAGGGTATATACTGCAGATCGGGGCACTCGCCGTCGTTTGGCAGGCGCCTAGCCTTTCCTGGATCGTGGCTGCTTTTGTAGTCAATTCTCTGGGCATCAGCATGGTGCACTCCATGTTGTCTGGCACGGCCTCGATGGACTTTGGCGGAAAGAAAGCCGCTGCTACTGCATGCGGGTTGTTTGATGGCATGCAATACGTGGGTGGGTCCGTAGTCGGTATCGGCATGGGCTGGTTGCTCGATAAATATGGCTGGGATATCTGGGGACCTAGCATGGTTTCGTTCGCCATTATCGGCGCGATTCTGATGCTCGCACTCTGGAATGCGCGCCCCAAGAACGCGGCTTCTGCTCATTAAAAAGGTGATCGCGCCTGGAGATGATCCGGGCGCGATCCCATTTCGGTAACAGCTTCGAGCTGGTTAGCCTATCGAGATGCCGAGACCGACGGTGCCCGTGAAGAGCTCGTCACCCGGAGTGAACGTGACGTCAGGGCGCAGGAGGAGCGAAACGTTCTTGCCAAAACCAAGCTCGAGGTCGAGACCTGCATTTGGAAAGATATTCCAACTTGAGTCTGAGCCTGTAGAGCTAGTACCTAGTGCAAGGGAGTTTGCAACGGATCGGTAGATCACGTTACCGCCTGCGTGTGCCGATAAGCGATAGCTGTCCGCAAATGTGTAGCCCATCTTTAAGTTGGCAGGGATGAGCAGCATATTAGCGCCTGGATGAGCGTTTGAGGTGTCCGAGTCGGTTCCAATGACGTTGGACCCTGGAGAGCCCAAGTGCGAGAAGATGGCTCCTGATGAGGGACCAAAATAGACATTGTCGAGATCATCAGAAATCATGCTCATGATGTTTGCGTCGAGTTGAATCCCTTCAGCAATACGGCTCGCGGTTTCACCGTTGGATTGATTGAAGACAAAAACCCCGACTTGCGGCTTGATCCCAACCTTTTCATCTCGAATCATCCCGCGAGAGAGCTCGCTTGAGGAAGCTGACGAGGAAGGTGCGTCTGTGTCATTGGCTTGAGGCATTGTGCCTGGCATTTGACTGGTTCTATCGTCGTCACTTTCTGAATGATTCGAAGGGCGCGTGCCGGACATCTGTTCGGTTTCTTCAGTTGAGTCCCAGTTTTGATTCGAGTCAAAAGATTGTTCCGGGGAAAGTTGGTATTCACTCGTTTCGTTCGCTAAAGCTTGCGTGGTCCCGGCACACGCAAGGAGTAGCAAAGCAGTCTTCATTCTGCGCATAGTGTTGGATCTCCTGTATGCTTTGGGATGTGCATTCGACGTTCCAAGTGGTCCGCATGTCATAAGTCGGTTGCTTCCCATTACGGTTCGCAATATTCTCTGACAGAAATAAAGGGTGCTTGCTGAATATGAAGACTTTTGCACGGATTTTTTTGCTGTGTTTTTATCTTTTTGGGGTTGTTTCAAGCCTTGCAAGCGCACGGCGAGAAGTGGGCGTCGTAGCGACCACCTCAAACGCACCCGTGCCGATGAGATCGACGGCTGCAGTCACTGCCACAGAGGAAGAGCCCCTTGCAATCATCGATGCTCATACGCACACGCATTTTACAGGCAAGCCCGAGCAAACGAGCAAGATCCCGGATACGCGCGAGCAATATTTTAAGGACATGAAAGAAGCTGGCATCACGGGCGCCGTTTCTCACACTCGCCAGGACGGCAGTGATTATGTGGATCTGCGCAAATACAACGTCGTGAGCTGTGCGGGCACTGGCGCTCGAGTGGATGTGAAGCGAATCGAAGCCGGTCTCAAGGATGGCCGCTATGGCTGCATCAAAATCTATTTAGGCTATGTACACCAGTGGGCCTATCACAAGAACTATGAGCCAGCTTATCGCCTTGCCGAAAAGTATAAGGTGCCTGTTGTATTTCATACGGGAGATACCTACTCGGTCAAGGGCAAGCTCAAGTTTGCAGACCCGACGACGATTGACGAGGTAGCCGTGGATCATCGCAATGTGAATTTCGTGATCGCTCATTGCGGCAATCCATGGATCGAGTCTGCGGCTGAAGTCGCCTACAAGAATCCTAATGTCTATTTAGATGGTTCAGCTTTCTTGATTGGCGATCTGACTCAAGCGCCCAAGGACAAAGTCGACACCTACCTCGTTAAGCCTTTGTCTTGGGTTTTTGGCTATCTCGAAGATCCAACCAAGCTGATGTTCGGTACCGATTGGCCTCTCACCAACATGACTTCTTACGTTGCTGCTTTTAAGCGCGCGATCCCCAAGGAACATTGGAAGGCGGTGTTTCATGATAATGCCGCACGTGTTTTTAAGCTGAAGTAGAAAAAGCCAATTAGCCCGGAGTGCCCGACTTGAGGGGGACGAAAACCTTCTCGGCAGGGCCTCGCTGCACGTAGAGAACGACTACCTTCTTGCCGTGTAGATTTTTGGCAATGTGTTGAAACTCGCTCGCGCCATGAATGTCGCGTTGGTTTGCTTTGAGGATCACATCGCCTGGTGCAATGCCGGCATCGAAAGCTGGACTGCCGGGACTCACGCCCACGACGAGCGTGCCTTGGTGAGAGGGGATGCGCAAAAACTTGGCGATTTCGGTGGGGATCTCATCCACGGCAAGTCCGAATGATGGCGCTTCCGAATTTTTCTTTCGGTTGAGCTGCCCTGCGAGTTGAGCAGCGACACCGGACTTGGCGACAGGTTGTTCACGAATGGTCATCGTCACGATCTTTGGGTGCCCTTCGCGCACGATTTGAACCGGTATGCGAGAGCCCGGGCGCGAGGCTCCGACTTTGGATTTGAGCTCGCCTGCACCTTTGATGCTTTGGCTATTGAACTGAGTGATGACGTCGCCCAAGCGCAGATCCGATTGCCCAGCTGGGCCCTGAGGCGCGACTTCGCTGATCAATGCGCCTTGATCGCTGGAGACCTTAAAAAATTGGGCAAGCTCAGGATCCAGGTCCTGAGCCATGAGGCCAATCCATCCGCGCGAGATGCGACCGTTGAGGATAATCTCATCGGAGATTTCTTTGGCGATTTTTGATGGAATCGCAAATCCGATTCCCATATTGCCCCCACCTTGAGAAAAAATCGCGGTGTTGATGCCGACGAGCTCACCCCGTACGTTGAGCAGGGGGCCTCCTGAGCTGCCTGGATTGATCGCCGCGTCGGTTTGAATAAAGTCTTCGATATCCAATATACCCATCTGAGCTCGGCCTTTTGCGCTGATTACGCCAAGGCTAAGAGATCGGTTGAGTCCATAGGGACTTCCGATGGCGATTGCCCAATCGCCTTCTCGGATTTGATCCGAGTTGCCAAAGTTGATCGTAGGATAGTTCTTCTTGCTGCCTTCGATCTTGAGCACTGCTAAATCCGTCTTTGGGTCAGTGCCGATCACTTGCGCATTTGTTTTGTGTTTTTCATCGAAGACTACGGTGACTCGCTCAGCACTTTCGACGACGTGGTTGTTGGTCAGTACAATGCCCTCAGATCGAATGATCACACCAGACCCAATTCCCAAGGCGCGGGGAGGAGTCGGTCGATTGTCTCCAGGTCCGGAGAACCATCCTGAATCAGGGTGAGTCGACGGTGCCTTCAGTGAGTCTAGTTGTCTGACGGCGCTGATGCTCACCACTGCGGGCATCGCAGTACGCGCTATTTCGTGGACCGTGTTCTGACCCGACATCTGCATGGGCGGCAAGGTCCCGCTGCGCGGCACATCAGATACTGCCGGTATTCCCAAGCTTACGGTGCCTAATCCCACTGTTCCTAGAATGAGAGCGAACGACAGCTGGCGATAGGAAATCTTCATGGGGTCGACATTGCACGCCTAGTGCCGTCGACGTTGGATAGCGAGCGGTTACTTACCGTGGCACTTCTTGAACTTTTGACCGCTGCCGCAAGAACAAGGATCGTTTCGTCCAATCTTAGGAGATTCGCGTCGAATCGGCCCCGCCTGTACGCCCTTTGCATCCAGGAAGCGCCACTCACCCTCTTCTTTTTCAAAATAGCTTTGTTCCCAGTGATCCTGATCCTTGCCATCTGCATGATAGCGCGCGCAAAAGAGGATCACGCCTTGATTGTCAGAGGCTTCGCCCGCTTCCTTTTGAGCGATCTTGAGCTCAAGCCACTTCGAATTCTTGGCCCACTCTTCGATTTCTTCCCGCTTCACTTCATGGCGCGTTTTGGAGTGATGGGTGTTTAGGACATAGTCGACATCAACGCGGGTGAAGGCGGTGTAGCGTGAGCGCAGCAGCTGCTCGGCGGTATCAGGTTTGCGCTTGCCTTGAATAAAGGGGAGGCAGCATTGAGAAAGCTCGATTCCGGAACCACAAGGGCAAAAAGAGGATGTCGGCATGATTAGGGACCTTAACCTTGGATATTGCGATTGGGAATGGTAAAAGCCCATAAAATGGCTGAAATCAACGAAGCACTGTACCGCAAAACGATTCAAGAAACACTCGACACGATTCAGGGAGCGTTTGAGAATGTCGATCCTGATATTGCCGAGTGCGAACAGGCCTTAGGGTCCATGACCCTGACTTTTGCGGATCGGAGTCGATGTATTCTGAGCGCGCAGCCTTCTGTCAAGCAGCTCTGGCTAGCTGTTGCCTCGCGTGGCACCGCTTACCACTTTAATTGGGATGCCACTACAAAGCGCTGGATGGACGATAAGGGCAAGGGCATCGAACTGCTTTCTTTCTTGAGGACCTTTTTGAAAGAACAAACCGGGCAGGAAATTGCGCTAAACTGAAGCTTTTCGAGCAATCGGTGAGTGGTAGATGAGCTGGATGACCACCCCGTCGGGGTCCGCAAAATAGAATGATCGAGCCCCGTCTCGGTGAGTCTTTACCTCGCGCACGATCTTTGCTCCCTGGGATTTGACCCAAGCATACCATTCATCGACATCGGCCATCGAGGGCACCGCTACTCCTAGGTGATCCAGCAAGCCGGAGGTAGGTATGGGGTCGGAGGCTCGATGCAGGGCCAGGTTGTCGTGTGAGTCTGAGGTCAGATAAACATTGTCTGCATCGGGTTCCCACTCAACCTGCATCTTGAGGACGCGGACGTAAAATTCTTTAGAAATCTGAGGGTTTTTGACATTAAGGGCGGCGTGCCTAAATCCTAGGGATTGCATCCTGCTCTTGTAGTAGAATGGGGCACCTATGGCAAAGGTTACCGTGTACACAACTGCTTATTGTCCTTATTGCGTGCGAGCTAAAGATTTGCTTAAGCGTCGAGGCATCGCGTTTCAAGAAGTCCTTCTGGACGAAGAAGATGATCAGCAATGGGATGATCTCTTTGCCCGATCCCAGATGAAAACCGCGCCGCAGATCTTTATCGATGAAAAAATTCTAGGTGGATACACCGAGCTTGCTGCACTTGATCAACGTGATCAGCTGACGTCCTTGAAATAGCTGGGTATGGCATCCGTAATGGGTCCCTCGCCCTGTTGAAGCAGATCTAAAGAATAGGGTGATGCCCACGCGAGGGCTTTTTTGAGGGCCTTTGTGAAAGCGCTGAGCGACTTCCAAAGACGATGTCCCAAAACGGCGAGGTGACGCCAAAGTCGAGGTTTGAATCCGAGAAGTGGTGGGCCATGTGGTGTCGCTTCAGGGGCTCAAGCCATCTCATTCCGGGCTTCTTTGTGTCGCCCAGGTGAGTCGAGTAATGCACGAACTCGTAGAAGATAAATGCGGCTACGATTCCGGAGCCCATCGAGAGCGCGTAACCCCAGTCCCCGAGAAGCAGTCTAAATACACCGAGCGTAATGAGATAGGTCGTCAGCGAAAGCGAAAGAGGGGCAGCTACATAAGCTTTGTTTCGTGTGTCGTTGTGATGGAGAAGATGTAGCCCCGAGTTAAAAGGCTTCATCAATGGGTGGCGGCTCACCGAGTGAAACGAAAAACGGTGAAAGACGTACTCTTCTAGAGTCCAAAGAGCCAAGGCACCTACAAACAGAAGCGCTGCCGTAAGCCACGGTGTACCCAGCCAGGCGATTCCCGCGATGTGAAGCGCGAGAAGCGGTCCAAAAACTGCGTAAATCACCCATGGATCGGTCTGGCCAAAATCGGCCGGCAGACGTTCAACCCATGCCCACGGTTTTTGGATTGTAGCGCCATTTCTAGACATATCGACTCCCACGAATGAAGAAGCTAAGTAACCAATCAGTTACATAATAATATAAGGCGATATAAAGTGGCAAGAATCAAATAACCTATGTGTTACTAGGGGTTGCAGCGCGGAAGGCGAGTTCGGTCTTTAATATATCAAACAAGTCGTGTAAAACATGCGCCTATGGCTCAGACTCGTGACGCAGTCGCTACGAGAGCTCGTATTCTCGAAAAGTCCTCTGAGATCTTTGCTCGTCTTGGTTACGAAGGAACCTCACTAGGAGAAATCGTCAAGGCGGCCAAGGTCAATAAACGGATGGTCTATCACTACTTTGGCGACAAAGAGGGGTTGTACCGCGCCATCTTCAGGCAGCTCTGGGGAGAGCTTCGCGATTGGCTCGAAGTTGAGATCGAGCGCCGAATCGAAAAAAGCAATGTGCCCTTGGATCCCTCGAGTCTGGTGCTCGAAGCCATCGATATTGTCTCTGACTTCATGGCTTCGCATCAGCGTTTTGTGCGCTTGATGATGTGGGAGGGGCTCGAAGGGGGAGCCATCTCGCGCAGCATCTGGGTGGACGTGCGCGGTCCTTTGTATTCGCAAATCGAGTTTTTGCTCAAAGAAGCTCAAGCTCAGGGCAAGCTCAATCCCAAGTTGGATCCTGCGCATCTCATCATTAGCTTCTTAGGCTCTGTGGGATTCTACTTCGCTTACGCGCCAGCACTCGCTGACATGCTACACAAGGACCCATTGGCGTCGGAGACTCTTCTTGAGCGCAAAGCAGAAGTGAAGAAGCTCATGGGCGCGCTCTTGATCAGCAAGTCTTGAGATATCGGATCAGCGCTTCACTAAAAGAATGCTTGGGCATAAATCCTAGCAGCGATTTAGCGCGAGAAATGTCTGCTTTTGAATGTACTACGTCGCCTTCTCGGGGAGGAGCGGATACGGGTTTTGAGCCTGTTTTAAGCTCTTTTGTGATGTGCTCTGCTAGTTGTAGGATGGTCACGGTCGATCCGGTGCCTAGATTGGTGGGGCGAGCATCCCAGTTTTGTCTGGGCACGCTGAGAGCTTGGCTTAGCCCTTCGATAATATCATGCACAGAGATGAAGTCGCGTGTTTGGATTCCGCCCCCATTGAGGGGAAGCGGTTTTCCTTCTTTTGCAAGACGGCTGAAAACAGTGATCACTCCTGAGTAGGGCGAAGTGGGGTCTTGTCCGGGGCCAAATACGTTAAAAAATCGGAATGGAAGCGAGGGGATTCTAAACGCCTTAAGGTATTGATCCATCGCTTGCTCAGACGCGAACTTTTGGGCTCCATAGTAAGAGAGAAAGGTGGGGGCCACATCGGTTTCCTTGAGAGCGCGGCCGTCATCGCCCATCGATCCATAGATCGCCGCCGTGCTCGCGAAGACCATGCGCAGGGGCGGGGACTTTTTTTTCTCCGCATGCTTTCGGATCGCTTCGAGAACGATGACCGTGGCGGTAAAGTTATTTGAGTAACTTTCGAGAGGATCCTGCTGGCAAAGTGGGACACTCACGGTAGCAGCGAGGTGATAGATGGCGGAGTTCTCATCAAAATCTTCGATAAGGCGCTCAACGAGGCCCTCGGCTCTTACGTCTCCGATGACGTAGTTCGCTTTTGCGACGGGATCTTTGGGTGGCCGGAGATCGAGCGATGTGACTGCGAAGCCTTGTTCGGTGAGACGACGGATAAGATGAGTGCCGATAAATCCGGCGCCTCCTGTGACGAGAACTTTGGATAAACGGGTCGACATAGGATGAGTATGCCAGCTTTGTAGTGTCGCGCACGCTCGAGTTTGGCGTCGGAGGGTGGGGCAGAGGGGTTAGTCATGCGTTTTTAACTATTGTTTAAACAGTTTTAGTCGGATTAACGAAGAGGCTCTTTTTCTGCTAAAAAATACCTGATTTTTTTTGTTTAAACTAATGAAACTGAGGATTTGATTTTCATTGTTTGAATAGAATTTTTTGATCTGTTTTTGATTTGCGTTTGAGAAGGCTTCGATTACATATGACGCACTTAGTCATACGAGAGGGTGTCGCTAAGTGCTCACTAAAAATTTAAAGCGAGAGGGATCATTTATGAGGTTTCTTACTTCTTGGACCGCAAAGTGCGCATTGGCCGTAGGCATGCTTGCTACTTTGCCTGCATCAGCTTTTGATGCTCCGGCGTGGGATGGTGACAATGCCCCAAATCGCGCAGGTGGCACGAATTGGATCAGGGATCACAGGACATTGTTGAGTCGGCCAGCAGCCCAAATCACCGGCAAATATCGTCCGTGGGCTGACTCCTATTGGCCTTCGAATCGTGGCGGCATCGCCTTTCGATGGAACTCCCAGGACCCTTTGCTGCAAAAGTGGGCCAATCCAGAGCTCAGATTGGGCGGATTGCGGGACCGGTCTTCTCAATTCGAAGCGGGCAGAAAAGAATCCCATCAGGAAGTCATGGAGCGCGAGACCGTCAGGAAGCGCATTTTTGAAGTACCTTCGGACTCTGAGAGAAGTCGCATGACAATGGCTGAGCAGAAGCTCCGGATCATGCCTCCCCGGCACGTTGTGGCTGCGATGACTCTCGAAGAGCGAAAGCAGCTTTCTCCTACGGAGAAGTTCGACCTCGCTCGTGGCGACTATACATACTGGCTCACCAGAAAAGTTTTGTCCTCTGGCAAAGTGGGTCCTCACAGAGCTTATTGGGAGGGCATCTGCCACGGTTGGGCTCCTGGTTCGGTCCATCATCCTGAGCCGCTGCCAAGCACTGTGCGAAACCGAGATGGAATCGAGATTGCTTTCGGTTCTGCCGACGTCAAAGCGCTGATCGACTACTATTATGGAACCTACCAAATGAGAGTGTTTCAAATGGGCGAGAAGTGCGACGACGATCTGGACAGCAATCCCATTGCTGGAAAAGGCGATTGCGGTGGTGGCGATGTCAATGCGGGCGCGTTTCACATCGTACTGCTCAATAATATCGGTTTCAGAAAATTACCGGTCGTCGCCGACGTTTCCCGATTCAAAGAAGTCTGGAACAACGCGATCTATTGGTACCGCACTCAGCAGGTTGGGACCTCCGGGCCCACCCAAAACTCTGCTCGCGGCACTCACTCTCGCGTGCACATGATCACGGAAGTTCGCTACCCAAGCGACGACGAGCGTTTGATGCCGCAGTGGCAGGCTACAGCTCAGCGTTGGAATGAGCAAACTCGCACTTGGAGCACCAATACCCCCGCGGATGAGATCGAAGCTCCAGAAGATGGTGTTGCAATCAATCAAGCGGACTACGCGAGCAAATACCGTTACGAAAGCGCTCAGTATGATTACTGGCTTGAGCTTGATGCTCAGGGGCAGATCATTGGTGGCGAGTGGACCTCTGATGTATGGGTGAATGGCAGAGTTGTTGATGGCAAATGGGTAGCCGCGCATTGGGAAGTCCAGCCGCGTCCTGACTTTGTGTGGAGCAAGAACAAGCTGAACTTCAGCAACCCGGACAACGATAACGGCGTGTTTGGCGCGCTCACGAGTCTGGGCATCTACAGAGAGATGCCAGAGCCTGTGAACACCGTTCGCGAAGCAGTAGTTAGCGAGTAAGTCCGAGAAGATAGCTTGCCGCCGAATCGAAATCCGAGCCTGTCGACCTAGGAACTTTTTGCCCGGGTGACAGGCTCGTTCGTTTCCCCCAGAATAGTAGGTTGGGGAAATGAGCTTGTTAAACTTTAAAAGTTTAAAAACATTCAAGCCACTCCGGGCGATGCTTTGCGCCGAAATTGCGCTGGTATGTGCGCTCGCCAGTGGAGATGCTCGCGCTGCTCCATGGGAGAAGCTCAAGAAGTGGTTGAGGTTTGGGAGGCCTCCTACCTGCCTGGTGCAGCAGCTTATGGAGCAGGATCAAAGCAGCTCTCGTTTGGACAATTTAAGCGCCTCTCCAGTCGATAATGGTGATTACTTTGAGCAAGTAACTCAGCGATTGGACATATCAAGTTTGACGAGAACAGAAGCCCAGGCGCCTGAAGATTTGCAGCTGCCGGTAAGTGAGCGAGAGACAGAGTCGTCGATCGTGCCAGAGAGTGTCGTGGTTCGGCCTGATCATGGGATTGATCGAGATCGGTTGATTCTTGATGTCATTGAGGCGGAGGATCTAGCCAGGAGTCTTGAGGCGATGCTCAAATATATCCCTGTGGCCAAGCGACAAGTTATTAACACTATCCTTGGACAAAATAAGGCCCTGCTCAAACGATTAGAGCAAGAATCCTCGCGCTTAGATCCTAGAGTTATTGAAGGTCGACTAAGGAGAATTCGAGGCGAGAACGAAAGAGCTTCTGGCTCTCTCCGAGATGCTGAGCGGGAGCTTCGTCGGTTGTTGGGAGATAGTCGGTTTGAAGCAGAGGTCGCAAGGCCAGTTGATAGCCGCGCTAAAAAGCCCGTTCGGTCGGATAGTTCAAAGATTAGAGCTGGAGAGTTCAACCTATCCGAAGGGCAAACGTTTATCGAGAGAGCAAAGGAGGATAGCAAGAAGGGTCCTGTTGCAGTGGTTATGAAAGATGGCGAGATGCTCCGGTGCAAAGTACAAAAAGCGATTCTTTGCGATAATGGATCGTTGTGTATGTTGGTTGAGTACCAAGGTGGATACACTGATCAGCTGCCTCTCGACCAGATCGATCGTTCGAAGTCAGAGTTAGCGATGAAGACTTTTCGCGAAGAAATACAGATTGCTAGAACAATCGCGCAAGAGGAGGAAAAGAAGCATTGGGACAGGATGGAAGAGGCCTTCGTGCTAACACCCGATGTTTCGAGAAGAAGGGGAGCTCGATCCAAGGGAAGAGATGAGTTTTCGAGGCCAAAGTTAGGAAAGAAATCTTTGGTCGTTGATTCCCAGGTCGCCATTCCTCTTAATGCTCGGGCTCGCGGAGAAAGAATAAGTAAGACTGATAGAAGGTTTTTGAGTTGGGCCGATCGGCAGATTGGGCGGGGTTACGAGATACGAATCACGGATCGAACTTCATTAGAAAAGGGGCCTGGGATCATTCCTAATGTCAGAGGTATCAGTCTCAAGGTTTCTAGAAGCAGTCGTGTATACAAGGATTTTTTTACTCGATTAAGAGAGCCACCGGCAGTTGGAACAATAGGTGGGTTTCCAGATCGTGAAATCGTGGCTGACCTATTCTTTGCGGAGGCCATAGAAGGTGAAGTCCCGACTCTAGTCACTGCGGATGCGGGGGTTTACAAACCATTGGCCCAGCGAGCGAATCTTGATCTCGATAATTTGGTGGGACGATATGAGAAGGATGGCTTTATAGTTACCTTGGATGATCTAAATGGCGTGAGCAGGTCGATTCGGGTGATTCCAATCCCATGAAAGATTTTTATTGGGTGAAGCTGTGACTAAAAAGCGCTTCACTCCAAAATTAGGCCCCTCTCACATACAGTGCGCTCTCGTTCTCGTTATTTGGCTTATTTCTTTCTCATCTTCTGCTTGGGCGGGGCCAAATGTTCTTGGGTGGTTAGGTACGGTCACGTCCTGCCTATCGAATATGCTCAGACCCACTTCCAAGCTCGCTGACAAGGTCTCGCAGAGTAGCGGTCCCCCGGCTCAGCTTCCGGCTTCGGATGCCACCCAGCCAGTGTCTGCGAGCAAGTCGCCACCTCAAGTCGCGCCCCAGGGCGCCTCTGCGTCGAGTCCACCCAAAAGCATCGAGGCTGTTCGAGTCGATGCTGAGAGAGCAGAGCAGAGCCGCGCTGATGCGGCCCGGGAGGCTGCTCGAAAAAAAGAGGAGGAGATTGCCGCGGCAGAAGCAAGGGCAGCGAGAGCAGCAAAACGCAGAATCAATAGAGAGCTTTATGCTCAATCAATCGCTGCAGCAAAAGAGGCGAATAGCCTTGGCCCAAAGACTCCTCCTTTGCCCCTGCCCCCGTCCCAATTATCTGAAACAAGACCTCCGGCTCGTCGATCAAATAAGTACCGATTTACAAACTCAAGTGATGTAAAAATACCTAGATCACCTTTAACTGCGAATTCGCTAGTGATCGATTCTCAGATTGCAATCGCGATACGTCGTAAAGATAACGGACTCCCGCTAGATTCATCGGAGCAAGGGTGGATCGATTGGGCGGAGAATAGGGTAAAGCAAGGTCATGCTCTGAGGATCACGGATAGATCGGCCGTACACGAGGTTCGAGGGAGAACGCTTTCCGGATTCAAGAGCCTCCAGCTCAAGGTGAGTCGCAGTTCAGAAGACTACTTGAATTGCTACGATTGGCTGGATGCCACCAAAGAATACTCGATGCCAGTGGGAGGTTCAGAGGGATTTGCGGATCGCGAGATCGTGGCCGACACTATTATGGCAGAACGGCCGCAAGGTGTAGTGCCATCGTTTGCTACAGCTGACCGCGGGATCTATGAGGCAATGGCTCAACGAGCGGGCTTGAGTCTAAGAGACGTCAGAAGTTTGGCCAGAAAAGGTGGGAGTTTTGTAGTTAGGAGCTTTCGCGACAAGTCTGGTACCGTGCACCCGATCGAGATTATTCCACTTTCAGGATACTGAGGCCTTCATTTAAATTAAGCTCGGATCTTTGGTTTGATTTATAATGGGCCTAACGTGAAAATACTTCTAGTTGAAGATGACCCCATTACCCGCGACAAGATCGTCCTTGTTCTATGCGGCAAGTTCAACGCCGAGATTGTCGAGTCACCGGGCCTAAGCGAGGCTCGTGCGCTTCCGCCTGAGAAGCTCGAGGGTTGTGAGCTCATTCTCATTGACTCTAGAAAGTGCACTCCGCCCGATATCGAAAAGTTTAGACGCGAGAACGGCGCCACCCAAAGCATCATCTGTGGGGCAGGCAAAGGCGACCCCAATCAGTTGAGAGCCGCGGGGCCAGGCAAGCCGGCGGCTCTTTGGATCGAAAGGGGCGATCATTTGATCGATGGTATAGTGAGAACTGTCGAGGAGCTTGTCAAAACCGAGCGTCTGACAGCAGTCCCGCTGACCGACAGCGATTACTGCCAGATTCGAACCAGTTTGCTGCTGACCGTCTGTCCGCTTAAATCCCCTGTTTGGATTCGGCTCTCTGCTGAGAAGTATGTGAAGCTCTTTACCGAAGGCGACGAGTTCAATCGAGAAGACCATGAGAAGCTTACTATTAAAAAAGGGGTCGAGTACCTCTACATCCGCAAAAATGATATTGGGGAGTTCATCTCAAAGTTTCAGGCTGACCTGACTCAGCTGGTGAATCGTAGTCCTCCTGTCACGGCAAAGGAGATCCCAGAAATTTCTGAGATGACGGTCGAAACCTTTCAGGAGCTTGGCAAGCGGCTGGGTTTTGAGAAAGCAGAAGTTCAAGAAATTGCCAAGAGCCAGGTCCAAATGGCGATGAACGTCATGGGTAAGACACCTGGTTTGAACCAGTTCATGGAGCTTCTCAAAGGCTACCAAGGACAGTACATTTCTTCGCACAGCACGTTGTGCGGTTTTATGGCCTGCTCGATCGCTGCTCAAATGCAGTGGGGGTCGGACATCACTTTTCGCAAGCTGTCGCTCGCATCCTTTCTTCACGACATCGTGATCGACAAGCATGACCTAGCGGCAATCAGGGATGTACAAGAGTTGGAGGCCAGTTCTTTTACCCCCGAGCAGAAAAAACAGTACATGAATCATCCTATTGAGGCGGCTGAGATCGCCAAGGGTTTCAGTGAGGTGCCGCCTGACGTGGATGTGATAATCGCGCAGCACCATGAACGTCCGGATGGCAAGGGATTTCCCCGTGGTCTTGGCTCGTCTTATATTGCGCCTCTCGCTGCGATCTTCATTGTCGCGCACGAGATGGCTAGGTATTCCTTGGATAAAGGACCTACCTTCAAGGCAAAAGATTTCTTAGACGCTTCACGCGATAAGTATTCTTCGAGCCAGTTCAAGAAGGTGATGGCTGCTTTGGAGAAACTGAGCTCATGAGACTTAAGTTAGTTGAGGTAAATGGCAGCTCATCAAAAGCTCGCAAAGAAATCGTGCGGTTCGTGCATAAGCATATGGTGCTTGGCTTGCCCCTCGAGGAGGATGCGCTCAAGTCCGGCAAGATCACCATGTTTTGGGCGATGTTAGGCGCCAAGAAAGTGGGGGCGACGGGTTATTTTACCAAGACCCCCTTTTTGGCGGAGTCCGCTAAGACAGTATTGCATCCTGGTTGGCGAGGCAAAGGGCTGGGCGCGAAGCTGTCCCAAGCGATCGAGGACGAAGTCAGGAGTCGGGGGTTCAAAAAAATCATCACGACGATTTACGTGACCAATCTGCCAATGGTCTTTATTAAGCTTAAACAGGGATATTTTTTTGAAGGCTTTCATCCCGATCACGATCGACCAGGTCTGCACGAGTACTCGCTTGGCAAAATTTTTAAGGACAAGGGGTGAGCGTGTTTCGAGGGATCTTTTTAGGACTAGTTGCAGCTGCTGTGGGCGCGCTCCCATTGACCGAAGCTCGGGCGGCTCTCTACGATCCTAAGCACATCAAGGTCAGTTTGATCGCTGAATCTGCAGTACCGGTAGAGAATCAGGATTTTTGGGTGGGCGTGCTTTTTGAGCCTGAAGACCACTGGCACATTTACTGGAAAAACCCCGGCGACTCAGGCCTTCCTCCTACGATTAAGTGGGACCTCCCCGAAGGAGGTCGGGCGGGTGAGATTCGTTGGCCTGCTCCAGAGCGACTGCCGATCCCGCCTCTCATGGACTACGGTTATGAGGGACCGACGCTTTTTATGGTCCCTTTGCGCTTGCCGGCAAATGCAGTGAATGGAGTGATCTCCGCAAAAGTCGATTGGCTGGTCTGTCGCGAGGTTTGTGTTCCGGGTCGTGCGAAGCTTGAGTTGAAGCTTCCGGCAGCGTCCGTGTCTCCTTCGTATTTTGAGTCGACGCGCCGACAATTGCCTCAACCTCAAGGGGATCTTAAGGCGAGCGCGCGCTTAACACAGGCTGAGTTTGAGCTCATATTGAATCGCGAGTTCGAGAATCCAGTTTTTTTTCCAGCAGAGGCAGCTCAAATCGACAACGTCGCTCAGCAGGTGCTCTCTCGCTTGGATCAAGGCGGGAGCGTTCTCAAGCTCAAACGTTCGGATCAACTCGCTGGCTCCGTAAGTCGTCTCAGGGGTTTGATACAACATGGTCCCGCGGGCAGAAGAGAGGCCATCGAAGTTGAAGCGTCCGTCCAGGGAGAGGATTTAGGCGCCATTCTCCAGGCAGTTTTCTTTGCTTTCTTAGGTGGGATTCTGCTCAATCTCATGCCGTGCGTGTTTCCGGTGCTCTCGATCAAGATCCTGGCCTTTGCTCAGACTGATTCTTCGCAAGGGAGTAAGATCCGGCGCGATGGATGGTTGTATTTTGCTGGCGTTCTGGCCTCATTCTGGGTGTTGACCGGGGTACTTCTTGTGCTCCGAGCTGCGGGCGATCAAATAGGCTGGGGTTTTCAGCTTCAGTCGCCGGGCTTCATCGTTTTTCTCGCGTGCTTGCTTTTCTTCATGGGGCTGAATTTGATGGGCGTATTCGAGCTCGGCGGATCGCTCCAGGGGGCGGGGCAGGGGTTAGTCTCTGCGGGGGGAGCGAGTGGCGCGTTTTTTACAGGTGTACTCGCAGCGGTCGTCTCCACTCCTTGCTCGGCGCCGTTTATGGGGACCGCAGTAGGATTTGCTCTGGCGCAGCCAGGGATAGTCACTTGGGTAATCCTCACGTCTTTGGGTATCGGACTCAGTCTGCCCTTTGTAGCGCTCTGCTATCATCCCGCTTGGATGAGGCGGTTGCCTCGGCCGGGTCGCTGGATGGAGACGCTCAAGCAGGTGCTGTCGTTTCCTATTTTCGGCACGGTGGTGTGGCTCGTTTGGGTTTTTGGGCTTCAGACGGGCGTAGACGGGGTGCTCTTTCTTCTCGTGGGCTTGTTGCTCGTGAGCATCGCGGCTTGGATGTTGGGTCGGTACCCTTCTCGTCGGGTGGGAGTGGTAGCCCTCGTGCTCTTGGGGATTTCGTTGGCCATTCCGCTTAGGCGCGGAGAGGTTCTCAAAGCAGAGCCTTTTTCTCCTGCACGGGTGGCCGAGCTTAGGGCTGCAAGCAAGCCCGTTTTCGTTGATTTTACCGCGGCTTGGTGCGTGAGTTGCAAAGTCAATGAGCTGGTGGCTTTGAGTCCTCAGGTGGTGCGTGATAAGTTTCAAGAACATGGAGTCACTTTCATGCGCGCAGATTGGACCCTCAGGGATCCACAGATCACTCAGGCACTCGCTGAACATGGCCGCAGCGCTGTGCCTTTATATGTGCTGTATTACGGGCCGAGCGGCAAGAGTGTAGCGATTCTTCCCGAGGTCCTCACCCCACAGATTGTTTTAGATGCTCTGGATAAAGTCGGTTCGCATTAAAACCCTATTGACCCTATTGAAAGGATCCCTATGACAAAGCAACTCAATTGGAAATCAGTCTGCGCTGCGCTCGCGCTTTTTACGATGATGAGCTCTGCCCATGCCGCCAAGGTGGGTGAGAGCGCCCCTGCTTTTGAAGGCAAGGGCACCGACGGAAAGTCCTACAAGCTTGAAGATTTCAAGGGCAAGTATGTCGTTCTCGAGTGGCATAACCAAGGCTGCCCGTTTGTGAAGAAGCACTACGAAAAAGGCAATATGCAGAAGTTGCAAGCCGAGTGGACCAAAAAGGGCGTGGTTTGGCTGTCAGTCATTTCTTCAGCCCCCGGTAAGCAGGGCTTCGTGACTGCCGCTGAGGAGAAAAAATACCTGACGGAGAACAAGTCGTCTCCGACGGCGGTGCTCATGGATTCGGATGGGACCATCGGCCGCGCCTACGACGCTAAGACAACTCCTCACATGTTTGTCATTCATCCGTCGGGCAAACTGGTTTATGCGGGCGCCATCGATGACAAACCGAGCTCGGATTCTGATGACATCCCGACGTCACGAAACTACGTCCAAGCTGCTCTAGAAGAGTCCCTCGCCGGCAAGCCTGTGACCACGGCCAGCACTCAGGCCTATGGTTGTGGCGTGAAGTACGGCTCGAAGTAAGAGTCAATCCTGATCGATTATCTTGAGAGGTCATCAGCCTCAGAAGCGCTGGCTTTGGGAGGGATGATTGAAATGCCCAGGGGTTTTGGGCTTCACGAGGTCTACAGAGCAATCGATCGCTTGATGGGCGCGTAGTAAGGTCTTATGGGCTGATCGGATCGAGTCACAGCTCATAAATTATTAAACTATAGTTGTTACATAAATAGCGGTGCGGGTTAGCAAGAGGCGTAGCGCCTAGTTCAGCGATTGGGCTGACAATGAACCTCTTTGCAGTGCATAGCGTGATATTTCTGCTGGCAAGCCTGTTGGGTCGCCTGACGAGCTTCGATTTCCGTCGGACCAAAGGCTTGGAAGTTCTGCATAAAAGCCTCGCTCGTGCAGTACCAGGCTTTGGGATTGGCCGTTGGAGCGGCAGCACCTTGCTGGCCAAAGTTGATGTTGATTTGAGTTCCGCTGTTTGTCGAGACAGGCACGGGCGTTGCGGTCGTCAAGGGCTGCGTTTGTGGGCGATTTTGCGCGTTCATTTCTTTTACGCGCTCATCAAGCCGTTTGCGCCCACCTGCATACCCCTCACGATAGCCTTCTTGAGCCTGGGCCCTCAAATCTTCGCGGCACCGATAGGCATAGTCTGAGCCCATCGCACGACCTTCTTCACCATCATTGAATCCCGCTTCATAAGAAGCGTGCTTGTTGCAGAGTGCGGGATCGAAACCGCGCTCGCGGGCCGGCAGTGTGGCGCAAGCTGATAAGG
>JACCDG011406091.1_pt1 | contig 37870 bp, 68 predicted proteins | sample 7442471 | NCBI WGS metagenome assembly JACCDG01 (sample SAMN15323444, study PRJNA562643) | freshwater metagenome | isolation source: river surface water | place: USA:Blue River Watershed | collected 2017-08-17 | reverse complement strand
GATCCAGAGTCGCGCCAAGACGGACCACGCTCGTTCGATGTAGGCGGCATGGAGACGCTGTCCGTCCGAGGCAGCGAAGTGGGCTGCCTCGTGGATCAGGGTCGCCAAGGTCTCGATCCGGTCACTGAGTACGTGTCGTGCCAGCTCGATCTGGGACCGAGCCCGACATGCCCCGAGGATGTCCCTATCGTTGTACTCAACGACGACCACGCGGGCCGTCAGAGCTTCGCGATCGATCTCCATGCCAACGGCGGCGTGAACGATAGCCCATTCCAGGGTATCCCCCTCTTCGGGCGTCAAATCGTCCACAATGCGTAGGACGTCTCTCTTGGCGTCCTCTCTGACGCTCTGCGCCGTCCCTGTGAACTCTCCGATGACGTCTACCAGCTTGGAGGGCACCAGTACGGCCGAGCGACCATGGCTGACCATGCTTTGAATGTCTGTCGCTCCCGAGCATGGAATCATGCCTTCACCGAACCGAGCCAGGAAGGCGTCCGCAACCATTCGGCGCGTATCACGCTCACGCTGATCGAAGTGGTCAGCGTCAACCCGTGCTTGCAGGAGGGCATCAAGCACGCTGTCTGCGGTGATGACGCCCTGGATCAGGGCCGCCTCGATCAGACGGCCAGCATGGTAGCGAAGGTCGAAGTGGTCGACCATCCGGCGGTCGCGGTCCACGGCAGCATGGGCGAAGTCGTACCCGTAGGCCAGATCGCTACGGCTCTCGACCATGATCCCCTTGACGTACACCCGCCCAGGCGCCTCCGGAAAAATGGCCCCATCGAGCATCACATCTGTGCAGGGCCCAGGCACGTCAGCCAGGGTCCGGAACAGTGACTTGACTTCGTCCCACTCCTCTTGGGTCAGCTCGTCAACAATGACGACGACCCCGTCAGACACGCACGGCGTGATCGTCCACGTCAGGACATCGCAGCCGAAGACGGGGGACGGCTGGATGCTGGCCGTCCAGCGCTCCGTGGATGTCCGAACCTCGACACGCTTGCCTGCACGACAAAGCGCAAGCGCTCCGATCTTCAGACCTTCTCCGAAGCAGCCCCGCTGCCCCGGCACGCCGGCCTTGGAAGTCACGCCCATCAACAAGACCTCCCGACCCAGAGACGATCCAGGGTTGCTCAGGATGAGCCGACCATACTGGAAGTCTGGAGGGGTGGGCGGACCTTCAGCCAAGTCGGCGGCGTCCAACCAGTTCTGGACCAGCTCTCTCAGACCATCCTTCGTCCCCCATTCGGGGAGATACCTGACGTTGATCGTCAGGTACACCGTTTCAGCCATACGCCCCTCCAATAGGGGTAGTATATCATGGCTGTCATCTTTGTCAAGGGTACATGTAAGGCTCGTCGATGTAGCGCGCCATCAGGGGGTGCGTTGGTGCCCCGTTCGCGTTGCGACCGATGCAGCGCAGAGGGGCACCCCTGAGAGACCCGGTCTTCAAAGCGAGGTACGAAGCCGCAAAGGCTGCATCGTGCGAGCCCCACGCAGCCACGACGGCGGCTGACTCGCTCACGGCCTTCGTGATCCAGGCTTCGTTTTCGCGCCCGGTCACGTTGACGCCTGCGTTCTGTGCCGCCACGAGGTCGCGGGGCTTGGTGGCGCGGAAGGCGAACAGGTTCACGATCACCAAAGATCCGTAGCCCCACCTCTGGGAGAAACCGATGCACTTGCGGACGGTCGGGTCATCCTGCTCACCATCCGCCGTGGACGGGTTGAGCATCACCCAGGCGACCTGGGGCAGACTCTGATCCCAGACTCGACTCAGTGACCAGCGGTATACGCCGTCATCGGAAAGGACTGCTTGCCTGATCATGTTGGCTCCGTAGGCTGCTTCATTGGCAGCGTGATGCGGATCGCGCGGGTGTCGACCCCAAGTCGGTCCAGTTCCGCGAGCACCTCTTTGGACAGCAGTCCACCAACCGGGAACGCAGGCAGACCACCATTGGGCGGGATGACTTCGCTGCGACCCAAGATGTAGCTCAGGTACCGCGCTACACTCCTGGCCCCGTCTGGCCAATGGTGCATCCAGTCGCGCTCACGTTTGGACCAGCAGATCCGGATAGCCGGGCGCTTCATGACGCTTCATCCAGGCGCTGGACGAAGGCGGGAGTCACGCCCGCGCTCTTGCACTCGGCACGGATCGCCGACCGGGTGCGCCAGGGGTAGACGACCCCGCCGCCCTCCCCGGTCTCGGAGAAGCCGTCGCGCCACACGAAGGAGGGGCGGCCCTTTCTGGTGAGCCTCGGAACCTCGATCTGGCTGCGGTAGTGGAACTCGACGATCTTGGCCGGCATCAGCGCCTTCCAGGGGTGAGGTGGGAGAGGAAGACCGTCATCGGGGTTCCTGGCCGTCCTTCCGTGCGGCCAGCTTTTCTAGGCGCGCGAGGACGTCTTGCGCCTGCTCGATCTGGGTGCGGAGATCCTGGGCCATGACGTGTGCGAACTGGACATCATGGCTGCCGAACCCATCCAGGAAGGCTCGGATCGGCTCTTCCTCGTGTGGATGAACGTGGTCACCGGAGTCGACCCACTCGATCGCGTGCATCGCGACCGCCAACCGTTCGACGTGCGGCGCCATGGCCCGAAGCGCCAAGCGTCGATCATTGCTGAGACGCTCCGCCAGATCGTTGAACCGGAAACAGACATAGTCCCAGCTTCCACCACTCATACTGATCTCCAGTTTCTTGTGTTGGGCGACTACAATATAGCCGCTGTCGTTCGATCCTTATTTCAGGGCATCCGTGCGCCCGTGAAGTCAGCGCCCGTCAGGTTGGCCCCCGTTAGGTCAGCGCCTGTGAGGTCCGCCTCCCTGAAGCAGGCCCCTGACAGGTTGGCCCCATCAAACCGGCATCCGCGCAGCACCGCCCCCGTGAAGTTGGCCTCGCCAAGCATGGCATCCGTGAAGCGGCTGCCCTCCAGCACGGCCCCTGCCGCATCGATGGCAAGCATGTTGGCCCCGACGAACAGAGACTTGCGCGCCCAAACCTTGCGCATCTTCACGCAGACCATGTTGGCACGGTAGAAGTCAGCTCCGTTGAAGGACGCTTCATCCATCGTGGATGTCGACACCTCGGCCCCCGCGAACAGACCGAAGTTCAGCCCTGCATCGATGAGGCAGGACTGGGGCATGTAGACCCCCCGCCCAGCGCAGGGCATTGATGTCCAGCCTCTTCGGCTCTGCCGGCTCTCGCGGCGCGAACCCCTCAACCAGTGAAGGCCGCTCCGCCAGCAAGTAGGCGAAATGTTCTGCGAGTATGGCGGTCGGCGTCCACATGTTGCCTCCAAGCCGGTGTGTACCGACCCATACAGTATAACATGGTTCGCCTACATGTCAAGGGCTCGCGATAGCCGACGAAGCACATCTCCGTGCATGGGCTTCATGTCGTTGACCCTCTTGTCTGCGCGCTTTCTGTCCCGGTCAGTGGGCTCCCCCCAGCCGGACTCCGCCGTGATCCCCTTGGATGCGTAGATGGCTGCCTCCAGATGAGAGACTTGACGCTCTCGGGCCCCAGGATCTGGTGTTGACTCGGAGTCATCACCATCCAGCCCAAGGTTGGGCCATTCTCGCTCCCGATCCGACGCGACGATCCAATGCAGGATCTCGTGTACTAGCCCCACTTGATCGTCGTAAGGCACGTAGATCGTGGATTCATCTTGATGTACGGACTGGGCCGTGTCGGGGTAAACGGCCTTCCCCGTGATCTCGGCTGCGATCGCGACCAATGCCCTCATGCCCATGATTCCTCCTGTCCGTCAGGGGCTGGGGGCGTCATCGCCATCTTGGCATACCACGACACGAGTCCTTCCGTGCCCCTGCTCCCAGCAGGACATGTCGGGTGGCGAGTCAGCGCGCCTCCATGCCCTGTCAGGTTCATACTGGTAGACCATCCACGCAAGGCCGGCGGCAATGACGATTGTGAAGGCCAACCACACGTTGCTGGCCGCGCTGTCCACGTTGCTGGCGCTGTTCATGTTCATGTTCACACTCGGATAGGGTTGGAGATGGCCTGGACAAGGCCGAAGCTGGGGGTCCAGCTACCGCCTAGCAAGGCCACTCGGGTGACTGCCCTGATCACAGGTTCCCGCGCCCCGGCCCAGACCAGGAACCGGCGCCCGTCGTGCAGCACGACGACGGTTTGTTTCGTCGCATTGGAAGTCATCATGACCCCCATGCGAAACGGGCTGAAATGAAGCAGAGACGGGGCTTCGTAGAGCCACCACATCGCCTCGTCCGGCGATGAAGCGAACCCATAGCGATCGCCGTCAGCCCGCTCGTCGAGGAGCAGCCCGGCAGCCACCAGTCGGCGCACGACCACATTGCCAAGACGGTAGCCCAGGTCAGCGATGCACTCCCGTGCGTCGCCAAGTGATGCGTCCATCACACGCTGTTCGGCCAGCCAGCGCAAGGGCAGCAGCTGATCGTCCAGGTCTTCTGACCCAGACTCGGCCACGGCCTTGCGGGCCTCTGTGATGGAGATCTGGATGCCGGCCGCATGGGCGGCTTGCTGGAGCTGTCGCACCGCGTCGAGCATTCTCATGGTCCCTCCGGTCAGGATCCCCTGACACTAGGAGTATAACACGCTCGCCTTGACCGTCAAGGCAATCGATTGCGGGTCAGCGAACGGTTCCCTTGACGCCGACACACGTCGTCTTCAGCGGCTGCCACAGCCAGCCCGACGGGCACTCAACGTACTCGACGCTCTCCAGCCCGGAGGAGCGCAGACCGACGTTGCACCGCACGCGGCCATCCCCGTCCCCATCGCCCCGTTCGCACCGGATCGCCGTGACGAGCGCGTTCGGATGGAACTCTTCCGCGTAATCATGCGCCAAGCGCTCCGCCTTTCCGGAGTTGGCGCAGCCCATCATCAACGAAAGCATCAGGACCAGAGACATGTTCACCTCGCACGGGCTCCATTGCCCGCCTTAATCATATCATGATTATCTACTACGTCAAGAGACGCGGAGAGGAGGAGCTTGGCAAGCTTCTGGTCTCTCGGTGTCGACTTGACCATGCGCTCAATGCGCTGAGCCGTGGAGCGGTCCAGAACACCAATCGCGGCCACCAGTTCGACTGGACGTCTCGACATCGTGTACTTGGCTCCAGACTTGCTGTGGTTGTGCTCATGGAGCCTTCTCTCCAAGTCCGACGTGCAGCCTGTGTAGAGCGTCCCGTCACTACACCGGACGATGTAGACCCTCCAGCCTGGGAGGTCCAACGGGACCCACGGCATGGGCCACCTCCAGGGTCTGGCCTCCTGGTCCGATCCGGTCGGGACATGGGTAACAGTAGACCGTCTTGCCCTTGGTGCGGTCACGCCACTGTAGGAGTTCGTCCGCTTTCCACAGGAGAAGTATCTGAAGCCAAGTCCCTTGGATATACGGCACGTCGATGCCGACCACAAACGCGTCTGGGAGTAGCTGTTGAAGTCGTGATGGCGTCATTCTTCATTCCTCGGAACCTTCAAGTCGATCCGAACCCGGACGATCTCACCCGCATCGGAGAACGCGATCCGGACCTCGTGGAGGGTTTCCCACAAGGGGTCGTTCGGGTCGACCTTCGGTTTGTCTGTGCCCATGTACTTCTGGGCTTCCTGGAGGATGAAGCGTACGATGTCTCGCGCGTTCTGCTCGAATGGCTCGCGCTCGCACCGAGTCGGATTCTGACGGACCGTGTACCTGCATTGGCAGACGTCGCAACGGTCTGTGAATCCGTCTGGCGTATTCTCTGCGGAGACAGGATGAGAGCAGTACGGGCAGCATGACGGCACGTCTTCGTTCTTGCATTCGTCGGGGTTCATCTGGACGCCCTCTCGATTACTATAACACAGCCAGTGTTTTCGTCAAGTGAGGATCGGGAGCGTCCGTCCAGATCAGGACCACCACGTCACCTCGCATATCGGTGTCGGCACCATGCTTGCCAGCCTGGAAACGGAACTTCCGAAGCCAGCGATCCGGATCCTCGTCTGGCCCGCACGTCTCCCGAAACCGGGCGACGTCCATGTACGGGTACTCGTGTACGCCCGGCCTGACCTCGACCGCTGAGCGTCGACAGCCCTCGAAGTCGGCCACGTCAGAGCTATTCACTCGCATGGTTCGTCCTCCACGCTCATCGCGCCGGCCATCATGACTCCTGGACGATGAAGAGACCTTGGGGCCCGTTCCCGCGCTGCCCTGGGAATGCCTGCAACAGGCTTCCCCGACCAGCTTGATCTGGATCGGAGTCCGGTCCGCGACCAACTTGTCAGCCAGGGCGTTGTAGCCCAGCAGACGAAGGGCGGGCGCGATCGAGAGGACCTTGTCGGAGTCGTCGATGTTGGCCGACGCCCAGTAGACGAGCATGTTGGCTTGCTCGCGAGCGGTCGGACGAACCGCCACCGCTTCCAGGATCTCCGTAGGGACCTGAGACTGGGTCAGAGCGGCGAACGCTGCCGCAGACTCGCTGGCCCCCGGCTCAGGCTTCATGTACCGCTTGCGGCAGATCGGGCCGATGCCCAAGTCAACAGAGTCAGCGTCGACCAGATCGCGGTGGCAGACGCAGCACCGCGTCGCCAGAACTCGGCAAGCCTTTGAGAACTCGTAGGACATCATGCCTCCATCCGACGAACGTCGTCGGGACCGTTGGACACAGTATGTATAACATCGTCGTCAGAACTGTCAAGCCTTACCGTCACCCTCCCCGCGCATATTTCGGATCTGCTTGTCGATATGGGCGCTCCACCGCCACCAGATCTCGGCGTGGTTGCCGGTTGGGTCGCTGTCGGACTGTGGTCGGACGTCGCTGCGCAAGCAGACGAAGTCTGCGTAAGGCCGCACCGCATCAGGTTCAGCCCACGCTCCCGGCCGGATCGCCCTCATGCCCGGCATCCAGCGCCACCGATGCGACGCAATCAGCCGCCGCGCTAGTTTCCCGTGCGGGACAGTCATGGGGTCACCCGCGTGCCGAGCGGCTTTGCGTCTCCGCGTGGCCAGCGCCAGACCTCCAACCCCTTCCAGTTGGAGCACTGCCGGCATGGCGGCCCAGACTTGCGGTTGTGCCAGACCGAAGTCTCCCGGCCACACAGCGTGCGCTCGCCGCCTACCGTTGTCGTGCGATGAACAGCCCGACCGGTCTCGGTCGATGCCACCCAGATCGTGGGGGCGAACCCGCCGGACGCCAGCCATCCGCGAAGCGCCTCCAGCGCATCCTGGTCACCGTCCTCGAACGCTCGGCGTAGTGCCTCGTTGGGGTCCATCGGGTCCTCCCTTCATGCCCACAGTATACCACGGACGGCTTTACTGTCAAGTAGAAGGCGACTGCTCCGCCAGACAGACCTCGCACCATAGGTCCCCGTTTGAGACGACCGTAGCGACACGCCGGCACAGCCGGACGCAGCATCGTGTCTTCATGGTGTGCTCATGCTGGTCGGGGCAGCGTAATAGGAAGTCGGAGACAGGTAGCAGCCCTTTCCCGCAACCGGTTGTAGGACACGGGTCGAACGCCCGCAGCTTCTTCATGCTGCTCATGGGCGCACCGGCAGGTGACCAGACTCGGTGGCCTCTACGAAGCCATCGTGACGCATCTGGTACCCACAGAGTGGGCACAGCACGCTGACCCCAAACGTTGACGGAGCGCGTAGGTGGACTACGGCACCGCTCCCACTATTCAGTCGAGCCGGACAGTGGTGATTGGCGCACTCATAGAAGTGCCAGATGTCGCGCTTGCTCACAGGATCTCCAGACCAGGGATCGGCGGGCCGGCAACGAGCCTACACTCGACGACGATCTTTGAACCGGGCGGATAGTTCGGGTAGCCGATGCTGCTATAACCGCCCGCAGGGAGTTCGGCCGGTATGGATGCGAGTGGATCTGTGACAACGGGGGGGATCCTGTCCGCCGACAGTTGGGAAAATGGTATTGGGCAGCGGGCCCAAGCAAGCCTTACCATCGAGAAGCCCTCGGCCTCATCGCCGACCGCCTTCCGAAGGTGTGCCTTGGCAATGTCGACGGCGTCGTAGCTGTCAGTGGCGATCCCGAAGCTAATGATGTGCTCCCGACTCTCCATCTGGACGTGGTAGAGGGTCATGGTGTCGGGCGCGTCGTTTTCATTCATGTCGGCCTCGTGATGCGAGCATCGGTTTCAGGATGCCACGCCCATGAATCGGCCGAAGCCCTCGTCGAGCGCGTTCACCACGTCCGCGGTCGCGTCGGTCTGGTAGCTGGTGAGCTGGAACTTCAACGGGCACCCCCGAGAACGAACTCGAAGTTTCGAAGGTAGTCCTCGTACAGCATGGAGGCTCCGAGGGACGGGGGGAGCTCTGCCACGACCTGTTGGTACTGTGCGAGCGAGTCGGTCACGATGAATACGTGCGCGAGGTCGGTTCGGCCTTCGGCGGCCTCGACGAACGCCTGCCAAGCGTGAATATCGAACAGGACGCCGTAGCGGGCGTCAGTCGGCGCGGCGAAGGGGCGTTCGATCTGCTCGATCATCCGGCCGGAGGCCCCGGCCCGAAGCCACAGCAGCGGCGCGATGGCCTCGAACGCTGCGCCACGGGAGACGCTGTTCCGGTCCAAGTAGACCAACTCCAAGAACTCGACGTTCTCCTCGAATCCGGCGGCGAACTCGCGCTCGTCTCCACCCATGTAGGTGCTGGTGCCGAGCCCGTCGGGCGCTTCGCCAAGCACCGCGTTGGACACGCGGGGTCGGGTAATCGCGCGGAAGATACCGTGCTTCTCCCATTCCTCCGTCCCAGGGCTGTGGCCGGCTTTGGTGAGCTTGGTCGCGGTGTCGCCGCCAACCTCGTTGTTCGTCACGCTGATGCTTTGCCGCCGACCTCCATCCAAGGTGTTCAGTAGGAACGTCGCGTGCGCGGTCGTACCAGACCCAGCGAAGAAGTCCATGATGAGCGCGTCGGGCTTCTCTGCGGTCGCGGCGTACAAGCAGTCGTACACGGAGTAGAGCGACTTCGGGAACGGAAAAGCCGTACCTGCGAGCGCGGTGACGATCTTGGTTCCGTAGGTGCTGGCGTCGAAGCGTGGCCCAGTCCACACGGAGCGGAAAGGACGGGAGTCGTTCGCCTTCTGAATGTCGATGACGCCCTTCCGGCGCCCCTGCTTGATGAGCTTCGGGTACAGCAGGTGCCTGATGCCCTCGACGGACTGCCGAGCGTAGCGCCACTTCTTCTCGACGCCGTTCTGATCGATGGGCCAAACGGCGATCGAACCGTCAGCTTGATCCTCGTTTGCCGAACTCGGGTGTTCGCCATCGGGCAGCACGTCCCCGAATCCCACGATCTTGTTGTCCAAGACGTAGATTGGATAGAAGCAGTTCTTCGCGTCACCTCGGTCGCTCTCGCCGCCCCAGTTCCGCAGAGGAGCGGCGTCGGAATCATCCGTGATCGGCTGCGGCGAGACCACACATCGTCCGCGAGGCGTGACGAATATGGCCGTCTCGTGCGTCATCGAGAAGTTGTCGCCCTGGATGCCTCGCGGGTTGTGCTGAACTACGATGGGCGTCAGGTCGTGACCTGGGAAAAGCTGCTCTACCAGGGTCATCAGGTGGTGCTGCTCATTCTCGTCGATAGTGACGATGAGGACGCCATCCGACTTGAGCAGCCGGCGAGAGAGAACGAGTCGGCGTTCCATGAAAGAGAGCCACTTGCTGTGCCTGTAGGCGTCGGCCTTGTCGACGAAGGCGTTGTTGTACTTCCAGTCACGCGAACCGGTGTTGTACGGCGGGTCGATGTAGATGCAGTCAACGCGCCCCTCGAACGCGAAGGAAAGCGCCTCTAGGACATGGTGGTTCTCGCCGTTCACAACGCAATGAGCGGCACGGTCTGCACCACGCGGGACTCGTCCAGCGCGCTGGAAGCCGGGGTAGATCGTCTCACCGAACGAACGGATCACCACGAGCGAAGCCACAGGCACCTCGCTGACTTGCCCATCGGCATCTGCGACCGTGGCGGTGGCTCCCGACACTCTCGTCACGCGGTAAGGTCCGCCCGAGGTCGAGCCTTGACCCCGGAGGATGACGCGCGTCCCCTTGCGAACCGGGTGCGAGTAGAGTTCAACCGTCTCCGGCAGGTGCCGCTCGAACACCAGACCGAACTCCTTGCTGCTGCGGAGCTTCGCCACTTCGGCGGCGATCGCCTCTCGCAGCGCCTCGTCCTCGATCCGACCGAGCAGCCCGTCCAAGGCGTTCGCCATCAGCGGCCTCCCGCGATCGCGGCCACGCCGACAGCGCGATTTCTGTTGAAGCGAGCACGGTTGTTCAGAGCAAGGCCAGGATGGTGACCTCGAAGTCGGCGGCTAGCTGGCATGGGTCGGCCCTCACCGGATCGTCGGTGTCGTCGTCGCGGCGTCGCACACTAACACTCAGGCGCCGATCTGGATGGTCCGCGGCTCCGCGATCCTCTTTGGCGGGCGGGCGCGTGCGGTAGGCCACTCGGACCCCATCAGGTTCCCTTGGCGGCGACGGTCCACCCTGATCGTTGCGGCGGATGGTTGGGACCGCTTTGGCCTTGCACTGTACGAACGCGCGCCGGTCGATATCGTATCCGATGCCCCAGGCGTCGCTCGTCAGGGCCTGCTCCAGCACCGTCAGCCGGTGGTGGCCGTCGACGACGCGGAGGTAGTAGGTGCTGTCGCGCAGCGACGCGAACACAAGCCACCCGATCGGGTACCCCTTGACGACGCTGTCGAGGAGCGCGATCACGTCCTGGACGCCCCACCGCAGGTCGAACGCGTCGACGCGCATGTCTCCGCGCCGGATGGCGTGAACAATGATCTCGACGGGCCACCATGTGCGAGCGACATCAGGGATGTTGTCGGTCATTCTCATGGTTTCCGCTGGCGGAGAAGGAGTTGGGCCTGTTCCATACGGTGACAATAGAGCCCGGCCTCAGCTGCCGCGTGGTCAGCCAGCTCGCGCAGGTTCTGCATTCGCTTCACGGCTGCGCGCGCAGCGTCTTCCGCGTCCATGGGCCCCGCCCCGATCTCTTCGATCAGAATCTGCGCTGTCAGACGCAGCCTCTCGGCGTATCGGTCGCGCTCCGCGCGCACGCCCTCCAGTTCATTGTCCATGCGCCCTCCCTGAGACAGGTATATAACATGACGGCCTAGTGCGTCAAGACATGAACGCCAGCTGGGCTCGATCAGCCCTCTTCGTCTCTGGGCGAAGTCAGCAGTCGAAGGGCATCCCCTCCACGCCTTGCGATCTCGCCCAGTCCTACTCGCTGCATGGCGCCCATCACGAACGCCTCGATCTCAGTCTTGGCGTCGGCAACAGCCTGATCCACGCTCTCTCGAAGAGGTGTTCCATGAGGACGCTCAGGGATTGGAGGGGGCTGGAGCAGGGGCGGGAGCAGATGCGCGTGCGGCGGTCAGGAAGTGCTCGTCAGCGCATGAGCCGCACCCGTGGCTCACGGGGAACTCTTCCTGATGCACCGGGCATACGGCCCAGGTGAATCCGTCGAGGTCTTCTGGGGGGAAGTCGCCGTAGTCGTCGAAGCCCATCGTATTCTCCCTCGGAGGACCTTCCTCCGAATCACAAGCATTGTATAACACGGACGATAGAGCGCGCAAGGGATATCAGCCCCAGGTGATGCCAACACCCAGCTTGTGGACGGACGATAGAGCGCGCAAGGGATATCAGCCCCAGGTGATGCCAACACCCAGCTTGTGGGCGACTTCGACGACTTCGACGACCGACCGAACCCGGTCTCGCAGTCCATCTGCGTCCAAGCCGGTACTCCGGATCACCGGGCCCATATGGACGATTTCGGACAGATTGCCGGTCTCGCGAATCGCGATCCCAGCCCATCCGCCCTCCACGCTCCAGGCTGGTCGAGTGTGTTGGCTGGCAGCCCGATCATCGTTCAAGACGATGAGTGCGCGTCTCAGGATGTCAGGCAGCCCTGAGTGTGGGACGGAGCCGCCGGGACTTTGTTCGATGCCGAGCGCAGCCATGACCGCGTAGGCATTCGAGTTGGCGAAGTTGGCCTCAGCTGGCCAACGGCGAACCATAGCGCGCCCCTTCCCCTGACAAGTGCGGCAATGCTGGTCATTGTAGTCGATGCCTGACCCATCGCAGATAAAGCAGACACCGTCCTCAAGGGGCGGCAGGATGTCTGGCAGGAACGAGATGGACATGATGTCTCCTTGTCAGGGCAACCACCCAGCGACACAAGGAGTATAACACCCATGCTCGTCACGGCAAGAGCGGCGCAATCGATTTCTAATCGAGAGCACGCCAGATGTCGATCAGGTAGTCCTCCAGAGAGTCTGGTCTCGGATCCTCCTCTTCCTCTTCCGGCTCCAACTCCGCTACCGCTGCTGCTGCTGCTGCTGCCTGGGCCTTGGCGAGCGCTACATCGTTTGCCTCCACGATATAGCAGACGTTCCCGTTGTCTTCGGTGAACTCGCCCTCTGCAAGTGACTCCAGGATCGCCCTGAGTGCGGTTTCCAGTACCACAACGCGCGCCGCCATGTTCATGCGGTCTCCTTCATTGGCTTCGTTGCCTTGAAGACGAGCCTGCCGACCTGACGTCGCAGGCTGAGCTGTTCGGCAAGCTGGCGCTCCACAGATTGTTGCCGCCGCGCCATGTTCATGATGAAGCTCGTGTTTTGCTTCGCGATCCGAAGCAGCCGTAAGGACAGGTCCTTGCGCTGACCTTCCGGCATCGTTTCGATCTCCATCTCCATGATGGAGATGTTCGAATCCAGCTCCCCCCGCACCTGCTCCACAGACATACGCTTCATGCTCCCTCCGCGCCAGGAGGTATAACATGGGCCAGATGATCGTCAAGTAGCAGCGGGCCTCATAACGGCCGGTGTGCGTGTGCCTAGCGCGAGGTGAACCGCGAGTTGGCGAGCAGCTCACGCAGCTGCTCTGGTGTCCGGTTCTTGACGAAGATCATCTTGGAGACCTCCAGCATGTCGCCGGGCTGGATGGTGACTGCGGTGTAGTTCATCGGCGTGTTCCAACTCACCTCAGTGCCGGAGAGAAACTGGGTCAGATCGTCTCGATACTTGCCGACGTTCACACCAGCGGCGATGACCTCGTTCAAGTCTGTCAGCCCGCCGAACCGCGAGACCCGGATCTCCAGAAGGGCGCGAATGGTGATGTAGGTCCCGTCGCGGGACTCGCTGAACTTTACACCGACTCCCGCCGGACTCTCCGTCAGCAGCTCACGCATCAGACTCCTCCTTCTTGGCTTTGGAGCGGTGCGCTGGCACCGATGCTTCGGGTGCGTCGGATTCCATGAGACTCGGCAGGAACCTCTTGGCGACGCTGTAGATCGTGCTGGACATGAAGCCAGCGACAGCTCCGACCATGGTGCGCTCGCAGTAGGAGTCGCCCGGAAGGAAGCCGGGAGCGAGCCCGAACAGAATCCCGAGCGGGACGTTCCCGACCTGGATCGCGATTTCGAGCCACGGGTTCCGCTCGCCGGGTTCACGGCCTCGGTAGATCCGGACCGCCTTGCGGAGAGTGGTCATGATGGCCACGATGACCAGTGAGGTCAGATACACCGAGTAGCTCGTGAACACCGTCATGAGCTGGTGTTCGGCAGAGCCAGGGGCGAGCGTTGGCACCATGGGTCACCCGGTGAGGTTGGAGGTTGCCTCGATCGCGTCCAGCAGGAGCCGAGGACCCGACGGTGCGGCCTCAGTTCGGGTCGAAGCGACTGGATCGGACGCATTGGAGCCGCACTTGTGACAGTTCGTCCGGCCAGTCTCGCCCTTGGCACGCTCGGCGCGGTCGTACACCGACCCACAGCTGGCACACTTGACCCGTACCATCATGCCACCTCGTCGAAGTCTCCCTCGGCAGCGCCGAGGGCATCGTAGGCAGCCTTGGTGATGCTGACCAGGGCCGTCGCGGCCTCTGACTCGTCGCCGTCGAAGCTGATGTCGCCCAACATGCTGCCCAGGATGCCCATGTCCACAGCCCCGACGCCGTTGATGGCGATCTTGGCGAAGTGCAGGCCGTCGGTCCCGGCGTGGTAGGCCGCGAACAGCATGATGTCATCCTCATCCGCCTCATCGGGGGCCGACTCATCGCCGAGGTCCCAGAGCGCGTCAAATGCTTCCTCGTCGGAGTCAGGCAGCTCGATGTCAATGGGCGTGCCGGCGTCTTCGCCCCAGTTGGCTTCTTCCGCCAGGGCGGTCACGATGTTGGCTTCGGTTGCCGCGAGTGCGCGCAGGATGGGTCGGATGGCGGTCGTGTTCATGGTGAGCCTCACGAGCTGAGAGTAGCAAGAAATGGCGCGCGTCGCTACTGCTAGACCTAGTTGTCCCCGACATAGATCGGCTCGATCTGGACGCCCTTCTTGGCGAGCGCCCACAACGTCGAGTTGGCGCCGTTCCCGCCAAGGTAGAGCGTCCAGACCTTCCGGTCGGAATCGTACTGCGCCCCGAGTGAGCGCAGCTCGTCCTTGACCTTGAAGGTGGGGCCGCGAAGCACGAAGCCTGGAGCCCCGCTACGGCTGTCCTGCTTGCGCGCAGGGTCGAGTGTGTATGGGGTGGCCTCGCTCAACAGAGCCTCAATCAGAGCCCTCATGGGGCCTCCTACGTGATGTCGCCAGCAAGCTGGATGGAGAGAGTCGCGGTGTCGCCGGATGCGTTGGACACGTCGAGGGCGGTGACTCCAGACGTGGAGAGCACGAGCCAGCCGAAGTCGAAGCCCGTCGGTGGCCGGATGGTCACCGACTCTGAGCCGTTGATCCGGAGGGTGACCTGGACGTCGCACTTGATTGCGATGTACCGCACCTCCGCCAGCCCAGCCAAATCAACAGTCTGGTTGCTGACTCCCGTCAGGACTCGGTACGTGCGCGTGCTTCCTTCGTTGAAGGCAGACGTCGACTCTTTCACCAAGGACGTTGCGAGCGTGCCCATCTCGCCGCCCAGGGCGTCGTCAGCAGAGAACTTGGATTCAACGGAGAGCTGAAGGTGCATGGAGGGCTCCCATTAGGCCGGGTCGGAGTAACGCTCTGGGTTGAGCAGAATGGACTTGGCGTGCTCTTCATCATTTCGGCCAAGGGCATCGACCACAGCGTCAAGCCACGCAGGCGGCGACCATCGGAAGCGAGTCTTCTTGCGACCCGTCTTCAGGTAGGCTGCCAACTGCGCACTGTACTCGTCGGTCGCCATCCTCTGGATCCTGGCCTGGACGGGGCCCTGCCAATCTCTGGATGCGTCCGGAAACGAGGGCCTGTCGGTCACAGCCTCGATCAGCTCTTTCATGATGGCCTCCCATAGTCTGGCCCGTAGCGCCTGTATAGCTCGCGGGTGCAGGCAAGCGCCAGCCGCTCTGCTTCTTCTCGACTGAGGCCACCATCGTACTCCATGATGGCGGCTCGCTCTTCGAAGAACTCCTGGAAGGCAGGGGTCATGCGGCGAAGCGCGGCTACTACGTTGTGGCGCTCGTCAGCCAAGCGTCACGCCCCCTTGTCCTTGGTCCGTTCTGCTTTCATGGCTCGTCCATTTCAAACAGTGTTGACCCGCCAGTCTTGCGCACCAACCAGTCGAGCGCTGCTTGGCGCGTAGAGAAGCGGCGCAGGTAATCATAGTAGGGTTCAACGCCGTAGCCGGGCAGCGGGTTTCGTTGCCTGTAGATCGCGACGAACCCGCCGAATGGTGATTCGTGGATGAACCGCCCGAGCAGATCATCGGCGGCGTCAGCGGGTCGCGTGCTGATCATTCAGGTTTGCTCCGCTTGGTCGGTATCTGGCCAGCAGACCGGGACGCCTTCCTGTGTAGGACTCCTCACGCCCAGGCACGCAGAGTCCGGACGGGGGCCTGCACTCGGACCGAGTAAACGAATGCACGTACGCCGCAGCCCACACAGCTGCTTCCCCTGGGGTCATGGCTTTCAACAGGTTCATGGAGCCTCCTTGGCGTCAAGTATAACACTGTTCGTGTTGACGTCAAGACTATTTGAAGTCCTCGTCCTGCCAGCGAAACTCAGACCAACGCCGCAGTCCTCCAGGATTTGACCGCGCGAGGCCAGTTCGCGTCCGAACTCGACGCGGCGAAGTTCGCCATGGCCTACGCGGTCAAGGTAGGTGCGACGGCAGGCGTGACAGAGAACACGGGAACGAAATGGAACGTGGGCAGCGTCGACCCCGACGGCTCGCTGCGTGTACTGCTCGAAGCACTCTACCCCGAGAACGGCGAACCCTACCGGCTCACGGAACACCTCATGAACGAGGGCATCCGCCTGATAGCTCAAGCGGGGGCCTCGTTCGACCTCTACGACATCCTCTTTGGCCAGCCAACAGGTGCCACCTAGTTAGTCGACCGGCGAGGTTGGGCCCGTGGAAATGGGTTGCCACGTCGAGGCGACCCGGTCGTAGGACACGTCTCGGAGGTCGTACCCCTCCTCCAGCAGGCGCCTCATGGCCACGGAGTGCGCCCACTGAAGGGACGCCCCCACGCGCGGGTCTTCCCGTGAGGCTGCGTTGAGCGTGTCGCGTAGGATGGTCTCGGTCACCTTCCTAGGCTTGGCGCCGGTAGGCCGGTTCAGCTCCTTCTGCATCGACAACACGACGTCGAAGTGCGCGACGCTTTCCTCGCCGCTGCGCCCCTTGTACCCCTTGTGACTGCGCTCCTTTCGGTCGAGGCCCGCGGCCCCGTCGATTCGGAACCCTGCGGCGGCGGCGGCGCTCTGGATGGCGCCCCACACGTCGGCGTCGGTGTTGTGGAACACCAGGGTGACCCATCCCCCGGGCTTTAGAACACGGTGCATCTCAAGAAGCGCCTCAAGCATCAGCCCACCGTAGTCAGCCACCGTCTTGCCACCATTGGCAGTCGTGCGCGAGCGGTTCACGACTGCCTCGAGCGTGTCGTCCGTCAGCGCGCCCAGCCACGATTCCCAGATGAGGTTGCAGTCCGCGTAGAAGATGTTCGAGCCGAAGGGCGGGTCCGTGAACACGTAGTCGATGCTGGCGTCGGGAACACCGGCGAGTTGTGTCGCTGATCCTCGCTGGATGAGCGGCAATGGAACCTCCCGAGCAATCGGGGAGAAGCCCCGGTAGAAGGACTCCAACTGGCCGATCTTGTTCCGCATGACTTCGAGGACGTTGACCTCGGATGAAAGTTGCGGGATGTACAGGGTGCCAGTGAGCGGACGCTGGCCCCCCCGGGCGTTGTAGCGCCTCATCTTGGTGCCGTGCCATGCTGTGTTCGTGAACGCGAAGGCGAGCGCGAACCGAATGCGTGTGTCTTGCACCCTCTGGATCTCATCCCACAGTGTGGCCAGCGCGAGAAGGTTCCTCGGCGTGTAGAAGTCCGCGACGGTCTTGACGCCCTGAAGGTGTAGGGCCGAGCGGATGTACATCTCCCGTTCGGATTTGACCGGCACATCAGGGTACCAAAGGCCGACGTCTTCACGCTTGAACGAGGCGATGTGCGACCGGTCGGCGCTGTCTGCATCCTTTCCAAGGCGCGCGGCGGACGAGGTGTGCTCGTAGCTGATGAAGGACGGTTCGTTGCCGACGGGCCGCCACGACTGCCTTGAAGCCCGATGTGAGCACGAGGGGCAATGAAGTTCGCGCCCGACACGCCCAGTTTCCTTGTCAGTCACCGACCACATCGTGAAGCGATGATCGCAGGACGGGCACAGGTAGACCTTGCTCCAGATCGTGTAGTGGACGTACCCGTCGCCTCCGTTCGGCGTCGAGGTGCGGTACCACTCCTTGAACCGTGGGAGCAGGCGATCGTAGATGCCATCAAACGTGCGTCGAAGGAGGTCCGCGTCGCAGGGGCGAGTGTGGTTGAAGCCGAGGTGTCCCGAGATCACGGCGAGGTCGTTGAGGACGCACCGGCGTCCGGTGATCACTGCCGCGACCCCAGTCATCCCGCTGCCGGCGAACGGGTCGAGCACCACGTCTCCTGGTCGAGTGAAATGCTCCAGGAAAGGGACGATTGCTTCGGGCGGTACCTTGGTATGGTAGCTGTGTGCGTTGTACAGCGCGGTGTTCCGGGTTCCAGCAACGGAACCTGTTGGCACTTGCTGCACGCTTTTCGGGCAACTCTCGTCTGATAGCAACTCGAACGAGCGACCAGCCGTCAGATACCGGTCGGCGAACGAGGGTTCCTTGGCATTGGCGGTGTGGGTGGTGGCCTCAGACAGGGCCAAGAGCAACGACTGCATGTGGACCTCACGACAGGTAGGCGACGCCCTCAAAGGCGCCGGACTCCAGCTTGGCCCACGTCAGCGCCAGCATGGAGTTGTGGATGCTGAGCGGGCTGAATGGGTCGTCCGGATTGGTCCGGGCGATGTCGACCGTGATGCGACCGCTATCGCCCCGCAGCCGGTCCGCATGGATGACCTCATCCTGTTCCATGCCGTTGTCGCCGATGACGTTGAGCGCCGCTGCCAGGGCGTCGCTGGGGCGGCGGAAACGGCCGTTACCGTCGAGACCAGCCTTGATCAGAGCGGCGTTGACCTTCTCGCGCTGCTTGGGGTCGATCTTGGCCCCGAGCATAGCTTCGATAAGCTCTTTCATCCGATCTCCTTCAGCAAGATGCTGCTGGGAGGCAGGGTGTGTCGGTCCGGTACCGAACCCTTGGCGGCTTCGGCCTCCCGTTCCGAGTCATGCCGGGAGAGCACAAACCACTCGCCGGTGAACGGATCGGTTGCTGCGACCGTCCACTGGGTCGGATGCCAGACAGCTTCTAGCTCCTGGCGTGCGTTCGGGATGTCCATATGCCCTCCGGCTGGAAGTATAACACGGTACGGCCAACCGTCAAGTCGGTCCGCACCCGACAGCCTTCGCGATGGCTGGCGGACACGGTGGCGCACTCGACCTCAGCCCCTTGTCTGCGGCAGCCAGATGGTCTGACAGCGCTCGACCATACACGGCTGCGGCGTCCAGGATCGGGTAGATCGCTTTGGCTTGCTTCGGTGTCGTCGGCTTGTAGATGTCGTGGAACCAATACTTCCAGTCGCGCTGACGTCGGGTCAGAATCTGAACCTCTTTGGCTAGCCCGTCACGGTCTCGGATGATGGCGTGGATGGCCCGGTAGCCCTCCGGCCTGGGTGTGGAGATCATGTCCTCTGACTCAATGATCTCATAGTTCGCGCGCAATGCCTCAAACGCGGCGGTTGCGTCAGCCTCTGTCTCCACTTCGATCTCCGCGCCGGTCAGATCGGTCAGGAGGCTAGGGTTGGGGTAACGCTTGGGCTTCCGCGCCATCTTGCCAAGCACTGAGTCGCGCGACTTCACACGATAGTGCAGCGTGAAGCCCGACCCGATGGTCTGGCGCAGACCAGCCACAAACCCAGGCAGGCCAGCTGTGTGCTTCGCGATCTCTTCTGACGCAGCAGAGGTGTGCTGATCCAGCGTGCCTGTCTGGATGCCGGCTCTCAGAGCTGCTCCAAGTGCGGCTAGTGGTTGCGTCGCGGGCTCGAATGGTTCCCACACGGCGGGCCGCTCGCCAACCTTGATGTACTCACCACGCTTCCACTGGCGCGTGGTTCCGACTGGTAGCGGGGCCTGCTCCTCCATCGGGGCTGGGCAGACCCGCTTACGCCAGCGCCGCGCAAACGGCCTGGGTACAACGTCGACAGATGAGGTAGTCGTCGCCTCACCATGGAAGTTGTCTTGGAACGCTGCGTTTAGGCGCTCCTTGACCTTGGCGTCGGCCTTCCTCCAGAAGGAAGTCATGAGCTTCCGTCGCTCTGGACCGAGAGCCGCGCCAACCGCGCCTGACCATTCGGGAGGTGGCCCAAAGCTCGCAATCAGTTGCTCGGCGGTCTCGGCCGACTCAAAGATCGCCAGCCACGCTGGCCGCTTACGCTCGCGCAGCTTCGGAATGGCCTCGTTAGCCTTGTCGCGGGCCTCGTCCTCACGCTCGAACTCGGCGCGGAACGCTTTCCGGGTCGACTTGTGGTACATCGTGAGGGCGAACCCTGGGACGCTGACCTGCTTCGGGTACCAGCCCTGCTTCTTCCAGATCTCCCAGTCGCGCTCGAAGCGAATGGTGTCTGGCCGATGACCATCCGCGAACAGCTCGCCGTCGTTGGTCAAGTTGTGCCAGATGTCCCGCCATTCGGCATCGCTGCGCACGACGGTCTTGGCGGTCTTGATGATGCGCTCCGGAGCGATGGTCGCCACGACTTCGCCGTCATCAAAGACGAGCCGGTCACGCACCCTGCGCCACGTCGCATCATTCGCTTCAAGAAGTTCTCGCATGGCCGTCTCACTTCATGGTCATGGTGAACTCGGCCTCCCGACCGAACCCTCCGCTAACGCTAAACTCGAACCGCGATGGGTTGGTCCCGGATTTGCGGACGTTGACGTTCACCGGCGCGTAGCCGGGGTCCACCGCTTCCTTGGTGTGTCGCAGGACGTTCTTGCCGAGCTTGATGTGCCCGCCCCACCATTCGCCGCCCATACCGACTTCGACCTGCCCCGACAGCGCACGGATGACAAACTCGACGTCGTTGGACAAGGCGAAGAAGGAGTCATCGAAGATGCCTTCCGTCAGACCGGCCGGAGGGGTGTCCGATGACTCCCAGGGGGCGCTCTTCTGAGACCCATACCCACGCTCGCGGTCTGCGACGGGATCCGGCGCATCCTGCGTCTCCGCAGGCGACGACATTGGGTCTACGGAGCCGATCGGGAGCTTCTTGGAAGCCTCATACCAAGCGATCAGCCTCGGCTTGGTGACTGGGCCCCCAAAGTACTCGGCCACCCGCTCCGCAAACGTCCGCGCCATGAAGTCAGGGACCTTGTGGCCGTCCGCCAAGGTGGCGAGGAGTGCGTACATTGCGACCCTGGCTGCCTGCGCACGGGTCAGCTGGCTCACGCCCTCCACGATGGTCCCGCTCATCGCCGCCGCGAGCGCAGCCTGACTCTCTGCCACAGCGTCCTCGCCCATGTCCTTCCAGGCACGGATGAGCGAGCTGGCCTTGACCGGTGACCCGAGCTTCAGCTCCAGGAAGTTGGCAAAGACTTGTGCAGCGGCCCGTGGGACCTTGACGCTGCTCTGGGTCCGGAGGTCGTTGAGGGCCCCCATTGCCACCAAGGCGGCCTCGGCGTTGTTGATGGTGGCTTCCTCCAGGGCGGCCTCCATCACAAGGCCACGCAGGGCTGCGGAGCCCTTCTTGGCGATCAAGACGTCACCATTGGCCCAGTCGATCTTGACCTTGCCGTCCTCCTCAGAGGCAATGCCCTTCCCGAAGACGGGATGCTTGACACGGACTCGGTCTGGGCCGATTGGCGTGCTTTTGTCAGGAACACCTGGGCCGTAGGACTCCGACACGTTCGCTCTACCCTTCCGGGTGATGTAGATGCTGCCTCGTTCGGCCTCTGCCCAGCCTGACTGGAGGGCGTTGCGCACCCCAGCCATTGGCAGTTCATCGATCCTGACGCCTTGCTCACCCGCAGCTGCGATCTGCTTCATGACGTACGTCAGCTGCTCCGCCTCGGACGCATGGTAGATGCTAGCCTCCGTCTGACTCTGGATCTGGAGCAGGTCGTCGTTGGACGAGATGGCGCCAGCTCGGTTGAGCAGTTCAGCCGCTACCATGATCTTCGCGAAGTGGATGCCACGGAACGAGGGGTGAGCAGCCATGTCCGTCAGCGACGCCGGCCCATTCTGGAGGTACGCCAAGATCTTGGCCTGCACCGGGTTCTTCACCGCGCTCTGGTCGCTCTCACGCAGAACGGTGTCCCGCCACACCGAGCTACCCTTCTGTGGCCAAGACTGGTCGCCGCTGTCCCACATGATCATGACGTCACCATCCTCGATGGAGGCGACGCCATTGCCGAGGCGGGGGTGCCGGACCTTGACGCCGCCCTTGGCGGTCACGGTGTCGAGGGCCTTCTTCTCGGAAGACTCCTCCATCCCCTCGTCCTCCTCATCGTCCTCATCGTCCTCATCCTCGTCTTCGTCGTCGTCATGCTTCATGGAGCATGTACCGTTGCACTTCTCGCACTCCACCAACGGTGGGGTTGCGGACTCCAGCAGGTTCGCCAGCTGGAGCAGGTTGCTTGCCGTAAGTAGGATGTCGAGCTTGGACATGAGTGTGTGCCTCAGCGAATGGAAGTGTGCCAGCCGGTGTGACCTTCAAACACGGAGCGAAGCTTCTCCGCATAGATGCCGTTGAACGTCTTGACAAGCTTCGCGTCGAACGCGCTCATGTTGTAGAACATGATGTCGTACTCATCATTCCGTAGCTCGATCACGCAGAAGTTGCCGCGCGACCTTTCCCTGTTGGGCCACTTGAACGACAGTCCCGGCTTCTCGGCGCCTTCTTGGTTCGGGTTGAAGGCGTACAAGAAGAAGTTGGTGACGCCCAGCATCGTGGTCAGCCGCTTCAGCCCAGTCTGGCTGTCACCGTCGAGCCCGCAGAGCTGATTCGCGATGATGTAGGCGGTCTCGACGGGTGCGGACCCCTTGATGATGGTGACGCTAGCTTCACCCAGGTCGGCGTGGGTGGACTCCTGTTGACCCACCGCCTTTGAGAAGGCTCGCTGAATGTCGCTGCCGATGATCATGGCCCCGATCGAGGCAGGCGACTCAGCGATTGGGAAGCTCTTCTCGACCGGCTTCGGGAAGTCTCCCGACTCCGAGTCGAACTCGACGCGCACGCTGAACTTGCTGGCAGGGGCTCCTGCCGGCTTGACGGTCACCGCAAAGGTGAAGGGGGTCTCTCCATTCCGGAAGGCTGCGATAGCGACCGCAGCCTTCCCAGCGGTGTCCCACCGCGTCTGCCCCTTCCCGTTCAGGGTGGTGCCCTTGGTGACCATGCGGAGGCAGTAGCCTGCGACCTCCAGCGCGAAGTCCTTGGACAGGTTGAGGCTCCTGGCATGGAAGGAGACGTTTGGATCGCCCGTCTCGACAGCCTCGCCGACAAGGGGCAAGGCCGCAGCCGCAGCCCGGATCGCGTCTGGGGATGCGCGACGAACCGTGGCTTCGGTCAGGGTGTCAGCCAAGTGGTGCAGCATGTTCATGGTGGACTCCGCAATCGGTTGCAAGGTTCAGGGGCAAGCGGCCAGCGCCACAGTGACCGCGCCGATGTCGACCTTGCCGTCTGGCTCAACGATCTCCGCGAGGACCGCGTCCCCAACGGTGAACGCGTACGGCGTGATCGCCTCCACCCAAGCCTGGAGCTTGCACTTCTCGGCAGGGATGGCGTTGTCGAGCGCGACACTGAGCATCGGCTGCATCGCCTGAGCGATCGCGAGCCCCTTCTCGACTTCGGCTGGCACATCGACGGGGGCCGGCAGCGACCCACAGGAGGAGACGTCCACCGAGATGGCGGGCAGAAGCGCGTCACCGCCCTTGGTGGCATCCAGTGCTCCGCGCGCAACCGATGCGGCAGACGTGAGGGCCCCACGAGCAGCACCCAGCACCTTGCAGGCGACCACGTCCTTGGCGGTGGGCTCCAACGCCTTGATGGAAGCGGCGGTCGCATCCAGGATGGATGGCAAGCTCTCGACGGAGAGTCCGCCCGACCGGTCTTCGCAGGCGAGCAGGGCAAGGAGGAGAGGAAGGACGGTTCTGATGCGCATGATGATGTCTCCGCTTTCCGGGACGGTATCCGATGCGGCATCGGAGGTCTACCCCCGAGGGCCCATGCCTACGTCTTTCGCGGAGGCTCTGATGCCAGGAACAGCTCGACGGCTTTGGACAGCGCCTGCTGTGGCGACAGGCCCGTCCTTTTCGCGGCGGCGGCCAAGGCGTCGAAATCCCGCCGAGGCACAAAAAACATCACGACCTCGCCGGGCCCAGGCTGCTGTGCTGGCCCCTCACCAGAAGAGAGCCAGTCCAGGAAGTTCATACGGCGCGCTTCCCGGCCCACTCTGCGCGGCGCATGGTGCTGGCCCGTTCGGCTGCGTCCCAGTCCTTCGGCACGAGGCCGTGCTCGGCCAGCCGATTCCGTAGTCGGCTCACATGCGTGTAGGACAGGTTGTACTGATCCGCAGCTCTACGGAGGCAGCCTCGGCCCGAGTTCAGCATCTCCGAGATCCCCGGATACTTCCGCTCGATCTCTTCTGGCGTGTTGGTGGGCATACTGGCCCTGGGCTGCGGGATCGGAATGGTGAGCTTCTTGCTCAGGTTCATGACCGCTGCCCTGGAAAGGCCGAGCGCTTCGCTGATGGTGCCTGCGTCGGCGCCCGGCATTGCCAGGATACGGTCTTCCCTGGTCGACCGATCCCACTCATGCTTGTAGATTGGAGGCAGGCCAAGGGTCTGGCGCAGCTGTCGCGCGCGCTCGCGGGAGAAACCAAACTGCCGGGCGACCTCGCAGTTCGGTAGAACCCGAAGTGCTTCGGTCAGGCCAGGGAAACGCGTTTCCAGACGCTCGGAAGGCGCGCTCGTGGTCTTGTTAGGCATCTGATGGACCTCACCCCCGTGATGTCATCCATCTACTACCATGGAGTAGCTGTATCGTCAAGCTCTTGGCTATCGATTCTTGGACGGCGAGACGCCCCTCGCCAATGCGTCCAGGACCTTGTCCAGTTTCGCGGCCTCTGCAAGCGCATCCGCTGATGGCTGCCATTGTGGGCGCAGCCCAATGAAGTCCTGACGTTTGGGCGTGATCGCGTGCTTTTGGCCGTTCATCATTGGGTAAAGTCCGCTTCTGATGCTGGTTTCGTGACAACACCTAACTGGCTTAGAAGCCATAACGCGATGAGGAGCAGGATCCCCACCACTTCTTTAGAGGAGAAGAACGCCTGCACCCCATCCAGTATCCTCTGAAGCAGCCGGTCTTTAGAACGGCGCTCCTTCTCTCTGGCTGCCTCTATGAGGAGACGCTCGTTGTCAGCCGCGACGCGCGACAACCGACGCTCTTCGGCCGCAGCCTCTTCCAGCTTCAGACGTGACATCTCAGCGACAGCGGACACCCCTAGCGCCTCGGTGGCCTTCTCCGCGATGAGCTTGACCCCATACATGGACCGGTCAACGCGCTCAATCTTCGCATCCAGCTCTGTGAAGCGTTCCGAGAGCTTGGATTCGAGGATGGTGAACCTCTCTGCCAGCCTCGACTCGACCACGACGAGGCGATCCCCAACAATCGTTGTCGCGACCACCATTCGGTCCACGAGCAAGATGTACGGATCTTGTGCTGGTACGGGGTCTGACACGCCGGCGGACGCCTGCCAGCGGAGGATGGTGGAGCGAAGCTCGTCAACCTTCGCTCTCAGCGCATTGCACTCCTCTAGCGTCGCATGGAAGTCGCCACGTAGATCCCCACCCATGGCTGTGCGTGCCCCCAAACCACGACTACCCCGTCACAGTTCGCGCGGCGAGCCCTCCTCTTTCAGGGCGATGCTGGACACATAGCACGTCACACTGACTGACTGCGTCGCCGAGAGCGTCCCTAGCAACCAGTAGGCGACCAAAGTGGCCAGCCAATGCCATGGTGTGATGACATATTCACATGTGCCGATGGTGCTGCCGATAGGCACTCGGCACACGAGGACGGCGAACCTGGGCTGAAGCCACCGGGACCACCACACCTTGGGCAGGTAGATGGTGTCCAGGAGGGTCGGACCGGTGCCGTCGGGCTGGATCTCGACTCGGCACGGCGGCGTCAACGTCCACACCGAGCCGCAACCTTGGCCCGGATCGCCTCCCGATGCTCCCATGCTGCCCGGCCATGGGCGCCAAACTTGGCTTCCATCTCCTCCAGGGAGTCATCTCGGCCCGCCAAGGCGAGATGGAAGCGCGCCTCCAGGTAACCAGAATGGGCTGCTGGAGGACTGGTCGGCGGCGATCGGTCCGGAGGAACGCGATTCCGTAGCGCTGAAAGTGACGAGCCGTTCACTGGGAACCCGTGGTAGTGTGCGCTGGACTTGCGCGCTACACTATACCACGGATAGCACGACCCGTCAAGAGTGACGGCAATCGAATGCTCAGCTCTGGGCTTCCGGTAGGCCGGCGGCGTCGCTGGCTGCCGCGAGCGCAAGCAGCTGGGCCGCCAGCTCATCAGCGTCGGCGAGGCTCTTTTCGAGGAGAGCGTAGATCGAGGAGACGGGCGTGGTACCCGCCGCCGAGACGGCCGCGTGGAGGAAGGCGATCCTATGGCACGTCTCTTCGAGCTGGTCGATCATCTCTTGCTGCGACATGGGGCATCCTTTTGGTTTGGGTCTGCCCCAGCTATAGCAAGCCCGAGTCAGCGCGTCGAGTACGCAAGCCACGCCACCCACAACGCGAAGCCGGACACGACGAGCCCAACTCGGCCGAACACCAGCGTGCTGACGAACACGATCACGGCGATCATGATGACCATCAGCCATACAGCTTGACGGGCTCCTCCGAACATCGACACCTCCTTAGAGGGATATACTTTGGCTTGATGTTCACGTCAAGCCAAAGCTGATCACGAGACCATCCAGTGATAGACCGGCGAACGCGTGCAGTACTGACTTAGGTGCCAATCACGAGCCTGTCTCGTGATAGACCTTGCGCAGCAAGTTTCCATGGATGTCGATGGGCGGCTGACGAGCCGTGCGAAGGGCGTGGGCGATGAGCGCTTCCCGAGCCCCCAGGTCTGGCACATCCAGCCTCACCACATGGGGCCCATAGATGCGGATGAGGTTCAGGAGGATCTCGTCGGTCTGGCGGTGGTACTCGACGTCCGATTGGCGCATCGGATCTCCAGCGAGGCTCTGGAATACCAAGACCGGGCAGTAGAAGACGTGAGTGTAGCGCCGGAAGTGCTCCGCAGCTCGCGTCGCGAAGTCCGTGTACGGACGCATGTCGCCAGCTGTCTCAGGAGGCCCGAAAGAGCTGTGCTGGATCGCGTACGCCCAGTCGTCGAGGCTGGTCCGATCCGACACCCACTCCGGGGTGGAGGTCTCCCAGGCGACCTTGCCCGCTTGCAGCGCGACCTGGAACGCGCGCCTCATGTTGCTCTCTCCAGGCGCGACCCCCTGCTGTAGGGCCGCCGCCGCCGCTTGGGTGACGTCCGCACCATCCTTCAAGGAGGCGAGGTACACGCTCTCAGAGGCGAGATCCACGTCATACGGGTTGGAGAACCCCATGTCAGCCGCCGTGGACCTGGAGCCGACTGGGTTGATGGGCAGACCGAGCCTCTCGGACAACCACCTTGCCAGCGTTGACTTCCCCGTGCCCGATGCTCCGACGAATCCGATGCGGAGGGTCATGATGCACCCTCCGGCTCGAACTGCTTGCGGAACTCGGAGATCTCGCGCGCCGAAGCCCCCAGGCCACGCAGCCGCTGACACGCATCCTCGAATGCGCGTGGGGGCAGCAACACCATCAGCCCGCGCAGGACATCGATCTCCTGTCGGGAAGCCGTGTAGGCGTGGAGCTGGTAGTCCTCGAAAGCCTCCCAGGTGATGGGGAGCCACTCCTTCACGATCTGGGCGATGGCCTCCGCGAACTGGCGGATCTCCCATTGCGCGTGCTTGTCGAGGCGCAGGTTGAGCATGTGAAGAAGGTTGTGGGCATCCCAGGTCGTGTACCAGTGGGTGTAGGTCGCAAGGGGCAGCCCGAGGCGGGCCGTCTCCAGGGCGATGCCCTCACCATGCGCAGCGCGGTAGTCCTTGAATGCCTCCGTGGAGGTTGCGCCGAGGGCAATCGCGAACTCACCGGCAACATCCTCCTCGACAGGCCCGGCCCGACCCTGCTTGTTGTTCGCGTCCTGGTAGCAGATCTGCTCATGGTCCGGGATGTAGAACTCCTCTGGCAGCACGGAGTAGCGGCCGGACACCTCGTTGAGGCTCTGCGTCCGATGCCGGACCAGCTGGCGGGCCACGAAGATCGGGAGCTTGATGTCCAGGGTGATCTTGACCTGCTCGCTCGGTGACGTGTGCCGGTGGCGACGCATGTACCGGAGCAGGTTGCGGCGCTTGGTGAGCCGCTTTTCTTCGGTGTCGTCTTCCGGCGGTCGCGAGTAGGAGAGACGGGCGACCTCTTCGATCCGGGCGTCATCGCCCATCACGTCCACGAGGCGGACATGCCCGTGGTCCAGCACCTTGATGGGCTCAGCAAAGCGAGCCAGGAGTTCTTCTCGATTCATGTCAACCTCGGTTGGTGTTCAGTTTCGCAGCGCAACACGCACAGGCCCAGGACATCGTGGGGCGTGCTCGTTTTTGGGGTTCAGAAGCACGGCGCAATCCGCACAGGCAGTCAAGGTGCGCTCGCCGATCACGATCAGCTTGGTCCATTGGTGCAGTCGACCGGTAGGCGGCGGGCGGTTGCGACCCGAACCCGACGGGTCATGCTGGCGCACGGGCAGCGGCGCGCAGGTCGGTCCCCTTGGACAAGCCCCAAGCCTCCAAGGTCATCTCGCTTGTGTGCTCGCGCCGATACCCGAACGTCGGAAGGTGCTGGTGACGGTGCAAGGAGGCGCCGCGCGCAGAGAGAATGCGCTCCAGCGCGGCGGCATCCTGTTCTTCCGCGCGAGCAATGAACGAGCGCCAATTGCGTGCGTCCGGGATGACGCCCCATCCCCAGCTGTTGAAGTCGACGAAGAAGGCCGGCCACTGATTGCTCACGCTGAGCAACATGGGAAACTCCTAGCTGGCGCAGTATAACATAATCCACGATACTGTCAATGCTCAGCGCAACCGATTTCATGAATCGGACGCCTGGACCGCATAGAAGCCGAGGTACTCCTCTTCCCAGGCGATCCCATCCAAGCGGCCTGTGCTGTCGAAGTAGTGGAGCGTCATCCCCGAACGGAGCAAGCCCTGTCGTCGCAGGTCGTTCACCACGAACTCAGCGTCGTTGGTCACGCTCATGTCCCTGGCCTCGCCGATGTCTCGGATGACGATCCGGTCATCTGTCTGAGAGACCACGCTGTACTTGGCCCTGTGTCCTTGCTTGATCAAGCGCCCTCCGTTCTGACACGGAACATATATCATCGTCTACAATGCTGTCAAGTACTTGGGAGCGGTCCGACCTTTTCAAGGATGGCTTCGCACACCTGTTTGTTCGCATAGACGCGAGACCCGTCCACGACGATGACGCGTTCGGCGTATTCATCAGCCACGATGGTGACTGGCGCGATGCGTGCCAGCTCGATGACGAACTCGACCGCTTCTGCGGCATCAAGGACATACAGCGAGGTGTGTGCGGCCTTGTGGGCTTGCCGGGCAAGGTCGGTCGCGCCGTCCGCCTCCGCAGCGTCGAGACGGGTCAGCATCGCTGAGAGCCATGCGATCACGTCGTCGTTACCATCTCCGATGGCCTTCTCGACCTGCTGTTTGAGGGATGCGCGGATGGCTGACGCTGGCGTGTCGCGAGGGAACCCGCAGTCCTCCGCTAGATCGGCAAGTCGGCTCTGATTGTCAGCGGCGCCACATGTCTCAACGGTGTTCAGGATGTCCATGCCGTCCACGTCAGCTGCCCAGTCCCGGTAGATCTTGGCGATCCCAGGCGGAATGCGGTTCGCGTGAGTCGTCCTAGCCAATGCTCGGACAGGCCCCATGATGAAGTCGATCGTCGTGTAGACCGGGATCCTCACCCGAGGTTGCCCGTCAGGTCCTTGCAGGATCTCTAGGCGCCACTCCTTGGGTACTGGGTGCCCGTCGAGCGCGATCAGCCCCTTCATGAGGGGCAAGAGTTCCAAGTCAACGTCTTCCAAGTGTACGTGAAGGCCCCACAGATACTCCAGCTCTCTGCGATCCACTTCAAGCTGCTTGATCCGAGTGTTCATGGGCCCGCCAGCTTGTCGATGATGGCCAAAATCTCGTCCCCAAACTCAGACTGAGCGGCAAGCCTCGCCTGTTCGATGATGAGGGCTGCTTCCTGTTCTGGGTTCAGCCTTTCTGCTTGAAGAAGTGCCGACTTGGCGATCGCCAGCCTCCTCCGGCTGTCTGTCGCGGACGCGATCACCATGCGAACCACGTCCATCTGGCCGGTCTTGGGAGGCTGTGGTTCCTCGCCTGTCTTGGGAGGCTCCCCGCCGGAAAGCAATCGATTGTGGTCCGGACTCAGAAGGTCTGCGTGCCTTCTGACGGCCAGCTCAGCCCTGGACGGGTCATGCTGTGGCTGGCCGCGCCACCCGCATGAGCATCGCGGCGTGAAGGAGCGACCGTTGGACGTCAGGCTATCGAAGACAGCGATCCGGTGGGTCTCATGCCCGATGCTGACGTCGATGGCGAGCGGGTGTTCCTGGACTACCCTGATCGTCATGGATCGTTCGGCTCAGGCAGCGTGTGCACCCATGCCACGGGAAGCACTGAGACCCAGGGGACGATGAGCAGCGCGAGCATGGCCGGCACGAAGCCGCCCTCCAAGGCCACCCAGTAGGTTGTGATCAACGTAGTGACCGCGACCGCGCAGATCGCGGCCAAAGTGCGGCGGGTCCGGTGTGTCATCAACGCCTCCGAGGCAGGGCGTCAGCTTCCCACGAGGCCGCGATCCCATATGGGGCGAGGCGACTGTTCAGGCGACGCGGTTTCCCGGCCCAGCTCACCTGGACCGTGTAGGAAGTTGTGCGAGCAGGCGCAGGCGCCTAGAGTGCGCCCCGACCAAGCTCAACAGTCTGACCCTTCTTCATCTGGACCTCCTGGCCGGCGATCGTCGCCGGGAACACTCCATATATACTCTCATGCCCTCCGCTCGTCAAGTCTACTGCAAGCGATTGCTCGATTCTGGATCGCCAAACCCAAATCGCTCCGCTACAACCGACGTCGCACACCGGATCGCGTCCTCGCGGTCGACGGCAAGCTGAACCCGACCCGACTCCCAGTACCAAGCACCCCAGCGTTCGTAGACGGCCGCGACCTGGATCTCTGCCGTACCCACGGCCAGCCAGAGCGTTGAACATGCCGCCCTGTGGTCCCACCTCATGCCCGGCCCCCGGAGACGTGCTTGCCAAAGTGCCAGTGCCATCGCTTACGGTCTCCTCGCGCCCATGCGCCGTAGCTGGCGGAGCCAGTCTGACCCGACTTGGTGACGAAGTGAACGACGTACCTGTTTTTCCACCGGCCGGCGCCGCGTCCGCACCATACGACTCTGGCGTCGCCGGACGTCAGCTCAGGTTGGGGTCGCTCCCAGCTGGGTACGGTCGTCCAGGCTGCCACCACAAGATCATGGTTTTCACTTGCTCGATCCCTGCCTGGAGACGCGTTCAAGCGCGTCTCGCGCATTGTCTTCGGCAAGGCGTGCCAGCGCCACCGCCTCAGTCGCGCGTGCCAGCTCCGCCTGAGCATACTGGACGGCCATCGCGGCTTGCAGCTCTGGGCTGGCATCGGGCGGACCCCAGCCTCGATCGAAAACGATCGAAGCAGCCCCTACCGGAGCGTGCTTTGGATCGAACGGAAAGCCACTTCGATGAAGCAGGCCAAGGCTGCCTCCAGCGCCCAGGACCCGGAGCCACCTGCCGTCTGGCTGACGGACATAGCTCATGGGCGCCATTGCCCTTCCCTCACGGACAACCACCTCTGTGTCCGTCGCCATCATGACGATCGCCGTACGGCTTTGGCCATCGGGGAAGCACAGCGTGACACGAGGGCAGCGGGCTTCGTACTCCTCCTCTGCCGAGTACTTTGCCAGGGACGCATCGACATGGGCTTGGATTGCTGCGGTGAGCTTGTGTCCCGCTGCGACCAGTTCGGGTGAAGCTCCTTTGATATGGAACGTCGGGCTTATCATGTTGCCATCCTATATCGGGATCGTCCCGACGACCTGTTGACACTAGAAGTATAACATCGTCATCCCGAACGGCAAGCCCGTGGGGTACTTCATGAGGCGTCCACGTACTGCGCGGTCAGCCGCCGGATCTCCTGCGCAAACGTGTCCTGCGCCAGACGTTGGGCGGTGTCCCTGCTATATTTGGCGGCTTCGAGGTCGGCCCGCAGCTGGTCTGCTTCCAGTCCTGGCGGGAGGCAGAAGAGCGGCGCGAACCACTGACCAGTGCCGTAACCTTGGACCGTAACCCTGGCGGCCCCAACGCCAGTGATCACGCCATGGAGGAAAGCATTGTCGTGCTTCCAGAAGGCGATCATGCCGACGTACGGCACTCCGTCTGAGTGCCCTGGGTCACTGGGCTCGTCGCTGGGTGAGTATTCACGGGCCCGCCACCACCCGCGCGTCGAGTCCTTCACCCAATGACCCTTGTGGGATGCCTGTCCAGGCTGGCTCAGCACGATCTGGAGCGCAGCATGGGTTCCAAGATGGATCCGCATGGCCAGCGCCCTCTGTGCAGGGGACCAGTCACTTGGGCTCGGCTGCCACCCCAAGATCTGGCAGACGTCTCCAGCGACGTCGGAGTTTCCGTAGGGTCGCTTGGGGTCGATCCCCGGAGCGCCGGCGTACATATTGTTCCACTCAACGTAGGCTGCTCGAAGCAACTTCTCGTGAGCTTCTGTGAAGCAGAAGCGGGTCATGTCGTCTCCCTGTCGGTCGGCATCCACGCCGCCAAGGCTTCCAGCTCCGCTTGGATTCGAGCGTGTTCCTTGGCAGTAGGCGCAGCTCCCAAAGGGGCCAGCGCCCACCATGAACCCGCCATTGCTGACGTACCGTACTTGGAGCATGACAGCATCGGAGCCATCGCCCGGCGAGAAAGGGATCTCGTAGGTTTTCGCCATCGCCTCACCTCCTGGCCTAGTATAACACGAAAGCCAGCACTGTCAAGCGTGGTCGACCGTGGTACGGCTGTCCAGCCATGGATGCGCCGCCAGGAACTCGAAGACGTCTTGATCGAAGGTCTCGATGAGAGATTGCAGCGCTTCCTTGGGCGACTCGAACGGCCCAACGAACTGGGTCTCGCCGTTCTTGAACTCATCGATCTGTCCATACCAGCGCCGATGCAGGCAGGAGATCACGACCCGACGCCAGCGTGCACCAAAACCATATGGGGAGGCGTGGGTCAGCGGCTCCCACCCCAGCAGTCGAAGGGCATCCCCCTTGGTGGCCTGGACGACTTCCGCGACTGCGGCGAACGCGGCCCGTGACAACCCGTCGTCAGCGGCCCGGAGCTGAGCGTGAGCCTGATCCAGGGCGTCCCACCGCTGGGCCACCTCGTGCAGCGCGCCCGTCTGAGCCGGAGCTTGCTCTGCCCCGCTCTGGGCATCGTCGAGCGCGATGGCGGCGCAAGCCCAGAACCGGGCATCCCGGATCATGGCAGAGGTCTCAGCGCCACACGCGGTCACGATGGACGCATTGATACGCATCCGGACCAGCCGGACCAGCCTCAGCGCTGTGGTGGTGTCAGCGCTCTTCGGGGCAACCGCCTCGATCGCCTCGTAGAAGGCACGGCAGGCGTCGTTGACGAGCCGATGGCGCATCTGGTTGTCCAGATGGACATCCAGGCGGACAGCGTCCGTCAGCTGGTTGCGGAAGCGCGCCTCCGCCTCCCGCACCATGGCGTACTTGGGGGCGGTCCGCTCATTGGGCGGGTGGTACGTGAACAGAACATCGGCGGTACCCATCATCATCTCCTGGTTGGTTGGTTATTCGAGCCAAAACTCGCCACATCCCGGTTCAGGCTCAGACGTGAGCCTGTCGTCCGAGGCGTCGGCTGCCCCCCAGGCAGCGAGCTTCGCAAGAACAAGAACGATAGCATCGTTCAAATGCTCGTTATCCATGCCGTAACGTTCTAGCTTAGCCGGAATCGCCTCAGCAGCAAGCCGGTCTTGCCGAACCGCATTCAAGATGGCCTCGATGGGGTCATTGCCGCGCACCGCCTCCCGGTCGTAGGTCTCAGAGAGCCAGTGCGTGATCTGTCGCTTGGTTCTGGGCCGCATACTGGACCAGCGTGACCAAGCAGTACGCACAAGACAGTCCGTGCCGAACGGGATCGACACCTCGACACGCTCAACGCAGTACTGGGTACTGTACCACAGAATACGGCAACCCGGCCACCGGCTCTCCGCCTTCCGCTTGATCTCGTACATGTCGTCGATGGCGGCCATGTCGACTCCCGATGCCAAGGCTATAACATGAGGCGTCACGCTGTCAAGCGTGGTTCATGTTGAGGTATGACCCAAATCTGGACATGTCGCGCGAGTCATGTCCAAGACTGGGCCGAATCGCACCATCGTCTTCCCTGCCCGGAGGGGGGCCCCGCGTTGGATGGAGCGCTGCGCGCCTCGAAACTTTTCTAGGGGGGAGGGGGGTCGGGGAGTATTCCATGCAATGGTGCGGTCCTGGAGCCGGCCGCTCGTAGCGTCACCTACTGGGCAGGCGGGATGTCGAGGGCGTCTCGTACCGGAATGGACTTGGACAGCTCCTTGAATGCGATGCGTAGTTCATCCAGTCCGTCGCCCAGCTCATTGGAGACCGCTACCCTCACCGCCGTATTGGCCATCATGGTTGGAGCGTGTCTGATGTCGCGGGCGAGATCGGAGAGGACACGGAGCTTCTCTAGCTGGACGCGGAGCCATTCGGGATCTACGACCACGCCTCCTTCACGTACGCACTGAAGCAACTTGGCGATGACGGCTCCATCCGGCTTGCTCATGCGGCCTCCTCCGTAGGCAGCTGGGGACACCCAGGCCAGCTCTCGGCGCACGTCTTGCAGACCTCAGTGCCAAGACGCTTGGCGGTCTGCTGCGCGACGTAGAGGGCCACGGCGCCGATGTGGTTGACGTACTTCACGCCCGTTCTTCCACACAGAGTGTGGGCATGACCCTTCTCGACCGCTGCCGCGCCAGCTGACGCCCGTGTGCCGTGAAGACGTTCCATGATGACCTCCATGTCCTTACTATAACACGGCTCGTCATCACGTCAAGCGATAGCGGATCACTTCGGCTCACGGCCGGTCTTCTTGACCTTCCGAAGGCTGGCCTGCGCGTCCTCCAGCGTGACCTCCCCCGCAAGCCAGCGCACCATGATGGCTTGACGGATGGCCATAGAATCCACGATGGTGCCGGCTGCCTCTGCCTTGGCTACGCGGGCGCGCTCACGATGGCTCACGGGGACGTCCTTGTGCTGGTTGCAGACCCACACCGTCTTGGGGCCGAACCGGACTGGCAGCAGTCGCTGCTCACACCAGCATGAACCGGGGCTCGTGCTGACCACCGGCTGATCGTACCACTCGCGCACCATAGGCTTCTTGCCCTTCTTGTCCTTCTTGTCCTTGCTCATGAGCCCTCCTCTGCTTGCAATGCGCCTGCGATGGAGTCGATGGTCTTCGACATGCGCACCGATTCGTAGCCGGATGTGCTGATGGCTCCAAGCGTTCGGAGGCAAGCGATGAATGCAGCGGTGTCTCGCTCCTTGTAGGCGGTAGCGAGCACAACGACAAAGTTCAGCATGGTCTGAGACGAACGACGTGTCATGCTAACCTCCATACTTGGAGTATAACACGGCTGCGTGTCTCGTCAACCGGCAATCGGTTGCGCGCGCTACATGCCCCCGCCCCCAAGTGCGGCCATGTACAGCACCCACAACGGCAATCTGTGTCCCGTCCGTGTCCCCGCAGCGGGGCGGGCCGGCGGCTCTGCGTGCTTGCGGGCCCGCAGGAACCGGTGATGCCGGTGGAAGTCGTCGTGATGTCGCGGGTGTTGACAGTGGGGGTTGTTGTCTGCCCATCTGGCGTCCTCCCATGCCCGACGTGCCTCCCGCTCCTTGTCCCGCTTCTCGGCGGCAGCGCGAGCCTCAGCGGCTTGCTGAGCCAGCACACGGGCTTCAGCGGCTTGCTGAGCCAGCACACGGGCCTCCTCTCGACGTTGCTTCTTTCGGTTCTGCTTCATGTGGTCCTCAGTTCAATCATGTCGAAGGGTGTTGGTTCTTGGAACGGCATCCGGTAGAAGGCGGTCCGTTTGCCCACGACGCGGACGGCCCGTGCTAGCGCATCCTCGACATAGCCGCCGTCAAGGCAGCATTGGATGCCCTCGCGGATGGGGCCCAGTTGTGGCTTGGAAGCGCACAGCTGCGGCCAGTGAAGCTCACGTAGACGGATGATCTCCTCTCCTGAGAAGTCCGGGATGTCGCCCCAGAGCATCTCTATGTGTTCCAGCCAGCCTAGAACATATCGCATCCCCCTCATGTCGATGCTGGCGTCCAATAGCTCCTGACGACGGATAGGCCCCAACAGCAGCATATTGCCTGTCATCATGAACAGCAGCGCTGCCGTAGGAAATGACCGCGCTTCGCAGTCCAGGCTTGGCAGGACGTCGCTCTCATTGATTCTGAGCTTGCGGGTGTCCGGGTGCGGCAGGACATCCGTGTCCAGCAGCACCCAGACGAAGCTTTTCCGCTCTGGATCCATGTAGGAGTAGATTCCGTACCGCTCAGACCATCTGGCCTTCGCCCGCGACCAGCGACGCCAGTGCGTGAAGGACTCGTAGACAACCTCCTCCCGACCAAGGGCTATCCATTCCTCCCAGAATAGCTCGAACATGGAGAGTGCAAGCGACCCATACAGGTGGTCAGGCAGAGGTCTGGTGGACTTCCACGCGTCCGGCGGCCTTGGCGCACCAACGATCTGTCGGCGTGCGTGGTCCGGGACGCCGGGCATGAACTGCTGCGGGATTCGATGTTCGTCCACGCCCTCCTCCTCGGCCAAGCTTGCACGTCAAGGGATGCGAAGCTCCAGCATGTTCAGCGCGTCCAGCGTGTCCAGAACGTCTGGCTCGTGAAAGCAGGCCCAGACGAACCGCCCAGTCCAGACGTCCAAGTAGGCATACACGGGTGATGGTTTCAGACTTGATCCTCCGTGTACCAAGCCCAGACAAACCGTCTGCCTACAACATCCAGGTAGGAGAAGAGTGTAGCGAAGACGATGGCGATGGCGATGGGGTTGTCGGCGTGCTTCGGAGAGATCGAACGCAGCCAGTCGTCCATCTCCTTGTATGGGAAGTTGTGGAGGTCCATTCTCTCCCAATCCTCCCAGGTGATCTCGAATGTATAGGCTGGGGACAGCTCATGCAGCTCGCGTGGCAGCGGTGGCACGCGTTTCCATTGATCTGGGACATGTGTCCCCTCACCCATCACGCGGCTCATCACGGCTTCCAGTTGTGCGGACGGGGATCGTCGTCGTCCGCGATGGGATGCGCTACGCCGCTCTGGTAGAACGTGCGCGCCGCCGCCAACGCCCGACGAATCACGATCTTGATGTCTCCGTGGTTGTCGTCGGCATTGGCGGTCAGGTCGAGTGCTCCCCACTCGATCTTGACGCGGGTGGGCCAAGCCGTGACGACCGGGCCTCCGACACGACTCTGATCAATGCCAACACCGTTGTTGTCGTCGTAGATGATGCTGGGGCTGACGTTGAACAGTCCAGCCAGGAACGCACGAAGGTCCGCATGGAGGTCCGCCGATGGAAGATCCAGCATCTCCAACGCCGCCAAGCTGGAATCAAGCGCCAAGCTGGAATCAAGCTGCGAGCTGGAGTCGGTCTGCTCAGTCGGGGCCGCCGCTACAGAGGGAGACTCCTCGAACCAGACCCAGACGAATCGTCGATGCACGACATCCAGTAGGGCGAACAAGTCGTCTCGGTCGATGCCAAGGTAAGCCAACCATGCGTTGAATAGGTCGTGCGGGAAGCCGGGCCCGACAACCATTTGTTCCCACTCCGCAAATGAAATCTCGAATGAGGCAGTTGGTCGCTTGCCGTACAGCCTGACCGGCATCTGCGACCTCATGCGCCAGACAGTCGGGGCCCATCCGGACATGAAGGGCTGGTCCAGCAAGGCGGTCCTCGACGATGGACAGAAGGTCGTCGTCGAAGACGCCGGCCGTCGAGTCAGGCAGCCCGCGCGCACCATGCTGGAACTGGATGCGGCAGACGTCCTTGGGGCCTGCGAACTGGATGCCGTAGTGGTGACTGGCATTGCCACAGCTGGGGTCGGGCGCGTCGAGCGCAGCGACATTGGAGGGGGAGTTGGTAGGGATGGTATGCAAGAGCGGGCTCCGGTGATGGTGCTTCCCCGCCCCCACCCACCGCAAAACGCGATGGTGCATGAGGACAGGGGGAAGGGACAGGGGGAAGGGACAGGGGG
>JACCDG011472591.1_pt1 | contig 37898 bp, 36 predicted proteins | sample 7442471 | NCBI WGS metagenome assembly JACCDG01 (sample SAMN15323444, study PRJNA562643) | freshwater metagenome | isolation source: river surface water | place: USA:Blue River Watershed | collected 2017-08-17 | reverse complement strand
GGAGTGACTTGACGCTCAACTAACCAATCTTGAATTCTAACTGTATGAGCATGCCAGGAATTAGGAGTAACTCCATCTTTGCTAAGTGCACTAAAATATGGTCCGATGTATCGTCTTATAAGCGATTGGTGTTGGTATACTGTTGAATGGTCTCTACCAATTGAAAATAGATGGTCACAAAACTGTTCGGCATACTTTGTGATTGTTGAGTCAACTTGGAATGCTGTGGGAATATCACCTGAGGTGCTCAGAAATTCCTTTACCCACTTATCAATCACCGAGTCCGGTTGACTATCTAAATGAGCAACAAGTTTTCTAGGAAGTGGTTTTGCTCGCCCTTTGGTCTTTATATAGACCGCGACATATTGATAAGGCCCAACATTCTTTCTTTGCCAGTAAGGCACATGTTCCTCGAAGTGAAAGTTGTACGCACAACTCACCCCGGGGCTATCAAAGCTACCAAACCCGGCTATCAATAAAATCCGACTTGAAATTAAACTATCTAAAATGATAGGCAAAGTGGTCGGGTCAGCAGATATCTGTACGAACCCGCATACTACCTTGATGTTATTGAACATTCTGTAAATCCCTTCAAGTCAAAAAGCTCGAAAATCGCCGAAATGTACCTTGGGAGGGGGTTATCAGCCGCTCAAGTGGGGGCGGAATTAGGTATTTCCAAAACCGCAGTTTTGGAGCGGTTGCATACATTCGGCATCCGAAATGAAGCATCTAAAGGTGCGCGGATGACGAATCCGAATAACTACCGCGCTACAGTTATCCCCTACGGTTATCGCAAGGTCGATGGTCAGCTTGTAGCAAACAAGAAAGAGCTTCGTATCTGTCGCCTCGTCGTGAAACTCATCAACGAGCAGAAGGTATCGTTGCAAGGGGCAGCTCGCGAGCTGATGCGACAGAACATCAAAAACCGTAACGGCAATGTCTGGTGGGATCACTCGATGGTCAGGAGCATTTTCAAACGGTGGAATGGGAAAATTTAGTTAACCGCTCGGGTGGGGCTAAAAGCCAGCTAAAGGATTTAGCCCCCAACTAAACGCCAACTAAAAGAAATTGCCCCTCAACTAAAAAGCTCTCTCTGCTCAATTTCGAGGCATACCCATCTGTAGGTATGGGGAACTAAAAGCCAACTAAACGATTTTGGCCTCCAACTAAACGCCAACTAAAAGAAATTGCCCTCCAACTAAAAAACCGCTATTTTTATCTAAATAGCTGAAATGGCAGGTTTTTTATGAACAAACGAGTAAATCCCTTCAATCCTAACTCCATCGTGACTCCGCCCCTCTTTGCAGGGCGGGAAGCTCAGGTATTCCAGATCCTCAAGAAGCTAGCCCAGGTACGGGAGGGGATGCCCGCGAGCTTCGTCCTTCAGGGGGATCGCGGTATCGGTAAAACCGCTCTGGCAAAGCTCGTCATGTACGACGCAGAGCAAAACAAAGCTGACCTGCAAAACCTTCGATTTCTGACAGGGTACTACGTCGTTGAAAAAGATCAGACGTTTGAATCCGCGCTCCAAGCAAGTCTGAATCTGATGACCGACAAAATGCCCGATACCGTGATCAAGCGACTCACTCAACGGCTCGGAACTTTCTTCAAAAACGGAAAATTCAGTTTCGGTGCATTCGGTGCAAACGTCGGTTACGACGGAACGGGCAAAGAGAACAAAGATACTGTTATCAAAGACCGAGCAATTTCGGCTTTTTCAAACATCATTGCTGGGCTCGATGAGATAACCGAAGCAGAGCGCAAGCTCGATGGCGTGCTCGTAGTCATCGACGAAATCCATAACCTCAAAGATGTAGATGGAGCGGCACAAATTCTCCGCGCCATCGCCACAACTTTGGATGTAAACCAGCAAGGAAAAATTTCATTCATGGTGCTGGGCTATGCAGACGGCATCGAGCGATTTTTCTCTGGTGATCCATCCGCCCGTCGTCATTTCGATGTTCTCAACCTCACCGTCATGCCACGCAACGAGGCGAAAGAGATTTTGGTCAAAGGCTTTGAAAAAGCGGGCGTGAGTTACGACGAGTCGGCACTAGATCGTAACATTGATGTAGCTGGTGGCTATCCTCACTCAATCCAGGTGATCGGCCATCAGCTCTTGGAAGTAGATCAAGACAATCACATTGACGAAGTGGATTGGAAAGAAGCATTGCAAATGGCCGCTGTGGAGTTAGCACGCAAAGACTTCTCCGAGATGTACGATTTCAACGGGAAAGGGACTCTGCGTGAAACGGTTCTAAATATTCTTGCTCTCTCAGGGCCTCAGACAAAGCAACAGCTACGCGATCATGCTGATGGGAAAAACATCTACACCGAAGCGTATATGGGCTCTCTAAAAAAATCTGGAGCCGTGCGAGAATTACCGGACGGAACGATCACGCTTCACTCGATGCTCTTTCGAGCTGCGATTTTGATTCATCTTTATACGCACGCGCAAACAAACAAAGGGTTTGAAGACTTGATAAAACGCTTTGCGAAAAACGGTGATCATCCGAAGGTCCTGTCAGAACCGGGAAAAGGCTAATGGCAGAGTTGCCGAGCCACGACGATATCGTTTTCAGCGTATCTCTGTTCGATAAGTTCATGGGGGGCGACAAAAAATGTCGAGACGTAAACACAATTCGTAACTAGGCCATTTTTAAAACTTTGTCCATGGAAGTGTAAACGCGCTTCAAGATCAGTTGCATCTCAATTGAAAAACCTCTCCGTCGCATGAACCGCTTTATCAATTCCACCATTCTTTTGTACAGAGGTGCTAATTTTATCGAGCTTTTCACGTACCTCAATTGATGACGAGATTCGCTCTACTGCCTCTCTCAGCTTTAAAGCTGTAACTTCCTTTTCATCTAAACGCTCTCCAACTCCTAGCGCACTTAGCATGTCCGCATTAGTAAATTGGTCAACAGCTTGCGGAATCGCAATTGTTGGCACACCAAACCAAAGTGCCTCACTACATCCACCCATGCCAGCGTGCGTGATAAATGCACTAGCCCTCTTTAAAACAGCGAGCTGTGGGGCCGTAGCAAAGATCTCAACGTTACTCGGAATCTCTCCTAGTTGAGAACGTTCTAATCGTTGACCAATTGCAATGACAACATGCCAATCTGAGTTGGCGAACCCCTCAATGCAATCACGATAAATTTGTAATTTGTCGTTATAGGCGGTTCCGAAAGACACTAATAATACGCGACGTGATTTATCCGGGCTTTCCCACGAAGTATCCGCCAATCTTTGCGGATCGATACAAGGTCCAACAAAACACACATTCGATGCGACCCTTTCAGCGCGCGGCTGCATAGGCTTTGGTATGAGAGCAATAATATGCTCGGGATGGCCTAACCATTCCTTGGCGTCTTGTTGTATGTTGTTCGTTCGAAGCCAGTTATTAAAAGTTCGATAGTAGGATTGAACAGTTGGCATTTTATCCATGGCAGCAAAAGTTTCAGCCATATCGTCTGAATATCCTTCCCAAGCTACGTGAGCTGGAGATAGTTGAATAGACGGAATATTATTTTGATGCCCAAATACCCGTCCAGAAAAGCCGCCTATGTCGTAAAGGATGATATCTGGAAGGTTGCCACCAACGAATGTTCTTGCCGCTAAAGGCAATGTTGCAATCGATTCATCTAAGAAAAGTTGCATTGCCTCACCAATATCTTCCGGCCACGATTTATCACCCAAAGGTAGAAGGCTGGAATGGGCTATTACATCCGCTCCGGTAGGCTCCACGAGGGCTCGAAGTGGTTCGCCTACTACATAGCTTACTCGATGACCTCGGTGAATTAACTCACGGATTAACGCTAGCGACGGAATGATATGACTTGGAGCTGTTGTGGCGAACATGGCTACATGTCTGCGAGAATTTGCTGACTTAGATGCGCAAGGCGACTTCATTTCTTTTCCTAAGCAGACTCTCTAGCGGCAGCCAAAGAACCGACGTTGAGCAAATCCGCAAAAAATTAGCACTATCTCTTTATTCTTTTGGGACACCACAGTTAAAACGATTGATCACCGCTTCAACTTTTGCAAAGACCAACGCATCCTCTAGAAGTTCAAATTGGTTTTTGGGTCCACCGGGACGATTGCCAGCAAAATCTTCATCCCCATGGCTGACGCAGTTTTCAAATGAAACTTTGAACGTAGCAGGTGGCTCATTCGTGGTTAACTTTAAAGAATCTTGAGAGGTGACTTGGACAGTTTGATCAGCCCCATCATACTTTAACTCTACGAATCGTCGTTTTAGACGTGTGAAATCGGATGCACAGATCGGTTCCTTTACGGTAGCGTTATTGCGAAATGCACTAATCTGATCGAAAACCAGTTCTGTCCCGTTGTTTTGCAACTGGCCAATTGGTCCCGCTTTACGCAATTCCGTAATGTTTTTTTTGCCCGCGATAACAATCCGCATGCCACGCTGATTCACTAAATCTACTTGAACCTTTAGCAAGCCTGAATCACAGCTTAAAATACGTCTCCAGTAGGAGGGCATTCCTTCGTCACCAACTAACGTATCGCTTCGATCGGCTGCCAATGATAAACCGTAATTGCCAAACATGAGAAGAATGCTCAGCAAAGTTTTTTCAAACAATCTCATAAAAACCCCATCTATAAATTAAAACTGCCTTTGTCCCCGTCTCAAACGGTTGATGATATTCCATTTTTGATTTATGAGCCATACGAAGTTTAGCTTCGAAGTGGCGACAAATTATTTTCATGGAACCTCTAGCGCCGCTTTAGCCATAGACATGTGTTCATCTTTACCTGATGCCAGCGCAAACAATCCAATTTTTGCAGGGACAGCCGCTAGTGTCTCATTCACATGTTCTCTCATTTGAGACCAAACGCAGCCGCCACCAGCAGCATATGCTTTGAGTAGGGGCGCCATGCCCTGCTCGCCAAACACCATTTGAAAGGCTGCAAAGTCTATCGCTGGGTCACCAACTTCACCCTCGGTCCAGTCAAGGATGCCAGTAAGACGTTCCCCTTCGTCGATGATCATGTGGCCGGCATGGAAATCGCCATGAACAAAAGTAGGTTTGTGTCGCCAGAATTCATCTGTCGACAGCCATGTCTGCCAACGTTGCCATAGCCTGTCAGCCACCCCAATCTTTCGTCGAACTTGATTGATTTGTTCTGAAATCTTTTTGCGCACGTTAGAAATGTCTGGCGTGTCGAAGTCCGCAGCGGTTGCATCAGCATAATCGACCGCGTGAATTGCAACGAGTGCGTCTGCAGTAGACTGTATGAATGCTGAAGACAGCTCTTCATGATTGATGTTCCAGGCATAGGCCTTAGCTTCCAAATCAATTTCTCCCGCTGGGACGCCCAAAAGCTTCGGGTAGGCAATTAGTTCACTAGAATGAATTCGCCATTCTGGAACAGCCACTGGCAGCCTCGGTCGGACCAAATCGAGAACGCGCCGTTCATGTCGCGCACGTTCGACAACCTCTGCGCGACGCGGTGACCGGAGCACCCATTCAGTACCTTCGTTATCACGCGCGAATACGGCAAAAAAATCCATGCCTGAAATATTTGCCCGAGCACTTTTAACATCCAATTCTAAACCATGCTGTTTAGCACTTCTAAGAACGTCCTCTATCGAGGTCAAATAAGGGGAAACCATACATTAGCGCTCCTCAAAAAATTTATTTTTTGCCAGTCTGGATTTCAGTTTTGCCAGAATTTCCGTAGTCGCGCGGACTGTAACCTCGATTTCATCGCCATACTTTTCTTCGACGACTACGACTTCCCCTCTCAATTCAGCCAACACGTTTTGCCTGTTGTAGGGTATGGATAGGCGCTCTGACACAAGCCGATCTACAAAGAATTTGATGATGCGATCACGTAACATTGCTCCGTCAGAGGCTTCTATTGCGCATATCAAAATGGCGGATGGATAACTTTTTGTAAGATTCGCACGGATGTCGGCATTGCATTGATCGATTTTATTTAGAAGGATCAGCCGTTTTCCTTGCGCCCCGATCTCATCCAGAGTCTGCTGGGTAATCGCTATTTGCATCTCCAAGTTTTCATCCGAGGCGTCAGCAACAATTAATAACAGCTCCGCGTCGCGCGCTTCAGCTAAGGTTGAACGGAATGATGCGACAAGATCGTGTGGTAAACGGTTGATAAATCCCACGGTGTCAACAACTGTGATTGGCGGAGTCGATGGCGGCGTAAGCTGACGGATAGTTGTTCCAAGAGTCGCGAACAGCTTGTTTTCGACAAGTACATTACTGCCAGTCAATAAACGCATGATTGAGGATTTGCCGGCATTCGTATAACCCACAAGTGCTGCACGGCCCGTAGGTGTACGGGACTCCCGACGGCCTTCTTCACTGAAGCGTATACGGTCCAGATCGCGACGCAAGACTGCCATACGCCCACGTATTCTTTGCTTAGCAAGTTCTACGTTTGTATGGCCCCGTGCTGCACGGCCACCTCCCCCTTCGCGATCTCCGAGTGAATGATCATCGCGAATTCGTGGAAGTTCGTAGGCTAATCGTGCCAGCTCAATTTCGAGTTTTGCCTCTTTAGTCTGCGCGCGTTTTTCGAACACAGTTAAGATGACAGCAGTACGATCCAGTATGTCTGCATCTAGAGCCGATTCGAGATTGCGTATCTGATTTGGAGACAGCTCGTCATCTGCTACAACGAGGGTCCTGGCACCCTTGTTGTTGTCCTTGAGCTGGCGCGCTTCTGGTCCACGCGCAACGATGCCGGTCCCGCCAGTGTATGCCGCTACTTCCAGCAACTTGCCTTCACCAAGATATGTCGGGAGCGCACTAGAACTGCGTTTTTGGGTTATAATTGCGTCAACGCGATACCCCAACCCTTCGAGGAGTTGGTTAAGCTCAAGCAACGACCGCTTTACACTTTCTTCCGGTGTCGCAGGATTTTGAACTGAAACTACAATTGCTCTCTGGACTTTTATATTCTGATGCTCGCGATGCGAGCGTTCTTTCACACTCATCTGTGACCTCCGATTTATTCGAGTTCGGGAGGTCGAAGGCGCTAAGTTTTACACGCAATAACGTGCCACGCCCCAACCCCCAGAGGGTATTTGGAACGGATACCGCAGCACGAGAGTTTCGCGCTGCTGAACTCAGCGAAGTCGAAGAGAGTGTGTCATTGCTAATTAGCTTCCCGGAAAAAATTACACTGAAAACAGTAAAACTATTGATAACTATAGAACTTTTTTTGTATTTCTGCCACCGCAAAAATCACTACCATGGCCTTTAACGGGGCCTTGTTGAAGCTGGATTGGTTTGGAATGCTGCGTAGCAGGGGGCGCGCAGCTCAAAAAGCATCTACTGTTCAGCAGAAAGACCATCATAGTCCGATTCCTGTCTTTTATGCGAAAGTCCCAGCTTCTTGCGTTGATAAAAGAACGATCTACGACTCATGCCGGTGACTTGATGAAACTCTGTAAACTGCTGCGAAACTTTCATTCCTGATTGACCCAGAATTTTCAGCACGTCCACGCTCGATTTGACGGCAACACCTTTGAGGAGTGCAGGTGCAACACCTGGAATTGCACTTTCCAAAAGCTCCTGCCACGATTCCGGCTCATTTTCCGCAATTTCAACGCCCATTTCCAGGGTGCGCAGGCTGATTGGGCATCTTGCACCCGACTGTGCATACTCACGGGCCTTTGCACCGAGAAACTTCGCGACTTGTACCGCGCAATAAGTGCTCGCGAAGTGGCCTGATTTCGCAGCAGAGAGAAGGAGGTCCGCAACCTGATCTGCTGACAAGCGGATGTTGTATTGCAAGGAGCGGTTAATAAATGCTTTGGCTTGCGGGGTGTCGGGAAGAAAATTGGTGAGTACGATGACCTTCCCGTGAAATTCAAACGATGGAACAGCCACCTTTTCAGATGTGGAAGTCCACGTCACCACCCGCTTGCCACCTTTGGTAACTCCTGGCCAAGTCGCAGCGTTCAGGATGGACAATGCTTGCGCGTTGTAAAACAGACCTGCGGTATCGTCGATTACGCAAATGTCACTGGGAAAGTTAGAGAGGTGGTTGTAGAGTGCAAGAGGGGTCGAGTATGCACCAAGCATCCGATAGTTGGTGCCAAGGTCACTCAAAAACTGGCGCGTTGTATGGGTCTTTGCCCACCCAGGAGCCCCCGAGATACACAGTAAATGGAACTTCTCACTGAGTATCAGGATCTCGATAAATTTCTTGATGTCATTCAAATAGTCCATCAGTAAACCCGTTGCGCAAAGTGCAATGCACTTTGTACCTAAACAACCGGAGAAACTAGGATCGGCAAAAAGCCAATCAGCTCTTTCGGAACCATGCGCACCCCCAACAGAGCGCACCTCTCGCGGATATCGCGTTCTTCAAAATGACCCGTCACCAGGACAGCTTGATCTTGAATTGAAAGCTCTTCGATAACATCAAGACCGTTTTTGCTCTGGTGATTTAGTTGGTAGTCGCAAAGGTAAAGAGTGTCTTTCGGCGCTTTGCCTGACATTTGCCACGCCAGCACTTCATCGGCACGAGAGAACTTCAAAAGAGAAATAGGACTCTTGCTGACGCTCTTGAATCTGTTCGCCCAAGTTTGTTGAATGGAACTGTCATCGTCCAGAACAACCACCGTCGTATTCTCATTGACGGCGAGCTGTGGCACAAACCATTCCGGTGTTTCCGCACGCGGCAGAATCACGCTTACTGTCGTACCTTCATTTTCCTTTGACTCAATTTTCAGTTCTCCACCTGATGCCTTCGCTGTCTCTTTCGCATGAAAGAGGCCGAGTCCACGACCATTTGGCTTATCGAAAGTAGCTCCACGCCTTCCAAGCTGGAGAAGTCTAGTATCAGAAATTCCCTTACCGTTATCGACAACGGAAATGATCACTTTGTCGGTATCTGAAGATACATTCACCGCGATCTGCCCTGAGCCTTCGACGGCCTCGACCGCGTTGTTGATGAGGTTCGACAGCATCCTCTTAAACTCTGTCGGCTGAACTTTCACGAACAAGCCGTAAGATTCCTTGGATGGATGATCTGAGATTTCTACTCTGGCCATGCTGCGGTACTCGGCGCGACGTTCAGCCACCGCGATGTCGATCAAATTGGAAAGGAGCTGCACCGTCGGTTGCTCGCCGGAAGAGGTTGTTGCTCCTTTTGTAGGAGCTGAAGCGGCCTCACACTTTCTACCAATCAAACTGTTCGCAATGTCACGGATGGTTGATACGGCGTTTCGGATTAGGCGCAGTCTTTCAGGAGGAACCTGTTTTAGGGTTTCAGTTACTTGTAAGAGGGTTGCAAGCGGCGATTTCAAGTCGTGAGCGACTTGCTGGGCAGCGCGAACAAAAGCCTGTTCCCTTTGTAGCTCGACGAGGCTTTCAAGATACGGTTTGAGGAACCATCTATTGCAGGCATAGAACCACACCGTCAGAACGAGAATAATAACGCAGATCGCCGGAAAAAATGTTTCAAAGATCAGCGACCAAATGCCGCCGCGATAAAAGTGATAGGGATCAGACAGGGTGGTGTAGAGATACCCTTTCAAAGTTGAACCGACAAAGATTGGCGTCATGTAGATATTGCGCTTCGTACTGTCATCGAAACGCAGAACGTGTTTTATCTCTGCGGGATTTTGCGCCTGTTGCGTAAATTCGCGCAGATCAGTAGGTGCCGCGCAGTTTTTTTCAGATAAGCCGCTTCGAGAATGGTAAAGACAGGCACCAGATTCATCGGCTAAATAAAGCTCATACTCCGCATCGCCAAGCTGAGAAGCTATCCCCGCCACGCGGACGGCGATAGATTCGAGATTTCGAGTCCACATTTCTTCGCCGATGATGGTTTGCTGGAACTGAAAGAACTGGAGAACCTGTCTCTGTGCGATGCCGATTCTCTGTATTTCCTTTGAGACGAAAGTGTAAGTAAAGATCCCCGCAGTGACGCAGAGGCAGAGCACGATAACGACCAATGATCCCCCGATGAATGCACTGATAAGGCTCTTGGGATCTTTCAGATGTAAATGACGCGATTTCATTTCAACGTCGCCTCGTATTGAATTCCATCCTTACTGATCCGATAAAGGTAAAGATCCTTTCGGGGGGAGTTGTCTTCGCCGAACGAAAAGCTATCGGTAGTTACAAGCGAGACACCGCTAGTCTTCTTCAGCTCCTTTCTAATGTCTTCGCCGCTATTTGGGTCTTTGGCTCTGGACATAGCGCCAAAGAGAATCCATGCCGTATCGAATGCGACCGCTGACCATGCTTCAGGATTGCGGTTGTACTTCTTCTTGTAGGCTGACTTGAAGCGCTTCGCTATGGGGTTCTCAGCATCTTCCTTCCAATACGAGTTTCGGATTGCGACGAACTTTGCACCGTTCTTCGATTCTTTAACGAATTTTTCGTACACATACTGATTGCTTCCCCATCCATCGCTTCCCATGTAAACGGGAAAGAATTTTTGCTCTTCAGCCTGAACTACAAACTGAATGACATCAGCATCGTGAGAGAAAATTGCCACGTGAGATACATTATTATCTTTGAAGAGCTTAATCTGTTTTGAGAAGTCGAGCGTGCGCCGCAACACCTTTTCAACAAGCACCAATGGTCTGTCCTTTGGGTTTTGCGCGATCATGCGTGAAAAGGTTTCCGCAAAGCGATTGCTCAAATAATCTGAATATGGCGACGAAATATTTTGAATGACACCAACCGCCGTCGGTTTGAGGTTTTCTTTCATATAGCGCGCCATTTCGGTAGCTACTGCGCGATCTGAAAAGCAGGCGCTAAATACAAATGGCTTATCGTAGGTGACTTTGGGGTTTGAGCTAGTTGGCGTGAAAAATACGATTTTCTTTGCACCGAGACGGTCGCCAAAAACTAGCGATTCCTCGCTCATTTCTCCGCCGATAACAGCGGAAATTTTTTCCGAGATAAACTTATCAGCAACGCCATTCACGGAGGCAAGATCCGCACCGTGAGCAAGAACTTTTAGTTGAATAACGGTCCCAGGATGATCCTTCTCGAATTCTGCCTTTGCCGTTTCAACCCCACTCATAAGAGAGCGAACTGAGTTGTTATAGGCATCGTTTAATCGAAACGACACGCCGACGGTTAGTGTCTTCGTTGCCGCAAAAGATTTAGCGGAACACAACGAAAAGATCAGCGCCGCGAGTATGTTTTTACCATTTCTCATTATACGGCCTCACGTCCCACTCGAACGTCCAACAGCTTTTATCCTGCTCAACTACATGGATGATGGATTTAGCGATGGAAACTGAGTTGATAAAATTTTCTGGCGGCGAGTTCGGATTCAAGCCCTTCGTGCGCTCATTGTCGATTAGGCCGTCAATGATCAGATGCGCAACGTGTACGCCTTCCGGCCCGAGCTCTTTTGCGAGGCTCTGGGAATAGATTCTCAAAGCTGATTTCGCGACGCTGAAGGGCGAGGTCTGAACACCTCCACGAGTGGACGCAGTAGCGCCCACGTTTATGATGGTAAGGGTAGCCTTTGTTTTTTCTCTTTGTAGCAAGCACTCTCTAATGGAATTGAAAGCTGAGAAGAAATTGAGTCGAAGCGACTTGTCGAAATCCTCGTGTTGAAGTTCGATGGCCTTCTTTCTTGGAATCCAGGTCGCCATACAGTTTACGAGCGCGCCGATAGCTCCATGTGCCTTCTCGATCTCAGAAAATGCCTTCTTGGTCGCGATGGGATCAGCCAGGTCAACGGGGTGAATGGAGAATTTTTGTTTCTCGCTAATCGACAGGATCTCTTTCCTCGCATTGTCTAAATCATCCTGGCCACGCGCCAATAACGCGACTGGATACCCCAACGCATAGGCTTCTTTGGCTAGAGCTTTACCTAAACCGCGACTGCCTCCTGCTATGACCAATACGCTTTTCATCAATAAGCTCCTTCCAAATAGCCGTTGATCTTTACTTCGCTTCTTAGTTCCCTTGATCTGCTGAGTGCCAACTCGAAAGTCGGCATAACCGTGAGATAGCATCCGATGTAATCGAGCTGTCGGTCTATGCTTGAGAGGTTTGCGCCGTGCTTTACAAACGTCGTTTTGAATTTCACCTCTGGCGAACCAGGAAATGAAATTGACTCGAACCGTAGCGGTTCAGGAGACAACACATATTGCAGGCAAGAATATTGCGGTTTGTTCATGCTGATGGCGACTTCTTTCCCGCAAGCCCAATCGAGTAGCTGCTCTTCGATTCGGATTCCGTAAGCGTTGTTGATCGACTGAAGAACATCAGCGCCGACAAATCGCGGATTGAAATCAATGATCTCCACGTTGCCAGACTTGCCGACGATCAATTCAACATGGCTTGCACCTTCTGTGAATCCGAGAAGTGCGTGAGCCTTTTCAACAGTAGCTATGATCTTGTCGCGCAACGGATGCGGGTAAGGAAAGCACGACCCCATCTCAACGATGTGATTTTTTGAATAGAGAATCCGAGACAAAAGCCCTAGACATTGAAACTTGCCGCCAGAAGAAAAGGATTCGACAGAAAGTAGCTCGCCGTCGAAAGCCTGTTCCAAGTAGTATTGGTTGGTGCCACGCACATAGTTTTTCACATACACGGGATCGCTGGCATTGCCTCGCTCCCATTCAGAACGCGCTTTCTTGAAGTCTTCCCAGTTCTCACAGCGTTTGACGTAGGCACTGAAAAAACCATGTATGGGTTTGAAGTAAGCAGGTCCACCAAACTCCCAGCTATTCCACTTGTCGGCGACGGATTGCGAAGCCAAATTGATTTTCGAGAGTCCAAGTTCAATGAGGCGAGTGCGCAGACGTTGCTTATCAAGAATCAGCGCAAGCGTTTCCGGCGAGGTTGTTGGCAGTTCAAACTCGCTTCTGAGCTTGGCAACCGTGACCGCGCAGGGATCAAAACCAGAATAGACGCACTCCACTTTTCCAAGCGGTCGCAGGGCTTCGACAATCTTTTGAGCGGTAGAGACGTTCCAGGAATCGACAGGCAAAATTTGGTCAATACAGCTAACCGCTGACTGATATGGTTCTGGAGCACCAGTCAAAAGCGATTCATCTGAAACAGCGGCGACAATAAACAGTCCACGTCGCTTTGCGGCACGGACAACTTCTAAGACCGTGCCTTTTGGATCAAGAAACAGGGCAATGGTTTTCACGCTCGTACCCCCACTGCCGCTTGTTTACGAGCAAAGGAGGGACGCGAGATTGCGAGCCAAGCCAGCAGCCCAATGGATAGCGTGAGCGCTACCCCGCTCTTTGCTCCGATCTGGTCAATCAATGCGGCATAACCGAGCGTGCAGCTCGCCATCAAAAATGAAGCAACAGACGATAGGGTAAACTGGTAACGCGCAGCGTTTTGAACGGGGCTATTTGCGAAGAATTCCGAGCTGTGAAAAAGCCAAATACATTCGTAAGCAAGGTTGAGAACGAAGAAACTAGACACTCCCACTCGGAGGCCAGCTTGCAACGTGAAAAGCAAACCAAAGATTCCAACAATCGTACAAGTAAGGAGTCGTAGTGGGAGCCCACCGCTTCTTCCTTTCAGAAAATTTGGGAATCGCCAGTTGACGAGGAACCCACCGATGATTCCTACCGACGCGGCTATTTGAAAAATGCCCGTACCTGATAGTCCGATTCCGAAGTGGCGCATTGGAAGATACGAAACCAGGATCGAATAAGCTCCTTGGAAAATTGATTGAGAAAAGCAAACTGCAATAAAGCTCGCTTTCAACATCGGCTCAGAAAGTATTTCCGATACGGTTGCAAAAAGACCGTTTGCTTGCGATCCAACAGACGCCGGAGAATCGACTTCTAGCTTTTGCAGAAGAGAAATAACGATTAGGCCAACACTGTAGGTGGCCGCATCAATCGCGATAATGGACCAGATCGACACTTTACCGAGAAAAAGGCTCGCCAGGACTCCTGCTGCAACTGTTGAAAGAAAAAAGCTCAGGAAGAATAGTTTAATGCGCGAAGCAGCCAAATGTTGCGGAGAAATAACCTTCACCCATTTGGTCATCGCCGTTCTCGATGTGAAAAGTAGCAGCGAGCGAATCGCAACAGCCGCGCAAAGAGCACCAATTGGAAATTCGTAGTAAACACAAGCGCCACAAAGGATGCTGATGGCGATGGCCAGGACTTCATTAGCTGCCAGAAATCTTTTCGAGATAGTGCGATCAATCCAACCGCCAAGAGGGGAAGAGACGAACACCGACGGCAGATAAGTGAGGACGAAGATCAGGGATGCTTTGACTGCCGAACCAGTCTGCGAAAACACCATCGCGGAAAGCGCAATGGTAAGAAAATGACTGCCGCTTTGAGAGATCAAAGCCGAGATCAAAATCTTGATGAATTCGCCACGTTTATGCACAGGTTAGTACCTCGCGCTGGCGAACAATGACATTCCCGATGCCAGACCAAAACTGCTTCCAAAATTCAACACCAGCATCAAAGCCTTTGGTGAAGAGTTGGATTTTCTCCTGGGAGTTCTGGCAGAAACGCAAAAAGATAGAGACATCAAGTCTGATATGTTCCATCTCCAGTTGGCGATGAAGTTTGAAAAACTTAGTTTCGGCGAGCTTCGCTTCGAGTTCCTTCGTGTGCGCAAGCGATGAAAATACCGTTTCGATATTCTCCTGAGCGCAGATTTCAAGACCAAGAAGAAGTCCAAGGATCTCTTCATCAGACTTTGAATCCATCATGAAGTTTTCGATGAAGTTTAGGGCGCGGCTGATCTCCGGCTCATCCGACATTGCATCACGATCCGTGTTTTTGGCTCCTGCCATAACGGCAGTTTCCCAAAACATCTCGTGATGGATTTCATCAGCGTTGCGAGCACCTAACTCTTCGTAGGCCGTTTGAATCGTATAGTGGCGCAGGCGATTATTGGATACTTTGGCCGACGCCGCACAAAGAATGTACGGCATCAGATCAGAGAAGCGGTGCCATTGCGTCCCAACAACTCTTGTTTTTACCAAAGATGGCGTTGAGTGACTGGCATTAAACGTCTCGAATATTTGTTTTTCGCGAAATCGCTTGAGAAAGGAGTTTGCCGACGCAACAACCTCGGGATGATCGGCAGTGTACGTTTTCTCCTGAACATAGTCATATCCGAGAGCGGCAATATCTCGGTAGTTAATCGACAAACTTTCACCTTGCACTGGGCACCTCCTTTGCGGCATCGCCTCTAATAACGCCGAATTTTTTCAGCATGTGATGTAGCGTACTCTTTGAAACACCCATCTTCTTCGCTGCATCACGCATTGATTTTGATGACTTGAGATTTTCAGAAATAAAATCGAGCCGCTCTTTTTCCTGGCGGCTGATGAGATCCGGCAAAGTCAGAGTTTGAAGAGGAGTTGCGCTAAAGAACTTCGCATCAAGGCATTCAGGCGTGATCGTATCGGAATTACCTTGCGTCAGAAGTTTGGTGACATAATTTTCCAACTCACGAACATTTCCAGGCCATGAATAGCCTTCCATCAAGCGAACCGTTCGCATCAAAAAATTTTTCTTCTTATTTTTTTCGCGGTTAAATTGATTGCAGAAGTGCATGACCAGCGGCGCAATGTCTTCGCGCCGCTCTCGAAGCGGAGGAATGCACATAGAGATAATATTAAGACGGTAATATAGGTCTTCGCGGAAGCGCCCTGCTTTGATTTCAGAAAGAAGATCGCGATTGGTAGCCGCAATGATACGGACATCAACTTTTACCTCACGATTGCTACCGAGTGGAGTGACCACCTTTTCTTGAAGGACACGAAGAAGTCGGACTTGCGTTGCAAGGGTTGCCTCGCCGATTTCATCGAGGAAAAGCGTTCCACGGTTGGCGTTCTCGAATTTCCCTTCTTTTCGCATGTGAGCGCCGGTGAACGCACCACGATCATGGCCAAACAATTCGCTCTCGATGAGGTTTTCTGGAATCGCACCACAATTGATCGCGACAAATGGTCCCTTTTGGCGCGGGCTGTTGCGGTGGATAGCGCGGGCAATAACTTCTTTCCCGGTTCCTGTTTCACCAAGCAGGAGAACATTCGCACCCGCTTCCTCACGGCCATATTTTTGGATAGCGCGGCACAAGTCGGCCAAGGATTGAGATCGTCCGGCTATACCGAAACTACGAACCAGAGTTTCGTTCTCCGAAAGAGAAGCAGGAGCGATCAAAAGTCTGGTTGTTTCGTCAAACTTGCTACACCACTGTTGAACAATGTCGAGGAGGTAACGCGGGTCTTCGCTCTTCTCGATAAAATCGACGGCTCCGCCGCGTAATGTGGCCATCACGGGATCGCGAGACTTCGTATCGCCAGAGTAAACGAGCACATACAAATTAGGATTGATGGTGCGAAGCGCAGCAAGGGCATCTGCACCAGTTTTATCGGGCAGGTGGTAATCGAGAATAACGAGCGAGTATCCGTTATTGTCGCTTCGGACTTTCTCGATGGCATCGGCGGCGTTACGGACGGCATCAACGAGATAGCCGTTGTCGTGGAGAAGCAGCTCGGTGGCCGCCAAGTTATCGGCGTTGTCATCAACAACCAAAATTCTGTGTTCCATCGGGCCTGCGTCTCCTTTCTACGCAAATTCAGTGCGCATACAGTCCTTGAGCAACCGACATGCCATGCGCGAAATCTCTCTTTCTCGCGACAACCGGAACAAACGTGCAATAGGCTAGAAGTGTTAGAGAAATTGATGATGCGGATTTGTCGCCGGATGAAGAAACAGAGGGGAATTCAGAGCTGGGGTTTCCAGAAAAACCGTCCGAAGCCTTGGACAATCTAAGATGCTGGAAGTTTTTCCTAGGTGCTACAACTACTGATGATCACAGTGGAATCTGCGAAATCCAGACCATTAACCGCCGTACTGTCCCACATTTGGGACGCGGCGTCAAACAATATGTGGTTTTGTGCTACTACGAATCGAAAATACAGAGATTTTTGCGTGTTCAGATTGGTGTCCAACGGATTGGACGGTCTTTGGCTAGATATCCTTGAGTAGCTGGGATGGAGACTTGCCGAGCACCTGGCAAATGGAAAGAAGAGTTGTGAAGGTGATGTTCTTGTCCCCTTTCTCGACCGCCTGCCAGTGTTGGTAGAACGGATAACCTCGCTCCTCAATGTCGAAGAGAGTGAGCCCCTGACGCTCTCTTTCGGCTCGAACGATTTGCCCAAGGGCCTTGAGCTTCCTCCGCTCGTCCGCGCTTAATTCTTTACGACTACGAGTAATAACCCCTCCGAATTTAAATACATACGAGTGATTGTATTGTGTTCGAATTTGAGTTATTTACATACAATCGGGTGATTGTATTTTTGATCGCCTACTAGATTGGTCTTTGGAGTCATATTGCGGGGGGTACATGAACTATCTCGATAAGCTGGATAGCGGAACAGTTGGAGAGGTTATCAAAGAGTTATGGCTGTCGTCGGCTCACATCCTAGCTATCGGAGAGCTGGTGAAGCATCAAAACAATGATGTTTGCTACGATGGCGAAACGCTCTATGGCCTCGGCGATCTCTTGTGTTCTCTTGCGGAGAGAGTGAATTCCGCAAAGGAGCTGTTGGAATATGGAAAAGAAGGCGACACGGCCCTAAAGAAAGACGAAGAAGAGAGCACATAAAAATCGTTGTCCCAACTCTTGAATTTGTCCAACTCTTCGCCCACCCCGTAATTCCCTGATTTCTCGCTGAAACGCGCAAAGCCGCGTCCCATCTCTCGAACGCTTTTACTTTTTTCATCGCGCAGATTTTTTCCGAGAAAATCGCGCAAAACATTTTTCTAAACAGACGCTTACGCATTCCTTCCAAGCGCGTGGCACAGCCCTTGAAATTTATAAAGGGCGAGAGGCGCGCACTTCTCAAAAAAACTGCAACCGCAGCGCGGGAGAAATTCTGCGCGCATCTCTGGAGGAATTTGCCATGAGCGAAATGGCTGATCGTGAAAGTAACAGTTACCGCCGAAAGCAGCGTCCGCGCCGTTGCCCCGATTGCGGCTCGAAAAACTTAGAGAGCGTCGGTGGCGAATACTTCTGCGCGGAGTGCGATTGGGATGGCGTGGACATCTACGCCCGTATCTGCGTTCTCGAAAACCCGCGCGAACACCTTCGGACTAGGGACGAAGAAGACGAGGAATTTTAGCAGTGAAAGAGACTCGAACGAAACAACTCATAGGAGGATCAGGATGTTTAAAACCGATCAAATCATTGGCCGAGATGTTAGCGAAACGCTTTCCAAGGTTCCCGACCTGGCGATCATCAAAGAGGCCGCTGACAGACTCCAAAAAGCCTTCTGCAAAGAATTTGGCGTCGAGATGCGCTACGGCTCCTTTCGCTTCATCTACCACGACGGACAACTTCGGCAGGTTGAAGACCACCCAAAGAATCGCCGACTTCTACTCGTTTCCAAACGGCAATTCGCAAATGGTGGGGATGTAGAGTGATGATCTTCTGGAAACCAAAAATCTATCTTTTGCCAGGAGTTATCGCGCTCCTTTTTGAGCAGCAGGCTTTAGCGCTTTTCCCAAACGTATGCTCAGCGGTGAAGACGCCGGCGTTCAACAGTTGCATGGAGTTGAACATCACTCCGGCGATGTGCGGGTGGCCAGTCCCAAGACCATGCGCACACTTTAGCTACTATGTTCCAGTTACGTTCGTTGAGTCGGTGGCGAATCCCAAGGAAACCTTCTTTGGATCTCTCCCTGGCGCTGCCGTGCAACTTGGCACGATGGGAGCTGGGCTACCTTTCGGTGCCGAAGGAGATCAAGGAGCACATTCGTTTCACTCTCATGCGCTGACTGTTCCTTTCATCAACATTCCGTACCGAGCGATGCCTTGTGACGACATCCCAATGGAGCGTTGGTGCTTTGAGGCCATGAGCGAGCATGTCGATTCGCACTGGCATACGGGCAGCGGCGACTCGCTACAGCCTGCGTTTCTTGCTTGGATGGCTGCGCCAAAAGCGTGCTTGCTTTACGGAGCTGCAACCTCCGTATCTGGTGACTCTGGATCTTCGGGCGGTGGAGCACCGATATGCAGTTTTCCCAACCCGATGCCCAAGTTCCCGCCTTCACCGCGCCAGGTATGTAACGGCTGGGGAATCTTCTTTCCCCGTTACGGAACTTATGACGGAGCAAGTCAGACCGTCGGTGCGCTGATGATTGCTGATCGTCTGAAGAGTTTAGGAAGCGAAGTTTTTATGAGCGTTTCTTCCAGCACAGACGAGAAGTGGCAAATGATTTCACCCACGCAGTCGCAGTGTTTTCGTCGTGGCCAGAACGTGGCTTTTCTCGAAACCGCAGCAATGGCGACCGACATAGGCCGATTGCAAGGAAAGCCAAAGAATTACCTTTTTACGGTTTGGAAAAAAGTTTCTTGCACTAAAGACCTGCCCTACGTCGCTTCGACGATTGCCGCCGCAGGTCTGATGCAAGCTGTTTGTCAGGGGCTTTAATTATGAGATTTGGTGAACATCTAGTTTTGAAAAATATGGTCACGGCAGAAGCAATTGCCGAAGCCATTGCTGTACAGCGCTATAAAAAGGCACCGCTGGGCCGACTTTTGCGTGAATTGGGACACATCGACCAGAACACTTTGAATCTGGAGCTATCTTCATTTCTCAAGTTGAAACTGAAAGAGCCGCTGCCGGAAATCCTTGCACGGCTATCAACTGCCGCAATCATTCCCGAAGTAAGTAGCTGGCTCTACGCACAGGGGTTGATTGCAATTGGTTCTGAGGGCCGCATTCTTCATGCGGTGTCTGATCGTTTTCAAGACGAGATCATCGAGAACTTTGAAAAGAAATGGCGTTGGCGGCTTGATGTAAAAATAGTTGAAGCACATATCTACGAATATCTCAGGAACCAAACAGGCTCGGCATCCGGTAAAGAATCGCAAAGCCACCTCGTACTAGCAGAAAAAGTAACGGACGATCTCAAGCTCAAATCAGATAACCCTTATGCACGCCTTTTCAGGGAGTGCATCGAAACCGCGAAACAGCGTTCTATCAGTGATGTTCATATCGAGCCCAAAGCGGACTCACTCGAAATCCGATTCCGCATCCACGGCGATCTCGTGACTTGGAAAGCACTGGAGAAAGAACACCGCGACGCCTTCATTACCAAAGTCAAATGGCTCACCAATCTTGATCTGTCGATTTCGGGAAAACCGCAAGATGCTCGCGCGACCTATTACGAACTGAAACTCAACTTGCGCGTGAATGCGCTGCCATCACGTCACGGTGACAAAATTGTCCTGCGCCTCTTGGATCAAGAAAGAGAGTTTCGCATTGATGAATCGGGGCTACAGCCCAAGCCGTTGGAGGATCTTAGAGCTGCTGCTGAGCTGAAAAATGGACTGATCATTATTTCTGGACCGACAGGAAGCGGAAAGACTACGACCCTCTATGGCCTGATCAATTCACTCGACCACAAGACTAAGAACATCACGACGCTTGAAGATCCGTCGGAGTACGAGCTTTTTGGCGTTACGCAGACCGAGATTAGTCGCCATCTTTCATTTGCAGCTGCTCTTCGCGCCCTCATGCGCCAAGATCCTGATGTCATCTTACTTGGTGAGATTCGTGACGAAGAAACGGCGAAGCTCAGTTTCAAGATTGCCAATACAGGCCATCTTGTCATTTCAACCCTACACGCCAACGGAGCAATCGAAAGCATCGAGCGACTAAAAACACTTGGTGTCGATGACTTCTCTGTCAGCTCTTCCCTTCGATTCACGGGGGCACAACGACTCGTAAAGAAGTTGTGCGAGCACTGTTCGGTTCCGGTAATAACTGGAGCGACCAGGCCGTCCTACCTCGAAAAGCTGAAACCAATGGAAGAAACTCTGCAAGAAAAACCGAAATTCAGAACACGAAACATAGAGGGTTGCGAAAAGTGCATTGGCGGGATCAGCGGAAGAATACCCATCTTAGAATATGCGAGCGGTGAAGGCGTCGCTGCTTATCTCAATGGAAAATCTCGAAAAGAATGTTTGCAAACGAGTCTTCAGGAGGCGGCTTTCAGTTTGGCTGCCCAAGGACTCATAGATTTGGAGGAAGCGTTTCATGTGGCCTAGATCCATCCTTCCTGTCACCTGGGTTGCGGTCGTTGGCGTTGTGCTGATGTCCTCCGTTGCACGCGCCAACGACCTCAGTTTTTTCAACTCAGGTATCGACTACTGGAACGAAAGCAAAAAAGAGGACAAGGTTATTGCGAAGGAGCCTGAAAAGAAGCCACCTACGGCAGCCACAGAAGAAAAATTCGATTGGAAAAAACATCTTGATCCGAACAGCAAAGACTTTTTCCGCGAGGGGGAGTACACGCCGCCCGAACCTTTTATGGAATTAGTACGCAACCCCACGGACGAGAACATCAAAAACTGGTTTGCCATGATCGAAAAGAAAAATGAGCTGACCAGTCGCATGATGAGTCGGATCGACGAATACCTTGCGAAGAACCCCGGCAAAATGGAACCGCAGAGCAAAGCAGTTCTTGTGAGCGCAAAAGAGAGTCTACGCAAGGCACCCATCGAGGCAAGCCGGTATCGGTTTCGTTTCTACTTTGATTCGCAGTGCCCGCATTGCCACCGCATGTTTGCGACGATCTCCGACCTTCAAGCGCGTGGATTCTATGTGGAAGCATTTCAGGTCGATAAGCGCGATGGCCCGCTACCAGGCTTAGATGTCGCTGTGACCAAGGCAAGCAAGGATGACGTAGAAAAACACAAGATTACGAGTGTGCCGTTTCTTCTTATCGGCGATTTGCAAAAGAAAGTCGTGTATCGGCTCTCAGGCTATCAAAGCACCGATTCGGTCTTTGAAGCCATCAACGCTCAGGCGAGCGGCGGATAAAGTTTTTAGGCCCACTAAACCGCGAGGCCAATATTTGATTACGCACTTCCCACCACCAAAAGCGGAACTGCTGACGAAAGAAGGAAATCGTTATGCAGAATTGGATTCCAAAATGGTGGGACTGGCAAATTTTTGGCCTCGTCATGGTGGCCGTCGTTGGCCTGGTACTGATGTATTCCGACATCGCACTTGCTGATGTCGGCAATCTCCCAGGGCGAGACGAAAGTGCCAAGCTGGAGGCGGCGGGAACGCTCCTACGACTCATCGACACGGGACTTTTCAAGTGGGGGGCGCGTCTCTTTGCCGGGCTGTGCATCATGAGCGCGGCGTGGGCTTTGAAAGAGCAGCGTTTCGGAATGGCAGTCATTTGCGTCATCGGTGCTGTGGTCTTCGGTACTGCGCCAACTTGGGTTAAAAACGTGTTCAGCATCAGCGGCGAAAGCAGCATCTTCGGTCAGGTAGATACGTTGGAGAAATCCTATGTCGCAATGCTCGAAGCGCAAGATCAGGAGGGCGTGCATGGTTCGGTATGACAACTTGAAAGCTACTTCTGGCAATCGCGTTAGTCAGACCATCGACTCCCCGATCACCATCTTTGATCATTGGGAACTATCCGATGCCTTCATTGCGCTGACCATTGTGATGATCTTCGGAGTGCTCTTTTACTCCTGGTTCACGATGTTCTCTCTACTCGTGGTGTTTCTAGGAATTGGGCCAGTGATCAAAAAAAACAACGAGCGCGGAATTTTTCTGCACTGGCCTTACGCGAAACTTGGTGTCTCTCTGCCCGGACTCATCAATCCGCAGGGCAGAAAAAGATACTCGGACTAAGGGAGGCAAAAAAGTGAATTTCAAAAAATTATTTGAATGGAGAAATGAAATGATAGGAGCAGCGCAAAAAGGAATCGAGGCGGCAAAACTAAAGACACCGCCCGTTGGTGAATACGAGGGTTTCGATCTGACCAAGTTGCCGAAGTACATCTGCTACAAGGCGGCTTACCTCAAAACTCAGATGACGTTGAAGTATGTACTCGCGGCGGTGGTGGGAGTCTTTGCGACCTACGCGATGATTCGAGAATATTCCTTCCTCAAGTTCATGGAGAGGTATCGTCTCAAAGAATACATCTTAGCTCCTGGCGTGATGGATTTTACGACGGCTTCACCGCAGACGGTTTCTGAAAGCTACGTCGCCGACGCGGTGACGGATTTTTTATCGCAGCTTGGAAACGTCAATCCGACAAATATCGACGAGCAGTACGAGTCACTTTCTCGTTCCATGAGTCCTGAGCTTCAAATCAAGTTCAAGATGGAAATCGCGGATTGGGCAAGTCAGGTCAAAGAAAACGGCATCTCGCAACTTCTCAACGTGACACAAAAGGAAATCAAGACCGACGAAAAGGGTAACTACCGAATTACCGCTATCGGTCGGGCTGAATTCTATTCGCAAAACAACTTTCTTGGTCACGAAGATCAGGTGATTGAAATGCAACTTAAGCTCGTGCCGCCTGAAAGCGGTCGCCGCTGGTATTTGCAAATCACTCGGCTTGGCTGGAACAAGGTTGAAGCGTTCAGAGCCAAAAAATCACTTCAAAAAACGGGAGAGTAACAATGAAAACCTTTAACAAAGTATTCGGCTTCGGATTTCTCTTGCTGTCGCTATGGAGCAACACCGGATTTGCTCGCATCGTCTATGTAGGAGACGGGATGGAAACCATCACGCTTTCTTACGGTGGACCAACGATTATTCGTTTTCCCACGACTGTAAAAACCATCTCGCAAGCATCGCGCTTTGTGATTGGTCCCGCTGATGAAGAGCAACCGAACTATGCCTTGATATCGGTGACGCCTCGTTTTTCCCAGGGAGAAGATAAAGTCACTTTCATTATGAGTGATGGCTCGATCATTAACACTAAGCTGATCGTTGTTCCCAAGGCGATTCCTGAGAAGACTGATTCTTTCTATGACTTGAAACACAAGGATTCTCTGATTGAAAAAGCTGATTCGGATGATCAAACGGGTGCGCACGTCTCAGAACTAGAGCTTATGAAAGCGATGATTCGCGGCGATCACGTCACAGGCTATCAAGTAAAGAAACTGATTCGCACCGTTGATACGAAAGTGGATGGCATAAGCTGTCAGCTCGTCAGGGTCTACACCGGATCAAAATTCAACGGCTATATTTTCAAGATTTCTACCGCCGCTAAGGATAAAGATTTTTTGATTGATGTCACCAAGCTCACGCTTGGGAGTCCTAACACTGCAATCCTTTCGCAAATCGATGAGGAAAAAATCTCGGCGAATGAAAAAGAGCATGGTCATGTGTTTCTTCGCATCGTCGCAAAGCCAGCATCCGTTTACTACAACGTGAATCTCCCCGTGGCGGTCGTGAAGAAAGACAAGGAGATAGAAGGCTAACAGCCTCTCCGCGTTCGATCCAAAAGTTCATAAGGCTACTTCCTACAAGAGCCGTTTTTAAAAAACGTCATCCGCTCACCACTTCAAGAGGCGGAGGCTCAAGGAGTATTGCCTTATGAAAGAGAAGTTAAAGCCGTATGTCGAAAAAGCAACCCAATGGTGGAATAGCAACAAGGATAAACATCGCTATGTCTACGGAGCTGCGGTCGCTCTTGCGCTCATTCTTATTTTTATCGTCAGTAAAGGAATGGAACACGAAATCCATATTTTTCACTCCAAAGATCAAGTGTCCTTTGAAGGTGGAAAAATTTTGGGATCGACTGATTCTATCTACAAGCGTCGGGATCAACTGCTTTCAAAATCCGTAAAGGATCTTGAGACGAAGCAAGCTGCTACCGATGAGAAACTTTCCAAGATTGAATCGCAGCTCACCGAGATTCTAAATCGGTTAACTACGAATGTGAACGCTGTCCCTGCGAATCCGGTTGTACCCAATAATGGCGTGCAACCACAAACGAATCCGAATGAACCGGCTCCCGGATACGGCAACCCTCCGCAGCCCACTTCGCCGAATGACCCCTATCCGACTCAGCAGTTTTACCGAGAGCGCAGCGCGGGTTTAAGTCCTTCCGTTGGGTCAACTCTTACAGCTCCACGCATCTCAGCGCGAGGGCCTGCGACCATTTCGTTTCCCGTAAAAGAAGCGGAACAAGGGGAGCTGGGCGTTGTCATTCCTTCCGGTAGCTACGTCAAAGCCAAGATGATGACAGGAGTGGAAGCGCCGGAAGGGAAAAACTATCCGGTCCTGCTTCAACTCGACTATGCGTTCATTGGTCCCAACAAAACCAAGATCGACCTAACCGGATGTTTCGGCATTTCCAAAGCACAAGGTGATCTCAGTACCGAGCGCGTGCAAATGCAGATGACCAAGCTCTCTTGTGTTTCCCAAAAGGGGAAAATGTTTGAGCGCGAGGTGAACGGATTTGTCGCAGACGACAAAGATAACAGCTTTGCCGTGATCGGGTCGGTTAGCACTAAACAAGACCGGGTAGCCGCTACCGCATTTCTCTCCTCTGTTGTGGAGGGTGTCGGAAAAGCAATCCAACAAGCGCAGACAACCCAGCAGACCAACGCTCTTGGCGGCGCTCAATCAATGATCACAGGAGATCAGGCCAAATACATCGGCGCAGGCGGAGTAAGCAACGCCGCCTCGATGGTGACGCAGTGGTATTTGCAGCAAGCCAATCGCCTGCTTCCCACGATCAACATCGGCTCAGGTCAGGACATTTGGGTGGTGATGCAAGACAAGGTTGACCTTCCCAACTGGTATTTCCGCAAGGCGGAATCGCAAGAAAAAAGCGTCTATTCCTATTTCACCAAAATCGCGGAGTAAGGAAAAATTATGAAAACGATCAGTCTGTTTCTGTTCAGCATTTTGTTTCTTGGAGCCTGCGCAACGAACCGTGCGCCGAGCGAGCGAATGCTCGACGCCAGAGCAGGATATGACGACGGTGGCGACAAACCACTCGATGTCACGTTTACACCCTCGGACGACAAGGTTGTTCCGAAGAGATCCGCACCTGTAATCGCAGATGTTTGGGTCCATCCCAATGAGCTTGCAACGGGTGACTACTTTCTTGGTGGTTGGATTCGCAGCGTCGTGAAGGAGCCTCATTGGACGACTTCTGGTGGTTTGGAAAAAGCGTTCAAACCTGTAACGAAGCCTGACCCCGAACCTAAGAAACCTGCTCGCGAACGCAACGAAGCAATGCGCAACGGCAGACTCTAATCACATTCGGAGAAAAATGATGAATACGAACTTAGTTCCAAAACCGATTCAAAAATTTCTTACCAATAGAGAGATGCTAACCAAAGCACTTTTTAGTAGGCCAGAATCTTTGAGCCAACTTCTTCCCTATGACGATTACATCGAGGAAGGCGGCATTTTCCAACAGCGTGATGGCTCTCTCGGAGCAGTCTTCGAGGTGGAGCTTCTTGAGCATGAGGTGATGACGGAAAAGGAAATCATTGATGCCGTCAGACACGTTAAGCCTTGGTTCAGTTTGCCGGAGGAGTGCGTGCTGCAAGTGATCTACGAGCAGTCCGCCATTTCCAGCAAAGACCGTCTGTGGAACTCCCTCAAGACGCAGTACCCAAGTGGTCACGGCATCTCGACTGTGCTTTTTGATAAGCGCCTGGAGCAATACCAGAGTGCTTGTGGCACGGGTCAAGACATAGCTCCGCTTCGTAGGCGAACGCTTCTCGTTGTCCGATATTTTTTGAACGAAAAGCAAGCGCACAGTTACAAGGAAATTCAAGCTCATGACAGCGCCCCTCTTGGGCGCACTTTTAAGGACACTGTTCGAGAGCTAACAAAGTTTAAGCACTTGGTTGCGGATTTCTCTGCAAACTCCAAGATCAAACTTCGCCAACTGGATGCGCAAGGCGTTCTCGACATCTTGCGTCGGTTTTTCAACCCGAAGACATACTACAAACGAAGTTTCGCTCCATACAATCCCAATGAGTCGCTTGCACAGCAGTTTATCTATTCGAGTCCGACACTCGACTATCAGGGGATTGAACGCGAGGGAATCAAGACCCGCACCATCTCTCTCAAGACAAGTCCGCAGTACGCCTACCCAGGCGGTATGGCTTACTTCACCAAGCTATCGTTCCCATTCACGATGGCTCTTAACTTCAACTTCCCAAACAAAGGCACGGTAAAGCGCTTCTTCGATTTCAAAGAATTCTTTTTGCAAAACACACCGTCGGCGAAAGCCCGGCGTCAGCGCGAAGAAATCCTTGAAGTTCAGGACAAGCTCGCCCGCGAAGATCGGTGTTTGCACATGACCTTCAACGTCACGCTTGAAGGTGAAAGTGATGAAATCCTAGACGAACGTACCCGCGAAATCGTCAACGTGTTTCACAACGAGCTTGAGTGCGAGGTGATCGTTGAAGACGACATCGGACTGGGACTTTGCTTGAACTCACTCCCGCTCAATTACACGCCAGATTCGGATATGTCGGCACAGCGGTACATCCGCATTCTCCGTTCTGATGCCATTAACTTCGTTCCTGTCTTCGATTCTTTCCGTGGCCTCAAGAACCCATTGCAACTGTTCCTCTCCCGCGAAAACAACCTCATTCCATTTTCATTGACGGAGAACGAAACGTCGAATCACACCGTGGTCCTCGCGGATAGCGGGTCGGGGAAAAGTGCATTTGTCATCGACTGCATCCAGGCAGCGAAACGCGCTACTCCCGAACCGCTCATTTTCATCATCGACAAGAAATCAAGCTACACCATGCTGTCGGAGTATTTCGACGGTGATCTAACAGTCTTTGATCGTAACGGTGAAGTTCCATTTAGCCCGTTTCGCGGCGTGTACGACGAGGATAAAATCGCATTTCTGACGAAGCTCATCATCACGGCGGTGAAACTCACATCGCCTTCTTTTGAAATTGAAAGTGAGCATCAGGCATCTATTAGTCGTGCTTTGAAATTTGCTTACATCAAAAAGTGCAAGCAACAGGGCCTCGCCTACGTCGATGGTGAACTATTGCAACAGAGTAGCGACAAAGAAGTTGAACTTACGATGGAAGACTTTATTGCCGAGCTCGGCGCACTTGGTTCAGACGGCAACGAAAGACTAAGAACCGCCATTGACGATCTGGTTCACAAACTCCGTCCGTTCTATGACGATGGGATTTACGCGAAATTCTTCCGTGGAAGTCCCGAAAGAAAGCGTAAGAAGTGCCTATTCTACGCCTACGATCTTGACGCCCTCGATAGTGATCCAGTTCTTCAAACGCTTATGACAATGGCGGTCGTCGAAGAGATCCGTCAGACCATTAAGTTACCCGAGAATAAAGGGCGTGGTGGTTTCATTGTCTTCGAGGAATTTGCCATGCTCGGGCGTAACAATCCTGCCGTGCGTGATTTCGCCGTGGATATGGCTGAAACCTGCCGCAAGCTCGGCTACTGGCTCATCACGCTAACGCCTTTGCCCAAAAACTACTTCGAGTTGGACGTGGGAAAGGCGTTTTGGGGTGTGGCTGACAACTACATCTTTTTGCAAATGAACACCGACAACGTGGACTACCTCGCAAAGCATTCGTCGATGCTCGATGAGGCCAACGTCGAAATCATCAAGTCCCTATGTACCAAGCGCGGTCAATACGCTGAGCTGTTCTACATGAACAAAAAGAAGACCGTACAAGGCGCATTTCGCTACCACCCGACGCCACTCAGTATGTGGCTCTCGCCTACCAACGCGAAGGCCGCGGCTGAAGCAGATCGAGCATTGAAGAAGTTTACCGGAAGGAAGTGGGAAGCACTTTCGATGCTCGCGGAGAAATATCCAAATGGTTTGTAGGAGGATGCCAATGCGTATTCTTATTTTATGGGTTCTATTTTTTGCGCCAGCGCTTCACGCGGAGTCGCTGGATTACCGCAACTCGAACCGGTTCTCACCGAATGAGTATTTGTTCAAGCAGCATGGCTTCGGCAAAGATCCGATCTTTGACCAATACCGTTCTGTAGAACTGAATCTCAATTTGGGAATCGGTTCCGACTGCGGGCGGATTAACTTTGACCAAACGATCAAGGCAAGTCTTCGCAACCTTCTTGATGCGAAATACTTTGGCGACATCGGAAAAAACATCGTGGCCTCAGCACCGATGCTTCTTACCTGCTATATGTCGCCGACTTGGTGCAGCATCCTTAAGAACTTTCATCTGAATGCCAACATGCTTTCAGGGATGCGCCTTGATCAGTGTTCTCTCGTAGACAAGTACGTCGATAGTCGCGTGGAAGATTTCTACCGCGAACGTCAGCATTGTGTGCATCAATCCATTCAAAATAACGGCGGCGATATGGAAGCCGCGATGGAGAGCTGTAAAAACTACTGGAATGCGGACCTTTCCAATTGGGCCGGAGCAAAGTTTGGGAAATCAGGTACTAACCGCCTTCTTGAATCGTCCGCGCAGTGGCAGGGCATGACTGATTCGGAATCGACGGATCTGCTCAACATCGTAAAAAGTGTCGTAGGTGATTCCATTGTCACGAAAGGTAACGTGTCGGTCGATTACGGCCCACGCAACACCATCCTAACGCCTCGCACCTACTTAACGTCCCTCAGAGAAGACAAGTACAAGAAGCTCACAACTCTTCTCAAGAAAGTGGAGTCTGCTGGTTCGAGTGCCAGCGTTTACCGCGTGATCAATGATCGCGATTTGAAAGATCTAAACGGAGATGTTTCCATCGGTGCAGTCGATCACGAAACCCTTCAGTCGCTCCTTTTCATGCCGTACCGAGTCCGTGAGGCGGCACTTACCAAGCTCTCTGATGCTCTGGCGATGCCTACTTTCACGGAGAAGATGAGCCAGTCTCTCGACTTCATGACGCGGGTGACTCAAAACGTGAACCTCCCTGACAACCGCAAGGCCGAAGCAGAGCAAAAACGTAAAGCTCTCAAAGAACAGATCGAAATGACTATGGTTCTTGAAGGAAAGCGTACTGAACCTCTCAACAACGTCCTGATGCAGATCAACACTGAAGGGGAAAAGTACGAAGGAGTGGCACGCGGTCAGAAAATTCAAATCAACAGCGCCGTCCGTCGCGGAGAACAGTCACGATCTGCTTTGCTCGACTGTGCGGACGACATTTTATGTGGAGACTAAGCGATGTTTTCAAACACGGCTTATGAAGCATTCTATCAGTATCTAGGGCTGGCGCTACATTCGCAGTTCATCAAGATCATCACGTCGCAGAAAATATTTCTTGCGATTTTGCTCCTGATATTCGGAGCGATGTTCTTTTTTACCTGCGTGAAATTCTTTTCGCGCTACATGCCGGATACGCTGATCTCTAAAAAAGCGGTTCCTCTTTCGGCGTTTGTAAAGATCATCGCTTGCTTGTTCCTTGGAATCAGTCTTCTCAAGGTGCAATCACATACGCCAGTGAAGAAATTTTCGCAGGTGTCCTGGCATACGAATAGCTACATTAAAAAGAAGATTCCGAAGGTTGATGCCGAGTACGAGGTCAGCTTCATTTTCGATATTTTGACTCGCTCGGCAGAAGAGGTAGCGAGGTTTTTGAGTATCACCGTAGATAACCTCTTCAAGAAAACCAATTCTCAGCTCGAATCCCCGAGCTTCTTCTACAAAGCCATTATGATTGCCTCGTCTCAGACCATCGAAGATGGTGATCTGCGTTCCAAAATTGATCTCTATCAGGAGCAGTGCTTTGAAAAGGCTTTGCCGTTCATCGAGAAGTTCAAAGAAGTGGATATGCTCGACCGCTTCTTTGGAAACTTTCCCGACGTGGACGAGGAGCTAAAACGATACAAGATTGCAACGCCGCCAGGAAGTGCGCCCGTCACTTGCCTTGACCTGAAGGAAGAAATGCGCACCAACATGGTGACTTATTATTTTAACAAAATGGGCGTTCAGGAAGGAGAGATAAGAAAGTACCTAGACCCAGGGCTAGTTGGTGGAAAGGTCATGGGAAATCTTGCGATATCCCAATGGCTCGTCAACCAACAGCTCGAAAAACGTGAAGGCTTTTTGGGAATTGAAAGAGGTTCTGAGGTTCCAGGCATGGCTGGTAAGGCCGCGCGTTATATCAGCAGAGTATTTTCCTTTGATGGCCTCTTGCACATACTTGGACTTCATGACCTATCCGGCATCGGTACCGCGACGGCAAGAGCCGACGAATTCGCAAACGATCTATCTCGCGCTCCGCACATCGCGGGATTCGTGAAGATGGTATTGATTATGATCTTCCCGTTCCTCGTGTTTTTTGTCGTCGCGGGTAGATGGAAAGCTATTCTCTACTGGTACATGATCTACTTTTCGGTTCTACTTTGGACACCGATTTGGACGCTCTTCTATCACATCATGACCAACATCGCGCTTTCAGCGGACGTGATGCAATCATTCGGAAAATTACAGGACATGGTTTCGCTTTACAGTGCGAGTCTGATTACTTCGCGTCTCTATAAGATGTATTCCATCTACTCGTGGCTGCAACTTTTGGTCGGGCCTCTGCCGACGGCGTTCCTAGCCTATGTATTCTCACCCATGTTGCGCGATAGCGGCAGCGAACGAGCACCGGAAGCTGTGGAAGATGTGAAGAACGTCGGAACGAAAGCCGCCGCCTTGATGTAGGAAAGCTGGGCCACGCACCTTGCGCGCCTAAAAAAAATTTACTTCGCTTTGCCACTACCATGTTGCGCCAAGCGCACGGAGATTTCGTGTGCAAGGCAAAGCGTCTTATCAACAGTCTCCCTCTGGTCGGCGCGGGGATAGTCCCGCTGCAAGGCTGATTGAGGATGTACTGCAAGAAACAGTCGTCGTTTTTGGAATGGGATTTTCCCATTTCTTCAAACTTCTCTTTCAAAAGCCCATACACACCACTTGCGTTGGCGCGGCTCTCTACGTTCCAACCTTGATTTGTTGTTACATGGGTTGGCACCTGCGCCTATTGGTGTGGCTTGCGCCGGAACTGCTCGGCACGAAATTCCTCGCCTGGATCTACCACCAGAGCGTTACAAGCCACCTATGCGTTGCTTCGGGTTGTCTTACAGTCTGTATTTCGGTCGTCCTGGGCTTCCAGCTTCGCTATACGCGCACGAAGTATCAAAAGCTCTTCTACGCCATTGGACTCACCAACAAGGTCGGTGAGTGCCCGGTGCTCGTTAGCCGAAAAGAAATCGACGCTAAGAGGGTGCAACTCACCTTCGACACGCGAAACATCGGCAAGGCCCGTTTTGAAGCCGCCACAAGCGACCTCGAAGCCGCTTTTGGGATGGCCGTGGAATCCATCGAGCACGGGCAAAACCAAAAGTTCATCTTGCTCACGCTCACGGAAAAGAAGCTGCCCGGCTACGTCAGCTTCGAGGAAGTGTGCGCGAAAGAAAAACTCAAACCTTACAGCTTTTACATCGGGCGGGCGCTCGATAGCGTGATCCAGAAGGATATTTGCGACCTGCCGCACATGCTTATCGCGGGTACCACTGGCGCAGGTAAGAGCTGCTTCTTCAAGCAAACGCTGGTTGGCCTCCTGCAATCATCCCCGCACCTGCAAATGTATCTTATCGACCTCAAAGCCGGTCTGGAAATGATCGACTTCAGCGACGCGCCGAACGTGCGCGTAATCAAGAACATGGCCGATGCCGTCTACATTTTGAGAAAGATGAAGCTCGAAATGAACGAGCGGTTTGCCTACCTGGAGAAAGAGAGACTGAAATTCATCGAGCCTAAACGTGACAAAAAGGAACGTATCATTGTCGCTGTTGACGAAGCATCAGTGCTCTACATGAAGCGCTCCAAGGATGATCCCGACTTCCATTTGGCGTCGCAAGCGCAGCGGCTCACCGATGATCTTTCAAAGCTCGCACGCGCTGCGGGAATTCATCTGATTCTTGCTACACAAAAAGTTTCAAAAGAGATCATCGCGACCAGCATCCAAGAAAACATTTCGGCGCGTATGTGCTTCAAGATGAATACGTTGCAAGGGTCACTCATCGTCCTCGGAAACAAAGAGGCCGCCGAGCTGCCTGATACCAAAGGCCGTGGGATCTGGAGTCTAGGCAACAAACAGATCGTAGTACAGGCACCCTACATTTCTGATGTGGACATCGTGGATCGATGCTCACGAATCAAAGCGGAATTCACCAAGGAAGTACGCAAACTCTATAACCCGATGATCGAACTGAACGATGCAAAAGAGGATACGACGAAGGAGGCCCTAGACGATCTCAAAAGGACTGAAGTAGCCCCCAATCCTGATGCAAATACACAGGATGAAAGTAGTGATTCGGAGCCGGAAATTGATCAAGAGGAGACAAACGATGATGAAGCGTAAAAAACAGAAAGAGCATATTGAGGTCGGGCCACTTGAGCGCAAGTTGTTCGTCTACCTGTATGGAATTAAAGTCGCCAAGAGTAGGCAAATTCTGCGCGATGTTTTCACTGGCTATAACATTCGGAGTCTACAAAACCGTCTGAACAAATTGTGTCGTTTCAAGTTGATTAGACGAAACTTCTATGAGGGACTGAGTAGCAAAATGATCTACCACCTCGGCGCTAGTGGTTTTAGTCAATACATCAAACCGAAGGGAGAAAATGTAAAACGAGAACTTGGGAGTCGAGCGATTCACCATGACCTTGATTTAGTCGATATTCGATTTACTTTGCTGCAATCTAAGCGCGTGAAAAACTACTATCCAGAAAACCTACTCTCCAGCGACGGCTTGTCGTTTGACAAAGATCGTTACTTTATGGACGAACTCAGGCCCGATGCTGTCGTGGAGATTCTGGGGGACAAGCGAACTCACTGTGCGGCGCTAGAGTATGAATACTCGCCCAAGTACAAAGACCGTTACAAGACTTTGATCGCACGATACTACAACAACAAATCTATCCCGTTTGTTCTCTATATCGGTAAAGATGAAGCGTTAACTAGCTATGTTCGTAGCATCGAGAAAGAAGTTATCGGTGAGAACACACCGAAGTTTTACTACTCTGATTTTTCAAAATGGAAGGAAGGCGAGAGCCAAGTATTCACCGATTTACGGGGTAACAGTATTACTTTGTAGCCCTATGACCTGTGCTTTCGTTTGGCTATTGCGAGGTCATAGGGGACCACTCAGAAGAAAGGAGGCGAAACAGTGGATATTACAAATACTTTTCTAAATTCAGATGACGAAGAAAAAATCCGACTGAGATGCTTGTTGCTGTCCTTTTCACCGCATCAATAAATCTCAAGTTTCCGACGGCCTCTACGTCCAGCGCCATCACAATACTTGTCCGAAGCCCTACCAACCATCGCGGACTTCACTCAATCAGGAGTCCGTATGGAACCGAACGATCAGAATCAAAAGCCTCAATCAATCAAGAACAACCAAACTAATACTGTTCCGATCCGCGTGCATAAAGATGTTGCGCGTGCGATTCGTCGCGACCTCGCGAAGTTGAACAAAAAGGACTTTGGCCGTCGCATTAGCTTCAGCGATTACGTTGCAAAAGCTATCTCGAAAGTAACGGACGAAGACCGAAAAGAGTTGCAGGAAGCGGCTCTATCCAATGCAGACCGCCTTGAGCTGCTGTATCGCTCGCACTCGGAAAAAGGTGGCAGCCTAAGCAAAGAGCAGTTCCTTGGACGAGTGCTCGCCGCCACTATCGAGGCAACCAAAGACAGCGGCAAGGGGGGTAGCAATGAGTAAGGAGGGAACCATTTAAACATGCGTAAAACCGATTGGAGATACCCGGTAAAGGGGTCTGTGAAATCACAAGCGACGTTCCACCACGATACTCTGGAGAGCGCGAAAATCTGGAGAAATTTTCGTGGAAAGGACAGTATTTGGCGCTGAAAAAGAGCCTTTAAACTTTCAAAATCATGTAAGAATTGGTAAAAAAGACTATGTATTTGAGGTCAGAAAAATTGAGTTAGGAAGTAGTGAAAATGAAGAACGAACAGACAAGCTCGCAAGGCAAATTATCCGCATCGTGGAGGAGACAAGAAAAGGGACGCGAGGTTCAAAAACCTGAGTCTCAGGCAACTCACGAAGCGGCAGCTTTTCGCATTGCTGGTTACGTTCGCCTTTCTCCAACCGGCGATGAGAGAGAAGAGGGATCGCTTGTTTCACACCCTCAGAGAATTAAGGAGTTTGTAGATTATAAAAACATGCAAAGTGGTGGAAGCTGGGGATCAATTATCGACTGGTACATCGACAAGGATCTTTCGGGTAAGGATCTGAACCGCCCTAGCTTCAAACGTCTCTGCAAAGACATCGAAGACGGCAAGATCGACATGGTAGTTGTGACGGAGCTTTCGCGCCTCAGCCGTCGCGTGAAAGATTTCTGTCACGTCTGGGATTTCTTCAAAGAACACGACATCAAGTTCATCAGTCTTAAAGAAAATTTTGATACATCCACTCCGATGGGTGAGTTGATGCTGATTCAAGCAATCAGCTTCGCTCAGTTTGAACGAGAAACAATCGTTGATCGCATTAAGAAAGGTGCGAGAGCACGGGCGCAGCGTGGGTTGGCCAGCGGTTCCGTCGCTCTTGGCTACGACGCCGTACCCAATAAGCCAAATCACCGCGAAGTGAACAAAGATGAAGCCGCATACGTCGAAATGATCTTCCGAAAGTTTCTTGAGTTGAAAAAAATGGCGAAGCTGCTCGATTACCTGAATGAGAACGGCTATCGCACGAAAGAATGGATTGCAAAGGATGGTAGAAAGCTCGGCGGAAGCCGTTGGACTTACGGATCGCTTTACGCTCTCCTCACAAACCGCGTTTACATCGCTCAGCGTGAGGTCAATAAACGCAATCGCGGCAAAGATCCGTCAAAGCTGAAGGAAGATGACCGTTACTATTTCACCGATGCTCAGTGGGCTCCTGTCATTGATGAGAAAGTCTTCCTAGACGTTCAAGACCTAATGTCTGCAAATCGTAAGAAAGCGCGAAAATGCGTCCATACCTATTTGCTAACGGGTTTTCTGGTTTGCGCTGAGTGTGGCGCAGAATTGGTTGGAAAATCCGGTAATGGCAAGGGTGGAAAATATTTTTATTACGGTCATAAGCGCAAGATGCTTAAAGAAGGGGATCGACACCTTAAGCGCTGCCAGCTCGAAAACATTCCTGCGACCGACATAGAGGAAGCGGTTTTACAGCGCCTAAAGGTTGTAGCGCACGACAAAGAGCTTCTGGCAAAGCTGGTCAGGGAGTCCCACACTGATGAGTCAAAACGGTTGGAGCATCTGCGCTCGCTGTTGATGTCGAAAGAAAATGAACGAAGGAAAGTGTCTAATCAGTTGGACAACCTGATCGAAACCATCAGCGAATGTGACGATAAAGTAACAAGGCAAATTCTGCAAAAGAAGGTCGGGGAATTTGAAGAAAAGCGGCTGGGTGTGGAGGGCGAAATTCTCCTTGTGAAAGAAGACCTGAAAAATCTATCCGATAGGCTGGTGGACGCCAAATCGGCCTTTGAGCTTCTTAGGATGTTCCGGCAAGGTTTTGAGAGGCAGCCCCTATCCGTTCAGGCGGATACCTTGTCGGGCATTGTTAGAAAAATCACGGTCGAAGATGGCCGAATCCTTATGGAAGTTTACGGCGCGGAACTTGAAGCGCCAGGCCCAAAAAACGAAACCCCCGACCGGGATCAACCGGACGGGGGTTCGTACAGAAACAAAAATGGTCGGGGCGACAAGATTCGAACTTGCGACCTCATGCTCCCAAAGCACGCGCGCTACCAACTGCGCTACGCCCCGCCACTTGTCAGTAGTATCAAGCGGGTACCGCTAGTTCAAGGACGATTGCTCGCGGATCGCGTCGATCAGAACGCCGCGATTGACGGGTTTCGTCAGGTGCATCGAGCAGCCGGCGTTGAGCGAGCGCTGGGCCTCGGTCTGAAGGGCGTGAGCCGTAAGCGCGATGATCGGCTTGGTATAGCCCTGCTGTCGAATGAGGCGCGTCGCCTCGAGGCCGTCCATCCGGGGCATCTGGATGTCCATGAGGATGCAGTCGTAGTCGTGCTTGGCCGCCAGAGCGACGGCTTCGACGCCGTCGTGCGCGACGTCGACCTTGAACCCGAGCGGCTTGATGTAGCGCTGGATGAGGAGGGCGTTGTCGGGCGCGTCTTCCGCCAAAAGAATTCTCTTGCCGGCGAATTCGCGTAGCTTGCGATCGGCGCTGGCTCCGGCTCGCGGCACTTCGATCTTCGCCAGCGTCTGGTCGGCTTCCCGATGCTCGACCTCGAGCGAGAGCAGGAACGTGCTGCCTCGACCGGGAGAGCTCGCCTTGAGCGTCAGCTCGCCGCCGAGTGCTTGCGCGATCCGGCGCGACAGGGCGAGGCCCAAGCCCGAGCCCCCGTACTTGCGGACGACGGAGCCGTCGCCTTGGCTGAAAGGTTGGAAAAGCCGCGACTGCGCGTCTTCCGACATGCCGATCCCCTCGTCCTGGATCTCGACCGAGAGCCGGAGCCGGGACTGCTCCAAGGCCCTCGCGCTCACCTGAACGCGGACGGTCCCGAATTCCGAGAATTTGACGGCGTTGCCCACGAGGTTGACTAGGATCTGGCTGAGCCTCTCGCCGTCGGTCAGGATGGAAAGGGCCGGCGAGGCGAGGAAGAGGAGCTCGACTTTCAGGCCCTTCGCCCGGGTCTCGGGCGCGAACGAGCTCAGGACTTCGTCCATGAGGCCCTTCAGCCCGAACCACTTTTTCTCGATCGGAATCTTGCCGGCTTCGAATTTGGACAGGTCGAGGATGTCGTCGATCAGCCGCATCAAATGCATGCCGTTCGAGCGTATCCGCGACACGAATTCGCGGCTTTCCGCGCTAAGGCGCGCTTCCTGGTCGAGCAGCTCCGAGAAACCGAGGATGGAGTTCATCGGCGTCCGGATCTCGTGGCTCATGTTGGCCAGGAACTGCATTTTCGCCTGGCTCGCGTGCTCGGCGAGCTCCTTGGCGGTGCGCTCGCGCTCGAGGCTCGCGGCGAGCTGCTGCGTGCGTTCCTTGACCCGCTCTTCGAGCTCCTGCTGGGCGAGGCGGAGCTCGCCTTCGATCTTGCGGCGGTCGGTGACGTCTTGGCTCGTCCCGAGCATCCGCACGACTTTGCCTTCGGCGTCCTTTATGACGCGGCCG
>JACCDG010718492.1_pt1 | contig 37902 bp, 55 predicted proteins | sample 7442471 | NCBI WGS metagenome assembly JACCDG01 (sample SAMN15323444, study PRJNA562643) | freshwater metagenome | isolation source: river surface water | place: USA:Blue River Watershed | collected 2017-08-17 | reverse complement strand
GTCGGATTTTGGTGCGGTTGAAATTGGGGGGAGGGGGTATCGCCGACGGGGCGAGGTAGGCCGCGACGGGCGGTCGCGAAAGGAAAAGCACGATGCGCGGACGAAAGCCCGGTAGCCCGAAGGTGCAGGAGCTTGCCGCGGGCAAGCTGCAGCTCGTCGGCGGCACGGAGACGGGCGATCCGCCCCCGCCGCCGGTGGACCCCGATGCGCCGCCGGCGTGGGTGAAGAGCGAGGAGGCGCGGCGCCTGTGGTCGCAGCTCCTGCCCGATCTCAAGATGCGCAAGCAGTACATCCGCCTGTTCGAGGCCGAGCTCGGCCGCTACTGCGTGGCCTTCGGCCAATACGTGCAGGCGCTGAAGAAGATGGGGACCAAGCCCGTCGTGAAGTCGAGCAAGGGCGTCGACATGCTCTCGCAATGGTGGGTCGTGGCGAACCGCGCCCACGAGACGATGTTGAAGCTCGCCGCCGACCTCGGCCTGAACCCGGTGGCGCAGCTCCGCCTCGCCGGCATCCAGCTCGATCTCTTCGACAAGCCGCTCGCCGGCACCGGCACCTACGGTCCGGATGGCGGCGGCCCGCCGCCGGGCAATCCCTTCGGCGCGCTCCGCCGCCCCTGATATGCAGCTCACCTACGCCGACCGCGCGCGGCATTACGCCGAGGCGGTGGTCGCCGGCCTGATTCCGGCCGGGAAGCTCACGATCCTCGCCTGCCGCCGCCATCTCGAAGATCTCGACCGCGCGTCTTCCGCCGCCGCGTCGAGCAACGGCGGCGACTTCCCCTTCGTCTTCGACGCCGGCGCCGCCAACCGCGTCTGCGCCTTCGTCGAGCTCTTCCCGCACATCAAGGGCGCCTGGGCGAAGACGCGCACCACGATCCGCCTCGAGGATTGGCAGTGCTTCGTCCTCGCCGTGCCGTTCGGCTGGCTCGAGCGCGGCACCGGGCACCGCCGCTTCCGCAGCGTCTACATCGAGGTGCCGCGCAAGAACGCGAAGACCACGCTCTCCGCGCCGGTGGCGCTCTACATGCTCACCGTCGACGGCGAGCAGGGCGCCGAGATCGTCGTCGCCGCCACGAAGAAAGACCAGGCGAGCATCGCCTTCGGCATCGCCCAGTCGATGGCGAAGAAATCGGAGGCCTTCCGCACCGAGTTCGGCGTGCTGGTGCGCGCGCATTCGATCCTCTGCCTCGAGACCGACTCGACGTTCAAGGCGATCGACAGCAAGGGCTCGACGCAGGACGGCGCGAATCTTCACTTCTCGCTCAACGACGAGCTGCACGCCTGGAAGGGGCGCGAGCTCTACGCGGTGCTCGAGACGGCGATGGGCAGCCGCGCCCAGCCGATGATGTGGAACATCACGACCGCCGGCGCCGACCAGTCGGGCGTCTGCTACGAGCAGCGCCAATACGTCGAGAAGATCCTGAAGGGCGTGCTGAAGGACGAGCGCACCTTCGGCATCGTCTACACGATCGACGAGGGCGACGACATCTACGCCGAGGCCACCTGGCGGAAGGCGAATCCGAACTACGGCGTGTCGGTGCTGCCGCACGACATGCGGGCGCTCGCGCACAAGGCGCGGAACAATCCGAAATCGCGCGCCGATTTCCGCATGAAGCGCCTCAACGTCTGGATCAACGCGGCCTCGGCCTTCTTCGATCTCGACGCCTGGGACCGCTGCGCCGACGAATCGCTGCGCAGCCGCGATTTCGGCGACGCCGAATGCATCATCTCGCTGGACCTCGCGTCCAAACGCGACGTGAACGCGAAGATCAAGGGCTTCCGCCTGCCGGGCGAGAACGGCGGGCCCGAGCGCCTGGCGCTGCTCTGCGATTTCTGGCTGCCGCGCGCGGCGGTGCTCGACGGCGCCAATGCAAGCTACCGCGGCTGGGAAGAGCAGGGCTGGCTCAAGGTCACCGAGGGCGACGTCGTCGACTACGAGGCGATCAAGGATGACGTGCTCGACGACGCAAAGCGCCACGTCATCGCGAATGTCGCCTACGACCCGCACCAGGCCATGCACCTGATCCGCCTGCTGCAGGACCAGGGGCTGCCCTGCCTCGAGGTGCGGCCGACCGTGCTGAACTTCTCCGAGCCGATGAAGGAGTTCGACGCGCTGATCGCAAAGGGCGGCATCGTCCACGACGGCAGCCCGGTGATGCGGTGGATGATGGGCAACGTCACCGCCGTGCTCGACCGCAAGGACAACGTCTACCCGCGCAAGGAGCGCGACGAGAACAAGATCGACGGCCCGGTGGCCGCGATCGCGCTCGTGGCCGTCATGCTGCAGGGCGGCGACGGGCCGTCGATGTACGAAACCGTTTCGCTCGGAGTCGCATGACATGTGGCCCTTCCGCCGCAAATCGACGACGAGCAAGCCGAGCCAGTGGCTCATCGACTGGATTCGCGGCGGCGAGGACAGCGCGGCGAGCATCCGTGTGTCGCCGGAGACGGCGGAGCGCGCGAGTGCGGTCTATGCCTGCGTGCGCGTCCGCTCCGAGGATGTCGGCAAGCTCCCGCTGATCCTCTACCGCCGCCGCACGGATGGCGGCAAGGACCGGGCGACCACGCATCCGCTCTATCGGCTCGTGCACGACCGGCCGAACGGCTGGCAGACGAGCTTCGATTTCCGGCAGACGATGCAGCGCTCGCTCGAGCTGCGCGGCAACGCCTATGCGTGGAAGGAGAAGGATAACCGGGGCCGCGTGATCGCGCTCTGGCCGATCCACCCCGACCGCGTGACGGTCAAGGTCAACCCGGAAACGCGCGGCCTGTTCTACGAGATTCGCCCCGCATCCTACGAGCCGGGCGGCAAGACCGTGATCCTGCCGCGCCGCGACATCCTGCACATCGCCGGGCCTTCGGACGACGGGATCGTCGGCAAGAGCACGATCACGATGGCACGCGAGGCCATCGGGCTTTCGCTCGCGGCGGAGAAGCACGAGAGCAAGACCTTCGCGAACGGCGCGCGCCTGGGCGGCATTCTCATGCACCCCGGCAAGCTCGATCAGACGGCGCAAGACCGCATCCTCACCTCGTGGACCTCGAATTTCAGCGGCCCCGAGAACGTCGGCAAGACGGCGTTGCTCGGCGAGGGCATGAAGTTCGAAGCCGTCGCGATGACGAACGAGGACGCGCAGTTCCTCGAATTGCGCGGCGTGCAGACGGCGGAGATCGCGCGGTTCTTCCGCATCCCGCCCCACAAGATCGGCGATCTTTCGAAAGCCACGTTCTCGAACATCGAGCACCAGGCGCTCGAATACGTCACCGACTCGCTGATGCCGCAGCTTGTGCGCTGGGAGCAACGGCTCACGCAGGATCTGCTCGACGACGAGGAAATCGCGCAGGGCTATTTCTTCGAGTTCCTCGTGGACGGCCTGCTGCGCGGCGACATCAAGAGCCGGTACGAAGCGCTGAACATCGCGCGCAACGCCGGCATCATCAACGCGAACGAGTGGCGCGAGAAGGAAAACCTCAACCCCATCCCGGCCGCCGACGGCGGCAGCGAATACTGGCGCCCGCAGAACATGGGCGTCGCCGGCGAAGAGCCGGAGCCCGACCAGCCGCCGCAAGGCGGCGAAACACCGCCGCCCGCCCCGGCCAAGCCCGAAGAGCAGCCCAATGCGTAAGCTGATGACGCCCGCGCAGTTCCGCGCGCTCGCCCTCCGTCAATCGCCCGAGGCCAAGGACGCGCGCGTCGCCGCGTTCTTCCCGGCCGAGATCAAGGCATCGGCGGACAAGCGCGAACTTCAATTCACGATTTCCACCGCCAGCGTCGATCGCATGGGCGACACCATCGACGCCAAGGGCTGGGAGCTCGACGCCTACCGGAAAAACCCGGTGGTGCTCTGGGCGCACGACAATCAATCGCTGCCCGTCGGCAAGGCCACGCGCGTCTGGATCGAAGACGGCAAGCTCAAGGCCACGGCGGAATTCACGCCCGAGGGCATGGCGAAGTTCAACGACACGATCTTCGAGATGCTGAAGGGCGGCTTCCTGAACGCCGTGTCCGTCGGCTTCCTGCCGAAGGATTACAAGTTCACCGAGGACGCGGATCGCCGCTTCGGCATCGATTTCCTGAAGCAGGAGCTTCTCGAATTCTCGGTCGTGAGCGTGCCCGCGAACAGCGAGGCGCTCATCGAGGGCCGGTCTTCGGACGAAGAGGTTGCCGACCGCATCAAGGCGGACTTTGCCGCGGCCGAGCGCCTGAAACAATCCGCAACAATCGACCGCGACCGCCGGTCGCGAGAACTCGAATTGCTGGCCGTCTAGCCAGCTAACCGCTTCCCGCCGCACGGGAGCGTGAGGGCGCCCATTCCGGGCGCCCTTTTCTTTTGGAGACGACCATGACCCCCAACATCGACACGCTCCGCCGTCAGCGGGGCGCCAAGCACGACGAGCTGAAGGCGATCCACGCGGCCTGCGAGAAAGACAATCGCGGCCGCAACGAGGCCGAGACGAAGAAGTGGGACGAGATCAAGGGCGAAATCGCCGTCCTCGATCAGCGCATCCAGGACGCGGAACTCATCGAAGGCAACGAGGCGCGGTCCTCGCGCCCGGTGGACCGCCCCGCCCGCTTCGAGATGCCGAAATTCTATCCGGCGCACCGCCTGAAGGCGTTCCGCCACGGCACCAACGAAGAGCGCACCGAGGCGGCCTACCGCTCCGGCATGTTCCTGGCGGCCACGCTCTACAAGATGCCGGGCGCTATCGCCTGGTGCAAAGAGCACGGCATCGCCCTCACGCCCGCGCAGTGGGGCGAGGACAAGGCGCTTTCCGGCACCTCCAACGTCGCCGGCGGCTTCCTGGTCCCCTCGGAATTCGAGGCGTCGATCATCGACCTCCGTGAAACCTACGGCGTGTCCCGCCAGCTGGCGCGCGTCATGCCGATGGCCCGCGACTCGATGGACATGCCGCGCCGCACCGGCGGCCTCACCGCCTACGCGGTCAGCGACAACGTCGAAATCACGGCTTCCGACAAGTCGTGGGACAACGTCTCGCTGAACGCCCGCAAGTGGGGCGTGCTCTGCAAGTATTCCTCGGAGCTTGCCGAAGACGCGGTGATCAACCTCGCGGACGACCTCGCGCAGGAAATCGCCTACGCCTTCGCCGAGAAGGAAGACGACTGCTTCTTCAACGGCGACGGCGGCACGACCTATCACGGCATCGTCGGCATCCGCACGAAGATCATCAACGGCAGCTACACAGCCTCCGCCAAGGACGCCGCGAGCGGCCACGATACCTTCGCCGAATACGATGCGAGCGACCTTGCGACGGTGATGGCGGCCCTGCCGCAGTACGCCCTCGGCAACGCCAAGTGGATCTGCTCGCAGGTCGCGTTCTCGCTCGTGTTCGAGCGCCTCGCGCAGGCGGCGGGCGGTCTCACCAAGGCCGAAACGGGCGCCGCGACGCCCTACCGCTATCAGGGCTATCCGGTGATGATTTCGCAGAAGATGCCGACCTCCACGGCGGATATTTCCGACACGGTGGCGATGCTCTTCGGCGACATGTCGAAATCGACGCTCATCGGCGATCGCCGCGGCGTCGCCATCGCCACGAGCGCGGATCGCTTCTTCGAATACGACCAGCTCGCCATCCGCGGCACGACCCGCTCCGACATCGTTCACCACAGCCTTGGCAGCACGACCGCCGCCGGCCCGGTGATCGCGCTCGTCGCCGAGTAATCCTGAACCCCGGCGTCGCCGGCGCGTGAAAACCCGGCGGCCCGCACCCCGCCATTCCTCAAGGAGACTGCAATGCACGTTGAACCCCGGGCCGCGGTGGCGATCATCCCGGTCTCGAAGACGAACGGCGCGACCGCCACCGGCGAGCCGATCGATTGCCTCGGCTATGACCGCCTGCACATCGTGGTCGAAGCCTCGGCCTCCGATAACACGACGAACAAGGAAAGCGTCCTGAAGCTGCAGGAGTCGACCACGACCGACGCCAGCAATTTCGGCGACATCATCGGCTTCGTCGGCGGCACGGATTTCACGATCCCCGCCGCGCAGACGACCGTGACCAAGCCCCGCGCCCTGTTCTCGGTGGATCTCACGAAGCCGCGCAAGCGCTACATCCGCGTGCTGGCCTCGCCGGTCACGACGCAGATCTACGGCGGCTCGGCCTATCTCACGAAGGGCGAGGAATCGCCGTCGGACGCCACGAAGGCGAACGTCGGCGTCCTGGTCCGAGGCTAACCCATGCTCGAGCCCGCACCCGCTCGAATGGACGAGGCGAACGACGTTGGTGGTGCGGCCGACGCCGTGCGCCTCAACCTTGGGGCCGGGGATTTCACGATCCCCGGCTTCATTAACTTCGACCGCAAGACCGGGCAGGAGATTTTCCCGCTCGCCTTCGGCGATAACAGCGTGGACGAAATCCGCGCGTCGCATGTGCTGGAACATTTCCCGCGCGAAGACGTGCCGGCGGTTCTCCGCGATTGGGTCCGCTGCCTGAAGCCCGGCGGTGTCCTCAAGATCGCGGTCCCCAATTTCCAGACGATCGCCGAGTGGTATCTCGCCGGCAAGCAGGCGCCCATCGAAGGCTATTTGATGGGCGGCCAGGTGGACGCCGACGACTTCCACAAATGCGTCTTCGACCGCGAGCAGCTCTACGCCGACATGCACGACGCGGGCATCCGCGCGATTCGGCAATGGAAGAGCGAGATCAAGGACTGCGCGGCGCTCGACGTCTCGCTCAACCTGATGGGCAACAAGATCAGCCCCGTGAAAATGAGCGTGGGCGGCGTCATGTCGGTGCCGCGCCTCGGCTTCATGGACAATTTCGACTGCGCGCAGAAGGCGCTGCAGCCCCTCGGCATCACCGTCTTGCGCGTCACCGGCGCCTATTGGGGCCAGTGCCTCACGGAAGCCATGGAGCGCGTTCTCGACGAAGGCGCCGAGCACATCCTGACGCTCGATTACGACACGATCTTCACGAAGCAGCATGTCATCACACTCTTGGAGTTGATGGCGGCATGCCCCGAGATCGACGCGCTGGCACCCATCCAGGTGGCGCGGTGGGACGCTCGCCCGCTCTGGAAGCTCCCGCCCAATCCCGACGGAACGCCGCAACGTGAAATCAGCATGGACGTCCTCCGGCAGGACATCATGCTGGCCGATCACGCGCATTTCGGGCTGACGGTCATCCGCGCGTCGTCGCTGAAGCGCATGAAGAAACCGTGGTTCCACGCCGTGCCCGATCCCAACGGCGGATGGGGCGAGGGCCGCGTCGATGCCGATATCGCCTTCTGGCACCAGTGGAAGGCAGCCGGGAACAAGCTCTTCATCGCAAACCGCGTGCCCGTCGGCCACGTCGATGTCGTGATCCGCTGGCCCGACAAGAACCTCGGCAGCGCCCTTCAATACACCGGCGATTTCGTGAAGCACGGCCCGCCCAAGGAGTGCTGGGAATGACCCGCCCCTATGTTGCGCCTCCCCAAGCCGGCGAAGAGCGCCGCCGGATCAAGTTCAAGGTCGCGTGGTCGCATTACCGTGTCGACGACGAGATCGTGCCGAACGGCGCGCTCCGGTCGTTCCTGATCGCCAATGGCTACGCCGTGCCCGCGGTGCGGACGGGCGCGCAGCGCAGCGAGCCGCCGAAGGAAACCCGCGAATTGCGGGCTAAGGGCAAGGTCGCGCGCTATGCGACTCGATGAACGCCCGCCGCGGCTGGCGCTCGTAACGGCCCCACGGGCGCTGCCCGTCAGCCTGACCGAGGTCAAGCTACAGCGGCGGATCGAATCGAGCGACACGGCGGAAGACAATCTTCTGACGGCCCTGATGCGTGCGGCCGTGGATTACGCGGAGAAGGCGACCCGCCGGCAGCTTGTGCTGGCGACCTACGACGCGAAATACGACGCCTTCCCGTGTCTCGGCTACAGCCTGCCCCCGGCGCCCCTGCGCAAGGTCGCGTCGATCTCGTATCTCGACGCGGCGGGCGCCTCGCAGACGCTTTCCTCGAGCGTGTATCAAGCCCTGCTCGACGAAGAGCCGGGCGCCGTGCGCTTGGCCTATTCGCAGACGTGGCCGTCCATCCGCGACATCGAGAATGCCGTCACCGTGCGCTTCCGCGCCGGCCATCTCGTGCCGTTCACGGCCGACGCCGGCACCGACATCGTGACCGCCTACGATCACCCCTTCGCGGACGGCGATCAAATCCAGCTTTCGACGACCGACGGCGATCTGCCGGGCGGGCTCGCGACCGACACGCCGTATTTCGTGCGCGACACCTCGGGCAACACGTTCAAGCTCTCCGCCACGTCCGGCGGCAGCGCCATCGACATCACGGACACCGGCACCGGCACGCATTTCGTCGGCACTCTGCCCGGCCTCGTGCGCGAGGGCATCCATCTGTTGATCGGGCACTGGAACGAGAACCGGGAGACGACAATCGAGCGGATGCTCGCCAGCATCCCAATCGGCGCCGACGCCTGCTTCGCCTCGTGCGCCGTCACGCGGTGGTAGGACATGCGCGCCGGGCTTCTCCGCAAGCGCGTGACCATCGCCCAGGAAAGCCGCACGCCTGACGGCCGCGGCGGTTTCTCGAAGACATGGACGACCGTCGTCACGGTGTGGGGCGAGATCGGCGATCTCTCGGCGCGCGAACGCTTGGCCGCGCAGCAACTCGAAAGCGACATCGCGTCGGCCATCACGATCCGATACCGCACGGGCATCACCAGCGCCATGCGGGCGACGGTCGATAGCGTGCATTACCAGATTCGCGGCGTCCGCGACCCGGACGGCCGGAAGAAGATGCTGATTTTGGACTGCGAGCGCGGCGTCGCCACATGATCCTCGGCCTCGTGACCATCGGCAACATCGCCGTGTTTTGCGTCCTGATCTGTTGGCAGCCCTGGCGCCCGAAGTGGGAATCATTCGTCCGCAACCCGCTCGATTTCGACGCCTCGGCCGGCAAGAAAGACCCGCCGCGAAAGGTGTGACATGGCCGACCTTTCCGGCGCGCTGCAGGTCGCGATCTTTACAGCCGTCGATGCGGCGCTCAGTTGCGACGTTTACGACGCCGTTCCCGACGGCACCGCCGACGACGCCTTCCCCTATGTGACCGTCAACGACATCCAGGCGATCGACTGGTCCACGAAGACCTTCGCGGGCCAAGACTTCGCCGTGAACCTCCACGTCTGGTCGCGCTATGACGGCAACAAGGAAATTCAGGACATCTACACGGCGCTGCACGCGGCGCTCAACAACGCCGCGCTGTCCGTCTCCGGTGCTGCCACCGTCATCTGCCGATACGAGGCGTCGCAAACGCCCTTCCTCGATCCCGACGGACGGACCCGTCACGGCGTGATCCGCTTCCGCGTCGTCCTGCAACACACGTAACCCGCCCGCATCGCTGAACCACCCCGGCCCCATCGTGGGGCCTTTTTCGTTTGGAGATTCACATGGCTGCCGAAGCTGGCCGCAGTTTCCTGCTCAAGCTGAAGAGCGGGACGAGCCTCACCACGATCGCGAGCATGACCGAGACCGGCGAAGAGACGACCGGCGCCGCGGTCGAAATCACGAACAAGGATTCCGCCGGGAAGCGCACGCTGCTCGCGGGCGCGGGAAGTTCGTCGAAGACGATCAACGCATCGGGCGTCCTGACCGACGCGGCTCAGTGGACCACGCTCGAAAATCTCGTGGAGAACATGACCTTCCAGGACTTTCAGCTGAACGGAAACGGCCTGACCACGACCGCGACCTTCCAGGTCACCAAGCTGAGCCGCACCGGCGCCGAAGGCGACGCCACGAAGTTCGCCATTACGCTGGAAAGCACCGGCGATTGGACCGTGGCGTAATCATGGCGAATCCGCACCGCGCCACCATCGTCGTCGCGCTCGGCAATCCGCCGGTCGAGCACGACGTGTGCCTCAACCTCAATGCCCTTGCGGAGATCGAGGCGGAATTCTCGTGCAACGTGCTCGAGCTTTTGCCCTCGATCGGCGAGAGGCCCAAGGTCGGGGCGCGCCAGGCCATCGGCATCTTGCATGCTGGGCTCAAGGGCGCGGGCAAGAAGGTCGGGCGACAGGCGGTTGTCGAGATGCTCGACGGCATGAAGCCGCAGGACATCATCGGCGCCGCCTACAAGGCGTTGAACGCGGCCTTCACGGATCCCGAGCCAAACCCTCCGCAGGAGGGGGCGAGCCCCTCCTGAAGATTCCGTTCGGGCGCCTGCAGCGGACGCTCACCGGCGCCGGCGGCTGGTCGGAAGCGCGCTTCTGGGAATCGACGTTCATCGGTGCCATGCGCGCGGTGGACGGGCTCTCGGAATTCCACGGCGTCAAGCCGCAATCGGGGCCGACTCCAACAAAGGCGGAAACCGACGTGCTGCTTCTGACGTACCCCGACCCGCCGAAGGGCCGCCGTGGCTAGGCCGCTGACGCTGAAGTTCTTTAAGTCAAAGATCTTGCAGGACAAGATCGCGCGCCTGCCCGAAGCCGCGCGCGAGCCGATACGACGGGCGGTCGCGAACGCGGGCGACATGGTTGTCGAGCGCGCGCGGACGCTGGTCCCTGTGGACGAGGGCACGCTCCGCGAATCGATCCGCTGGGAGCAGGTCAAGACCGAAGGCCGCGAACGCCCGATGATCGTGATCGGGCCGTCCGGCGAATACCTGCAGGCGCATGGGCGCATCCCGTCGCTGGCGCGATGGATCGAATTCGGCACGGCGCCATCGGAAGCCGGCAAGAAGGGCGTGCGCTTCGCCAAGGGCGGAAAGCTCAAGCAGACGGCGAAGGTCGCGACGCGCACGTCTGCGGGACAGCCGGCGCGACCGTATCTGTTCCCCGCGTGGCGGCAGTTGAAAAAGCAAATCAAGACGATGATCGGCGACGCGGTGAACCGCGCGTTCAAGGCCGAGGCCAAGAAGGGCTGACATGGCAACCGAACTCGACACGCTCATCGTCAAGCTCGCGGCTGATACCGCGCAGATGCGCGGCGAGCTCGCGAAGGCCACGACCGCGATGGCCCGCGAAATGCAGAAGCAGGCCAAGGAAGTCGAGAAGGTCAACGCCGCGCTCGAAAAGGTGGGCTCGCGCATCAAGCAGGCCATCGGCGGCGCGCTCGCCGGGCTGTCCGTCGCCAAGCTCGCATCGATGACGCGCGAGTCCCTGAAGTGGGCCGAGTCCATCGAACAGCAGGCCAAGTGGATCGGCATCTCGACGAACGCGCTGGAAGCCTACGAGCAGGGCGCGAGGATGGCCGGCGTCGAGACCGGCAAGATGGGCCAAGCGCTCGAAAAGATGATCGGCAATCTGGCCGACGCAAGCGCCGACCCTAACAGCGGCCCCGCGAAAATCTTCCAGCAACTCGGCCTGAACGTAAAACAGGCCAACCAGGATGTTGACGCCTTCCTCGGCAAACTCGCCGACAAGATCGCGACGCTCTCCAAGAACGACAAGCTGATCGTCGGCAAGACGCTGTTCGGCGACAAGATGGACGACGTCGTCCGTGTGTTCGAAGGCGGCGCTGCGGGCCTCGCGAAAATGCGGGCCGAATTCGACAAGATGAACCCCGGCTTTGCCGATGCGGTGAAGCGTGGCGCCGAGATGAATCGCCAGTACGAGGCGATGACGCGGCAGATCGACACGCAACTCAAGACTGTTCTGATTGAGTTGGGGCCGGTGCTCCTTGAGCTGCTTGGCATCGTCAACTCGCTGGCCAGGGGCTTTGCGACGATGGCCCGCGACTCCGGGCTCATCAAGGGAACGCTCTCCCAGCGGCAGGCCGATCTCGAGGAAAAGATCAAAGCGGCGGAGAGCAATCCCAACAAAGATTTCACGATGAACCGCGACCGCCTCGCCGATCTGCGCAGGCAGCGGGAAGCGCTCCTGGAAGATCGCGCCAACGAGGCCGCGTGGGGCGATGCCGGCAAGTTCGCCCCGCCAAAAAAAGACAAGCCCGACATCATCAAAACCGGCGGCGAGTCGGAACTCGAAAAAAAGCTCCGCGAGCTGCGGGAAGCCGCCTCAGAGGCGCGCGCCGAACTTAGCGCCGGCCCCCGCGGCGCGGCGTGGGAAAAGCTCTATCTCGACATCCTCCGCCTGCCCGGCGGCGTTTCGCGGCTCAAAGAGGCGTTCTCGCTGTTCAATCAGCAGATGGACACCAAGGGCTTGGTGGTCCTCAAGGAGTACGGCCAGGAAACGGAGCAAATCGCGCGGATCGCCGCCGCCGAGGCAACCGGCCGCAAAGACTTGGTCGCCGTCCTCGAATTGGAATTCTCGCTCCGGCAGAAATTCGGCGACAAGTTCGTCGAGGCGAACCGCGCGCAAATCGAGCAACTCGCCAAGCAGCGCTTCGCAGTCGAAGAGAACGTCCGCTTGACTAAAGTCGGCATGGACACGCTCGAGGAAATCGGGCGCTCGGCCTTCTCCGGCCTAACGTCCGCCGTGCTCGCATTCGGCGATCAGAACGAGACGGTGTGGAAGCGGATCGGCAACGTCGCGATCAACACGCTCAATCAGATCGCGAACAAGATACTCGAATTGGGCGTCATCAACCCGATGCTCAACAGCCTCTTGGGCGGCAATCGCGACACGCTCGGCGGCATCTTGGGCGCGGTGTTCGGCGCCGGCCAAAGCGCGCTCGGCGGCTCCGGCGGAATCCTCAGCGGCCTCACGGGCGGCACCGGCTCGGTGCCCATGTCGTTTCTTGGCTTCGCCGAGGGCGGCAATCCTCCGGTCGATCGCTGGTCGCTGGTCGGCGAAAAAGGCCCGGAACTCATCCGCCCGCGCGCGCCCATGACGGTCATCCCGAACAATGCGATGGGCGGCGGCGGAACCGTCAACCTCTACGGCTCGCCCGATTCGACGGTGCGCATCGCCGATCTCGAGGCAGGCCTTCGCTCGGTCGGCATGCAGGTGAAGGTTATGCGCACGGGCGAGCGCGACCGCGTGCTGGGCTACACCTCCGACGCCTCCCGCCGCGGTGGATCGTTCGCGACGGCGATGGGCCGATAGATGGCCGTCGTCGCCACAAGCTACCCGCTGACCTTCCCGACGACGCTGGCGCCCGTCAGCACGCGCCTGGAATTGGTGAGCATGGTGGGCTTCTCGCGGTCCCCGTTCTCCGCCGCAGGCCAAGCCCAGCATTGGGGCGGCTTCATGTGGCGCATGTCCGTCTCGATGCCCGCGATGCTGCGGGCGACGGCGGACGAATACATCGCGTTCTTCCATAAGCTGCGCGGCCGCTACGGTTCCTTTCGGATGCCCGATTTCGACCGCCGCACCGCGCGCGGGACGTGGGGCACGCCGCTGGTCAAAGGCGGCTCACAGGTCGGCAACACCCTGGACATCGACGGCGTCGGCAACACGACGACACGCTATGCCGGCGAGACGTTCCAGATCGGCGACTATCTCTATCAACTGGTCGCGAACAACACGTCGGACAGCAGCGGCAACGCGACGCTCACCTTCGAACCTCCCTTGCGTTCCTCGCCCGCCGATAACGCGGCCATCACCTTCACGAATGCCAAGGGCCTCTGGCGCCTCGATCAGAATTCCGTCGTGTGGGATAGCGACGCGAACGGCGTCCACACGCTCTCGTTCACGGCGATCGAGAAGCTCTAGGCCGTGTCCCGCATCTCCTCGGCTCTGGCGTCTGCTTTCGGCGCCGATCCCGTTCGCATCTTCATCCTTGCGGAATTCCAATTCGACAGCGGCACCGTCCGGCTGACGACGCACACGTCGAACATCACCTGGAACGGCTACACCTGGACGGCCGCCGGCGGATTGCTCGCCTTCGACTTCCCCGAGGAAACCGGCGAGGTCCGGGCCACGGGCGGCACGATCAGCCTATCGGGCCTCGATACGTCCACGCTCGCGATCGCCGACACCGAACCGTACCAGGGCCGTCCGTGCGCGCTCTATGTCGGCGCCTTCGATTCCGACGGCACGGTCGTGGTCGATCCCGACACCGCCTATCGCGGCTTCATGGACACCATGGAGCCCTCCGACGAAGCCGAGACGGCGACGATCGCCGTCACCATCGAGAACCGCATGGCGGCGGCGGATCGCGCGAACGAGCGGCGCTACACGCCGGAAGACCAGGCGCTTCGATACGACGACGACCGCGGCTTCGATTTCGTCGCGGGCTTGCAAGAGCGCGACATAATTTGGGGGGGACCAGGGTGAGGTTCGAACACTGGCCCGTCCGCTTGAACGCCGTGATCGGAAAGCACCGCCGCGCGCCGCACGTCTGGGGCCGTTCGGACTGCATCATGTTCGCCGCCGAGTGCGTGTGGGCGCTGACGCAGAAATTCCCCGGCGAGAAACACTTCGGCACCTACGACGACGAAACGGGTGCCCTCCGCATTATCGCGGAGTACGGCGGGCTTGAAGCGATGGTCGAGGCCGCTTTGACCGAGGCGGGCGTCGGATTCGAGCGCATCGATCCGGCCTTCGCGCAAAGAGGCGATCCCTGCCTTATGGACGACGGCAAGTCGGTCGGCATCTGCATGGGCGCCGAGGTCTTGGGCAAGACGCTCGACGGCGTCGAGAGCCAGCCGCTCACGAACGCGCGCATCTGCTGGGCGATCCGGTGACGCATGGAAGACCTTGCGTTCACGACGCTCCGGGGCGAGTTCGTCACCTGGACCATGATCATTTCCATGGCCGTCTCCATCGCGCTCAGCGCGGCGGCGACCGGCCTGCAGATGATCCTCTCGCCGAAGCCCAAGCCCACGCGCACGCCGACGCTCGGCGATCGTGGGCAGACGGTCACGCAGCGCCAGCCCATCGGCTTCTGGCGCTTCATCTACGGCCGCACGCGGGTGGGCCTGCATCCGGTCTACATGACCGCCACCGATGGGAACGACAAGTTCCACATCGTGGGCGTCGTCGCGTGCCACGAAATCGACGGCTTCGGCACGATCTACGTGAAGGACCGGCCCGTCTATGCGGCCGATCTCGATGCCGACGGCCTGCCCACCAAGGGCGCGTTCATCAACAGCGGCCACAACACGACGTATCTCCGGGTCAAGACGAAGCTGGGGACGGCGAGCCAGACGGCCTTCTCCGATCTCGTCTCGGAAAGCGGCGGCGAGTGGACCGAGAATCACCGCTGCCGCGGTCACGCTCTGCTCTACACGCGGCACAAATTCGGCGCGGAAATCTATGCGTCGGGCCTGCCCAACGTCTCGGCCGTCGTGCGCGGCAAGAAGGTCTACGACACGCGCGACGCGACGACGAAATGGACGCCGAACCTCGCGCTGTGCATCCGCGACTATCTCCTGACGCCCGTCGATGAGGGCGGCTTTGGTGCCATCGAAGACGAGTTCACGGACAGCGATTGGAGCGCTGCGGCGAATATCTGCGATGAGATCGTCGCGAGCCCCACGACGGGCGACGCCGCGGTCACGCACGGCATCCACGCGGTCAGCGCTTCCGGCGACTACATCGATCTGGACGGCGACCGGTTGAAGGTCCAGACGGGCGACCAGGTTGCGCTCGACCGCTCCGGCTCGATCACGCGCTACGTCATCGAGGTCCAGGAGCAATACGACGACGGCGATCAGAGCCAGGACATCCGCTATCCCCGGATCCAACTGGCGACCTCGCTGGCGAACGCCTACGCGGGCACGGCCGAGGATTTGGACGGCACCGAAACCGGCCCGATCGTCAAGACCGGGGAACCGCGCTTTACCCTCAACGGCACGTTCACGACCGATCAAGCCCCCCGGAAGATCCTCGAGGAAATGCTCGCCTCGTCCGGCGGGCGTCTGGTCTATGCCGGCGGCAAGTTCCGGCTGGCTGGCCTCGCCTGGGTCGCCCCCGATCTGGCGCTCGACGAAGACGATTGCCGCGGGCCCTTCAAAGTCCAGACGAAACGCAGCCGCCGCGACCGCTTCAACGCGATCAAGGGAACGTACCTCTCGCCCCTCAATGCGTGGCAGCCGTCGGACTGGCCCGCGATCACGGTGCCGAGCTACGAGGCGGAAGACGGCGACGTCCGAATCTTCAACGAGTTCGACCAGCCCTACACCTCCCGTCCCGGACAAGCGCAGCGCGTCGCCAAGCTCATGCTGGCCCGCAACCGCTTCGAACGCATCCTTCGGCTCCCGGCGAAGCTCACGGCCTACGACTGCCGGCCGGGCGACATCATCACGGTCAGCAATTCCCGCTGGGGCTGGGACGACAAGCCCTTCGAGGTTCTGAACCGCAAGCCCGTGATCGTGGACGACGAGGGCGGGCCGTATCTCGGTCTGGACCTCACGCTCAACGAGGCCAGCGAGGACGCCTACGATTGGGCGTCCACGGATGAACAGACGGCGCCCCCGTCGATCGCGCCGACGCTTCCCCTGTGGTGGCTCGCCCCGACGCCGACGGGCCTCTACATCCGCACGGCCACGGTCGAAACCGAAGCCGACGACATCGTCTATACCGCGTACCTGTCCTGGTCGATCACGGCCGAGGCGATGGTCGATACCGCCGGGCGCTTCGAAATCCAGAAGCGCCGCAGTTCCGGCGGCTGCCTGGTCTTCGACGGCACCGACGATTACGTCGCCTTCGCCACGACCTTCAGCCTGGTCAACGCGACCGGCTTCACCGTCGAGGTGTGGGCCAAGCGCGACAATACCGCGGGCGACCGGGGCATTTTCACGAACGGCCAGCTTTCGATCTACAAGCGCGCGGCCGATGCGAAGATCGTCGCCAACGTCATTCTGGCGGCGGGCACGGTCAGCGTCGTCTCGTCCTCGGCCTTGGCCGCGGATACGTGGACGCACATTGCCGTCACCTACGACAACGACACGCTGACGCTCTACATCGACGGCGTCGCCGACGGCACGGGCCTAGAGCCGCCGAGCGACGCGCCGCTTCTGACAGAGGCCGGCGACTATCTCGTCACGGAAGCCGGCGACCGGATCACGACAGAGACGGTGGACACCACCATCGCCTCGGCAATGGCCGCTCAGTTCGGCCGCGGCGTCGATACCACGGCAGCGACGGCCTATTGGGATGGCTCGCTGGACGAGCTCCGCATCTGGCGCGGCGTCGTCAAGACGGCGGCTGAAATCCTCGCCGGCATGGAAGACGCGCTCACCGGGCGCGAGGACTTCCTGCTGCACTATTGGCCGGCGGACGTGCCGACCTCGACGCTGGTCGATGCCACGCCGAACGGCAACACGGGAACGATCACCGGAGCGACCTACGGCCTGGGCGCCCTTGCCTCGCAATGGGAGCCCTCGTGGTTCGTCGATGGCGCGCTTCGCGTCGTCGAGCTCCCGCCGCTGAAGGCCGCGCAGTCCTACGACATTCGCATCCGCTCGGTCACGTCGGCGGGCATCCCCTCGGCGTGGGCGATGCTGGAAAACTTCGTCGTCGGCTCGTCCGGCGGCGCCACGGAAACGGAAGATTGGGGATCGATCGCGACGGGCGGCCCATCGACGGCCGATTGGGGCGCGATCACCGACTCGGCTTCGTCCGAGGACGATTGGGGAGCCTTGGTGTAGATGGCGCAACAAACACAATTCCGGCGCGGCACCACCGCCCAGCACGCGTCCTTCACGGGCGCCGCGGGCGAGGTGACGGTCAACACCACGCGCACGGGCCTGCATGTCCACGACGGCGTGACGGCAAACGGCATCATCACGCCGAACGTTATCGAGTCGCAGAACCAATCGAACCGCTACGCCACCGGCGGCGGCACCGGCGACGTGATCACGGTGACGCTGACGCCCGCCCCCACGGCCTACACGGCGGGCATGAAGATCAAGTGGCTGCAGCCGGCGGCGAACACGACGGCCGCCACGATCAACGTCAACGGCCTGGGCGCCAAATCGATCAAGAAGAACGTCTCCTCGGCGCTCTCGGCGAACGATCTCCTGAACGGCGGCGTTTACGAGGCCACCTACGACGGCACCAATTTCCAACTGAACAACGCCGTCAGCCGTTCGACCGGCATGGCGCTCATCATGGTCAAGGAATTGACCAGCCAGAGCGTCGCCGACTTCACCGGCATCGATCTTGCGACATTCGGCGATTATGAGCTCAGGGGCTGGGCGCGGCCCGCCACGGACGGCGTCTATCCCATCCTGCAATACGGCACCGGCGGCGGCCCGACCTACGGCACGAGCGGATATAGCGGCTCCTACCTCGAAGCCGCGACGGCGGCCGTGACCGCGATGCTGAGCGACGGCGGATTGCTGGCGAACGCCGGCAACGAATCGCGCGTCGGCAACGACAGCGACAACCGCTTCGATTTCCGCTTCCGCCTCGGCGATCTCGGCACGGCCATGCGCCGCGGCCTCACCGGCGAGATGTCGTGGAGTGGCTCGGAATCGACGGCCTCGAACTATTGGGCTTATGGCGCGGCCCGGTATTGGTCCACCACGACGGCCATCACCGCGCTCCGCTTCAAGTTCAGCAGCGGCAACATTGCCGCCTGCTGGATCGGCCTCTACGGCTACTTGAGGGCCTAGATCATGGCCGATGTGAAGATCAGCGCGCTCTCGTCCGCATCGGCGCTGGCGGGCACCGAGACGTTCCCGGCGGTCCAATCGAGCACGACCAAAAAGGCGACGGTCGATCAGGCGAAGACCTACATCCTCACGACCGCCCGGCTGCAGGGCAAGGAGACGATCTGGATTCCCGCCGGCGCGATGAAGTCGCGCACGACCAACGGCCCCTCGGCGGGCTCGGCCGAGATGTCTTCGAACAAGAATATGTTCGTGACGCTCGACTTCGACACGACGACACAGGAATTCGCGCAGTTCTTCGTCGCCTTTCCGAAATCGTGGAACCTCGGCACGGTGACGTTCGAGACGATCTGGTCGCATCCTTCGACGACCACGAATTTCGGTGTCGTGTTCGCGTTGCAAGGCGTCGCGATCAGCAACGACGACGCGGGCGACGTGGCCTTCGGCACCGAGCAAACATCGACGGACACAGGCGGCACGACCAACGATATTTACGTCGGCCCCGAATCGGCCGCGATCACGATTGCGGGCACGCCCGCCGTGGGCGATCTCGTCATGTTCCAGATCAAGCGGAACGTCAGCGATGGCAACGACAATCTGGCCGTCGATGCCCGACTGCACGGGGTCAAGCTCTACTTCACCACCAACGCCCAAACGGACGCCTGATGCGCTACGCCCTCATCAATCCCGACGGCGGCATCGACCGCGTTCTCGAAACCACCGACGACCAGACGAAGATCGCGACCAAAAAGGGTTGGCGCTGGCTCCCCTATCCGCGCGTGGACGCGCCGCCATACGACCCCGACACGCAGGCGCTCATCGGCCCGCTGGCGACCGTCGAGGCAACGCGCGTCTTCGAAAGCTGGACCGTCCGCTCGCTGTCCGCCGACGAATTGGAATCCGCCCGCGTGCGCCGCGTCGATGGCATGAGCAAGCTGGAATTCGAGACGGCCTTCGACCACGAAAATCGCCTGCGCGCGCTGGAAAACAAGGCGGCGTTTAAGCGTTCCGAGTTCAAGGCCGAGCTCGCGAAGAAGCTCTCGGCCGATAAGGCGGCGCGCTAGTGGAATACTGGCGGACTCGTGGCGGCCTTCTCTTGCCGGGCCGCGCGCCCGTGCGGCGCGGCATTTGCTCGATGCTGATGGTGAACCAGCTCAACGGGTTTGGCGTCGGCTCGGTTGCCGCCTTCTCCCCGCTCGACATCACGGGCTGCCAGCTTTGGGTCAAATCCGACACCGGCGTGACCGATGCGGGCGGCGGCGCCTGTTCTTCGTGGGCGGATCAATCCGGCAATAGCCGCGACCTCACGGAGGGCACCAACCGCCCGTCGATTCAGACGAACCAGGTCAACGGCTACAGCGGCATCCGCTTCGACGGCAGCAACGACAAGCTCTCGACGCCGACGTTCACGCTGAACCAGCCCTTCACGGTTTTCTCGGCGCTGAAGGTCATCACGAATACGAACGCGCGGCGCGCCTACGGAGCGAATGCTGGCGCCAGCGGCACCACGCTGGTCCTGCGCGGCGGCACGACCGTCCAGATAAACGATTCGTCATCTGGCTCGGATGGCGCCTCGGCATCGATGACGAGCGGCACCTATTACATCGTCAAACTGATCGGCAACGGCACGTCGTCGGTGCTCGCGCTGAACAATGGCAGCGACAATACAAGCGGCACGAACGTAGACGATCCCCTGGTCAGCGCCGTGGCGTTCCAGCTTGGGTGTCAGAACGGCGCCAGCTTCGCCAACGTCGAGTTCGCCGAAGTCATCGTCTACAACAGCGCCGTCAGCGGCGCGAACCTCACGAGCCTGTTGTCCTACTTTCAAAGTCGCTACGCGCTCTGGTGATCTCATGATCCGGTTGATTGTTGTGACGCTTGCCGCACTCGCTGCGGCGGCGACCTTCGCGCACGCCCATGGCGAGGCCGAGTGGATCATGCGCGGCAACTACTACACGTTCGATCCGCCCAAGCGGCACTGCTGCGGGCCGTCGGATTGTCACCGGCTGACGCGCGACGAGGTGATGTCCTTCGGCGACCGCTACAAGATCGGCTCGCGGCGGCTGAGCCTCTATGCCGAGTGGCCGGCGTCGAAGACCTACGCTTCGGAGAACGAGGATTTCTGGGTCTGCTTCACGGCGTCCGGTGTCCATTGCTTCTTCGCGCCGGCGGGCGGCTGATGCCCGAGGTTCCCGCTTCCGAATTCTGGGCCGCCGCGAAGGCGGCCGGCTGGTTCGGCACCATCATCATGGGAATCATGTGGTGGCGGGCCGAGCAGCGCGCCGAGCGCGAGCGCGAGCTGGGCGAGAAGCGCCACGCCGCCGTCATGGAAAGCCTCACCGCGATCAAAACCTTCATGGAGGTGATCCGCGATCGCTTCCCGAGGGCCGCATGATGCTGTTTGGGCTCATCAAGACGCGGAAGGACGCCCGGCGCCAAGAAGATCGCGAGCGCAGGGCCGTCGAGATCGAAACCGTCTCGCGCGAAATCCGCGAGATCGCCAACGACATCAGCGTGCGATTGAGCGTGCCGGCGAACTGCCCGGCCACCGGCAAGCGCTGCCCGTTCATGGGGCCTCCGCCGGCGTATAGCGCGGCCAATCCCGAGCACCCTGAAGCCCCGTAGCGCCTGACGAGTTTGCACGTCGCGTCGGGCGCGCCTTTCAGCGCTCGAAGCAGGGAACAAAATCATGACAACGATTCCGCCCGAACACCCGGAGCAGCTCGCGGCGTTTCCACCTGAGCGGCCGGAAGTGGCCGCTCCGGGCGGCTATTTCGACATCCGCGGCACGCATGCGAAGCCGGGCCAATCGAAGAGCCAGCCGGTGCGGCCGTGGTCGCAGATCACCGGGATCACGCTGCACCAGACGGCCTGCCTCATCGGGACGCGCCCCGCCTATTGGGCGGGCGTGTCCGCGCATCTCGGCGTCACGCGCGGCGGCGGCATCGTGCACATCTACGATTTCACCGACCGCGTGAATCACGGCCACAATCTCAACGCCGGCGACGTCGGCATCGAGATCGATGGCTTCTTCGCCGGCGTCGAGGGCGATCTCCGCACCTTCTGGCGGCCGAAAGAGGATCCGGACCGGCTGCCGCTCGTGCCGACCGAAGAGCAGATCCTGGCGGCGCGCCGGGCGGTCGAGTTCGTCGTCGAGCAGGTGGCCGCGAATGGCGGCGCCGTGCGGTTCATCCATGCCCACCGGCAAAGCTCGGCGCAGCGCCAGTCCGACCCGGGCTCCGAGATCTGGCGCGGCGTCGGCCTCTGGGCGCAGCAGACGCTCGGCCTCACCGACGCCGGCGAGACCTTCGGACCGGGCGGCACGGTCGGCGACGGCCTGCGAATCCCGGCCGCGTGGGATCCGTCGAAGAGCGGAGTGCCCTACTGATGGATCTGTTCGGGCTCGGCAAGGCGGCGAGCACGGCGATCGTCGTGACGGCGCTGCTCGGCGCCGGCGGCGTCGCCGTCAAATGCACCGTCGACGCGATCGGCGACGGACGCGAGGAGCGGCTGCGCAAGGAGAGCCTCGAAGACCGGCTGAAAGGAATACGCGATGGGAAAGACCGCGAGCGCATCGAACGCCTGCGACCGCAATGGGCGAAGGCGCGGTGCTCGGCCGAGGGCCGCGATAGCGATTGCTGCGGCGCTGACCTTGCTCGGCTGCCAGCGCGATGCACCGCCCCCCTTGCCGGTGACGAATGATCCCATCAATTGCGACACCTACGTGTCGCATCGCTGGGCGTTGAAGGCGGCGGCGATCCAGGCGCGCGAAGACCCGGCCGCGCTCGACGCCCACAACACCAACGAGGCGAACGCCGGCGCGTGCAAGCTCGGCGACCGCGGCAAGTCTCTCGGCCCGCGATGACCCCGCGTCGCGGCTCCCCGCGAAGCAACAAACACCCCGCGTCCGGCTCCCCGCGAAGCAACAAAGGAGACTCACCATGTTCTTTCTCGGACTCGGAATCGGCCTCGCGATCGCCGCTGGCGTCGGCTGGGCGATCTGGAACCGCAAGGCGAAGATCCAGGCGGAACTCGAAGCGCTCAAATCGCGCGCCGGGGCGTGAGGCGCCGGCCCGCTTTCGCATCGCCGGCGCGTACCCTCGTCGCCGGCTCCGTGTGGCGGCTTCGCGAGACGCCGCCACGCGTGCCCGGCCGGCCCGCATCTCCTCCCCGCGGCCGGCATACTCTGCAGCCCGCGCTAGCGATCGCTAGTGCGGGCCTTTTTTCGTTTCTGTCCCCGTTGCGAGCGCCCCCTGTGGGTCTTTAGCGCCACCGGATTTTCCGCGGCTGGGTAAGACTTTAGCAACCAGGGGTACCATATCTCTGGTGGACAAGCCGTCCTTGCAGTGATTCAATTTGACGCTGGAATAGGCGAGTCTTTGAATCGTATAAGGACTGAGTTCGCGAGGGACGCGGTGACATCCTGCTAGCCGTGGCAACATCGAAACGATATTGCGCGCATCGATGTGTGCATATTGGGGGTGTACAGCAGGCCCCCGCTCGCGAAGACGAGGAAGGGCGCGCCGAGCGCGAGGCGCGCCCTTCTACTTTTCAAGCTTCCGCCACTGGCTCTCGCGAACCTTGTAGGCGCTGACGAGCCACAGGCGCCGCCCGCGCTCTTCCGCCTTGACGACGGCTTGCAGCCGGTAGCCAAGGCGTTCGCGCGTATCGAGCACGAACATGGCGCGGTTGTCCGGCCGGCCGAAGGCGAGGCCTTCGGCAAGCGCGATCTCGAGGAGCTCGTAGTGCTCCGGCTGCAGGTCCTTGTGCTTGGTCAGGATCTTGGTGAGCGTGTCGCGCGAGAGCCAGACGACGGATGTGTGGGCGCGCAGCAGCTCACGGCCACCGGAATGGATGTGGCCGACGATGATGGGGCCTGCGCATTGGCCGGTGGCCAAGCGGAAGAAGTCGACCATGTCCACGATGGTGCCGCGCGGCCGACCTCGGCCGAAACGCTACAGTAGCGCAACCGCCCGTCGAGGCCGGTGGGGAATTTGCGGTTGTCACCGACATTCGACGGAACACGGGGGTTATCAGTTGAGTCCCTGGAGCCGCCGGCGCCACGCCAGGATGCGCGGCCACGGGCACGTCGCGTCGTGCACCGGCTGGCGCTCGTCGTCAGTCTCGAAGCCGCAGAAGACGCATTGGAAGGGTCCGACGGGTCCCTTCGCCTGGTAGGGCCGCTCGCCGAGGATCTCGGCGATCTCGCGCAGCAGGCTTTCGGCGGTGTCAGCCATCGTGTCCGATCCACGGTGCGAGTGCGCGCACGATCGCGAGTGCCGGGCGCCGCGCGGCGCCCGGCCCCCACACGTCGTGCCCGTAGCGCTTTGCGAGCGCCTCGGCATAGCAATGATCGCAGCCGGGCGAGACCTTCGTGCAGCCCCACCACGGATTGAACGTGTGATCCGTCCACTCGATCTTGCTGTCCACGCCCATGATGATTCTCCGTGGCTTCGCGCGCCGGCGCTACGCGGAATGTGTTCGTGGCTTCGCGCGACGGCGCTACGCTCAGCAGCCCTCGGCGGCGGCCGTGTCGATCGCTCGCGGGCGGGCCTGGCGGTGCTCGGCCGCCTTCGCCTCGGCGGCGAGGCGGCGGCCGAACTCGGCGATCGCGTGCAGGGCCTCGAGCATCGCGCGGTCCTCGTTCATCCGGTCGCGATTCCGCGACCATGACGTCGGATCGATGAAGGGGCCGAAGGCGTCGGCGCGCTCGATCGCGGTGAGCATTTCGCCGGTGGGAATGATCGCGGCCAGTTTTGCGACCGTGTAGCCCTGCAGCAGGTTGAGCCGCCACATGTGCGGATCCGGCGTAGCACCTTCGTGCGAAGCGCGGGGAGCGGCTCGCGTAGCACCTTCGTGCGAAGCGCCAGGAGCGACTCGCGTAGCACCTTCGTGCGAAGCGCGCGGAGAATTGTCGTTCATGGCCGTCACTCCGCCGCCGCAGGAAGAGCCAGCGGCTGCGTCTTCGCGGCGCCGCGTTCCGCAACGAAGCCGTAGCTGAAGGTTCGGCCGCCCTTCTCGATCAGCACGAAATCGGGGACGCCAGCGAGCTTCGCGCTGGTGTTGCGCCCCTTCTCGTGATCGTGCTGACCGACGAGGCTGAGGCCACCGGGGATCGCGAGCTTCTCCGTCAGCGGGGCGCTCTTGTCCGGGGCCGCGATCGGGCCGGCGGCGCTGCTCGGCAGCGGCGACACCGCCGCGGCAGACGGCGTGCTCTTCGCCGGCGTCTTTTCTTGCTCCGCGCGAAGGCGTTCCGCGGTTGCCGGCGGGAAGAGCTTGGCCTGCAGCGCGTCGAGCTTCTCGACCAGGGCCTTGCGCCGTTTCGGCTCGTCCACGCCGCCGGCGATGCAGGCCGCGTCGCGCAGCCAAGCCCGCGCGATCGGATCGTCGGCCTTGGGCGGCGTGTCGAGCAGCGCGTCGATCGCCCGTTGCTCGGCCGCTTGCCAGGCATCCCACGACTGTCCCGTGCCGTTTTTTGCGGTGATAGGTTCCTCGAGGGGCGGCCAGCCCTTGACCCGGATCGCATAGCCGCCGGCGTAGACGCTGCCATAAGCGTGCTGCCCCGCGTTCTTGCGGATCGCGATGGCGCGGGCATCGATCTCGACCACCTCGCCGCTGAACTCGCGGCGCATTTCGTAGATCTCGTGATCCTTGATCTTCGCCGGCCACTCATAGACGCCGGCGGCGTTCGGGGTCGGATAGACGATCTTCCGCTCGTGCGTGCGGTACGGCGCCATCATCCGCGCACGGTCCGCCTTGCGCTTCGCCGCCGCCTTGGGGTTCGCCTTGTCGGCCTCGCGCTGATCGTAGGCGTGCTTCACCGATTCGGCGCGGCGCTTGATCCAGTCCTCGTTCATGCGCTTGCAGTCGTAGTCGGTCTCGGCTCGGATCACCTCGCGCATGACGGCGAGCTTCGTCTTCTCGTGGGCGATCTGCGCGATCGCGTGCGCCTGGGAGAAGGTGATCTTGTCCTGGCCGAACGCCGTCTTCCCGTCCTCGGGCAGGTCGCGCCAGGTCTTGATGCGCCGCTGCACGTTGCGGAGATGCGCGCCCGTGGCCTTGGCGATGTCGGCGGCCGGCGTGCCGAGATCTTCGGCCGCCGCGAATTCGCGGCACTCGTCGATCGGATGCATGTCGGCGCGGGCGAGGTTCTCGGCGAGGGCGACCAGGCGCGCCTGCCGATTGTCGAGGTCCTTCACCATCGCCGGGATGCGATAATCCGCCGGCAGCTTCTTCGCGGCGATCGCGTTCAGCGCCGCCTTGAATCGTCTTTCGCCCGCTACCAGTTGGTAGCGGGCTTTGCTGGCTTCGCCCGCTGGAAGGCGCGGGCTACGCGGGCCGCCCGGCGTAGCGTCTTCACGCGAAGCCAGCGAAGGAACGGGCCTGACAAGAATCGGCTCGAGGATGCCCTGCGTCGCGATCGAGTCCTCGAAGTCGGCCTGCGCCTTCTCGTCGACGGCGGCGCGGCGCGGGTTGTGGGGATTGACGTCGATCTTTGTCGGGTCGAGCTGCTCGAGGCGGCCGGGCGCCTTGAGTGTGGCGAGATCCAGCGGCTTCGCGACGCTCGATTGACGAGCTTCGGGCGAAGCCGCTGCCTTCGCGGTAATGCCGCGATCCGCGGCCGGCGCGGTCTTCGGGCCGGCGACGATCTTGCGGGTCAGCTCGACTCGCTTCTGTACTTTCTTCGCGCGCGCCTTTGCGGCCCGCGCCGTGGCTTTCTTCTTCATCGTTTGCCTCCTCTGGCTCTATGGGGATCGAGTCGCCGGGCAAGCCGGCTCATGGCGAACGCCTCCGGCGTTCGCCCGTAAGCCCGTGGACGTTCAGTCCACGGGCGTCGGCGATCGACAGCGCGATCTCGAGCTCCGTGCGGTAGCTGTGCGGCCCGGCAAGGGTGATGCCGGGCCAGACGACGTAGGCCCACGCGCAGGCGAGGCGCGCGTTGCGGAAATCCGCCTCGGCCTGATTCATGTGTCCGGCGGCGACCGCGCGCGGGAAGCTCGTCTCGCGCTGGTGCAGGATGCGGGCGATTTCGTCGCCGGCGTCCCAGCGGGAAACGAGGTCGCCGCGCTTCAAGAGCGCATCGACCGCCGCGGTTCCGTCCCGGATCTCGGCTTCGCTCATGCCGCGGGCCGGGCGGGGCCGTTGGCCTGGCGCCGGAACGCCGGCGCGCTCATGCCGCGCCGCGCGACCTCGTGCTTCAGCAGCACCCGCAAAGCGGCCTCGGCCTCGCGATCGCTGACCGGAATTGTGATCATGATCTCGCCGATCGTGTTCGCGCAGACGCTGCAGAGATCCGCGGCGACCCATGAGCAGGACCGACCGTCGGGATGAAGGCAGGCATCGTGTTCGGTGCAGCCGCAGACGCGGCAGCTCGCGTTGCCGAGCAGATGGGCGAAGGCGCCGGTGACGTCGCGCATGATCGCGCTTCCTTTCCAGTTACACGGTGACGATGAAGATGATGGCGGCGGCGATCAGCACGGCGGCGATGGCGCCGAGCCAATCGGGGCGGGGCGCGCGATTCATTTCTGTTGCTCCGCGCGAAGGCGCTCCGCTGGTCGCTGCTCCGCGCGCCGGCGCTGCGTGACGATTTCCTCGCCGGCGTGGCGGATGGCCTCCCACTGGGCGAGCACGAAATCCTTGTTGAAGCCGTGATCGTGGACGACATGGGCGAAGCAGGCGCCGGTGCGCAGCGTCTCCGACGCGTAGATCCGCGCGGCGGCACGGATGCAAAGCGTCGTCGCTTCCACGTCGGCGCGAGCGCGCGCCGCCGGCGAGAGCTGCATCGACGCCACGGCAGCGGCGGCGTCGCCGGCGGAAACGAGATGATAGAGATCCGGCATGGGATCGCCTGCGGCGGAAGGGCGGCAGGACAAGGCGGTCGGGCCGGTGCGCGGGTTCTGCGTCGGTCCGAGAGGGACCGTGTTGAACGACCCGCGGGCACCGGCCCCTCACCTCGTTCGCTTGGCCTGTTGATGACGCCGCGCTCTTTGCGGCGCGCCGCCCGGCGCAGGTGCTAATCGCGACGGGCGGTCGCGGCTGTCTAGTCGCACAATATGCGACCTCAAGTCAAGCCTTGTCGCAAATTATGCTACAACGAACACAGAAAGAAGCCGCCCTCCTCCCCAGGGGGCGGCGAATCTTCAACGTTTTGGATCGTGTTCTTTTTCTTCGAGCCGCCGGAAGGGGATTATATTTTCCGGCGGACGATAGGGCGGCTTGGCTGCGCCTCGCGCCGCCGCCGCGCCTCCATGAGCGACGCGCGCTCGACAAGTCCCTCGTAGCCGAGCCGCTTTATTAGCGCCTCGATTTGCACGTCGTAAGCGTCCATCGATGTTTCCCCCGATAGATAAGGGGCGGGCGGTCCATCGCCGACTCCGCCCGCGATCGATACCGCGGAGGGGGGGCGGCGGCGCGAGCATGTCGCCGTCGGCGAGGCCGAGCGCCTGTTCGAGCTCGCGCCGCAGATCGGTGTTGATGCCGGACTTGGTCTTCCCGGTCTCAAGGTTCGAGATGAAGTGCTTGTTCCGCGGCGGCGACAGTCGCGCGCCCAGCTGCTCGCCGGTCAGCCCTCGCGCGCTGCGCCATTCCTTAAGATAAACAGTGGGATAGTCGCGCTTTGGCCGCACCATCTGTGTATCATGGTGCGCTACCATATGTATGTCAGTGCCAATCATCGCGACACACGATATTGACAGAAGTAGCAGATTATGCGACTGCTCGTCGCATGACCCCCAAGGCCTATTGCAAAAAGCACAAGATCACCGCGTCCGAATTCGGGCGGCGGATCGGCGTCAGCAAGCATACGGCGTGCCGCTTGGTGGCGGAAACGCATCAAACGACCCCTCAACGCGCGATCGAGATCGAGCGGCTTACGAATGGCGAGGTTACGCGCCAGGACCTGCTACCCGATTTCTTCGGTCCCGCGCCTGATACGGGCGCAGTAGCAGAGAATGAGACGCGGACGCAAGGGGAGGGGCCGCAATGAGCGATCCCCGTCTCCAACCCCAAATCCGCTCACCGCGGCGTGGTCCAGGTGTAGCCCTTGGCGTCCATGCAGGTGCGCACGGTGGTGATCGCCGTCTCTCGCGCGTTGATGCCTTGCGCGATGGCGGCGGCCAGGCCCGGCCCGGCATAGGTGTTCATCGCCTGATTGCCCGCGCCGATGGCCTGGTGCCGGCACTCGGCGAAAGACCGCTCCAACGTCTCCCGCTTGCACTGGTTGTAGGCCGCCTCGGCCTTGCTCTGCGCCTCGGCCGCCGCCGCCTCGGCTTTCGGGTTCCGTCGCGTCGCGGCGACGGGCTTCATCTCCGGCTTGACGCAGTTGCCGGCCTCGAAGCGCCCATGCGGCACGAACTCGCCGCTTTGGATGGGGTTGTTGGCACAGCCTGCCAGCAGCAGGGCCGCCGTTCCGAGTGCAAAGGCACGCATCCTTCCCTCCCCGGTTGTAGGTGTATCAACGGTAGCATTTTCGCCGCCGCCCGCAAGAGTGGGAGGGCCGCCTGATGGTCACCGATCCTGTCACTGAGTTCGCGACGACGCGGCCCGAACCGGGGTCGCCAGCTCTTCGGCGCGCGCAACGAGCGTTTCAAGCCTGGCTTCGATTCGTGCGACGAGCGCCTGGTTATGACGCCGCGTTCACGGCCGAGATTGAGAGCCGCCGCGCGGCGCCCGACTATGACCGCGACGGCCCTCATGCCGGCTTGGTGAGCCGGCTGCGCGAGAGCGTGGCACTCCTGGATCAGTGCCGCTCCCGGCGCGCCGCGAGGAGTTTCAGGATATCCGCCGCCATGACGGCGATCTCCCGATTGGCCAATTCGATTTTGTCCCGCATCTCGGCCAGGAGACGCAGGTCCGCGCTGCTGGCCCTCGTGCTGTCGGGCACCCTGATCTTGACTTTGCTCAATTCGGCCGCGGCCGCCTCGGCCGAGACCGCGGCGTCCGAAAAGCGCATCACGAACAAATGCTCGATCATGGCGGCTTGCGCCGTCACCATCGACAACAGCCGAACGATCATCCGCTGCTCCGCCTGGCCCATCGTTCTCTCCCTCCGGTTGCGGGCGGGAGCCTAGCATGGTGAGCGACCCGCGCATGCTCGGCGGCTTCGCGGGCGATTACGACCGCCTCGCCGGCGAGACCTATTTCACGGAGCGCGAGGCCGTGGTGGCGCTCTACCGGGCGCTGCAGCGAGACGGCATTCGCGGCGTGCCGCCGCTGCCGCACCAGATCTGGGAGCCGGCGGCGGGCGGCAACGCCATCGCGGCCGAGCTCGAAGCGATGGGCCATGACGTGCACGCGAGCGACGTCGTGGATTGGACGGATTGTTACGGCTATCGCCCGCTGAAGAAGCGCGTGCCCCGCCGCGACTTCCTCGCCGATCCGGGCTTCGAGCCCTTCGCCGGCAATTACGCGATCGTCACCAATCCGCCGTTCGACGATCGAACGCAGGGCGGGCGAACCGCCGAGATGTTTCTGCGCGCCGCGCTGCGCAAGCCGGGCTGCACATCGGTGTGGTTCCTGCTGCGCAACGATTACGACCTTTCCAATCGCGAGCGGCCGGATCTCTTCGACCGGCCCGACTACGCGATGAAGATCTGCCTGCGCTGGCGCCTGTCGTGGACGACGCCCAAAGGCCCGATCGTCTCCGCGCGGACGGGCGAGCCCGAGGAAGCGCGGCACAACTACGCCTGGTACGGCTGGAACCTCGCCGCCCGGCAGCGCTGGCCGGGGGCTCGGATCGTCTACGCCGACCGCCCGCTTCTTGATGCTTCGCGTGAAGGCGCTACGCGCGACGCGGGCGCTCTCGTGGAGAATCGGGACAGGTCCGCTTCTCCAGTGCGGTTCCCGGCGCGCCAACCCGTCCGGCATTGGCAGGACAAGGGAGACGACGAATGAGCGTGCAGGGCGTTCGTCGGATCGAAGCGCTGCGACTGGCCAAGGGAATCGTCCCCGCCGCGTCACCTGGTGCCTTGCCCGAGATTCGGTGGGTGGCACCCGGCGAGTTGTTCGTTGAAGTGGCCTATCAGCGCGCGATGCTGCGCCGTGGGCGCGAGCTCATCGAGCGTCTCGTGACCGAATGGAGCTGGGCGCGCATGAAGCCGCCCATCGTCGCGACGGATTCGGCGGGGCGGCTCTGCATTATCGACGGCCAGCACACGGCGATCGCCGCGGCGACGCACGGCGGCATCGAGCGGATCCCGGTGCTCGTGGTGGCGCTCGCGGCCGAGCAGGCGCGCGCCGCGTCTTTCGTCGGCCACAATCGCGACCGGCTGGCGATGACGTATGCGCAGATGCACTTCGCCGGCGTCGTGGCCGGCGAGCCGCTGGCCCTCGCCGTGGCCGAGGCCTGCCGCCGCGCGGGCTGCGAGATCGTGGGGAACGTGCCCGGCGAGTGGGCCGAGGGCCAGACGATGGCGATCGTCTCGGTGCGCCAAGTGGTACAGCGCAAAGGCCCGGCCGGCGGCGCGCGGCTCCTGCGCGCGCTCAAAGATGCGGGCTGCGTGCCGATCATGGCGGCCGAGATCAAGGCCGCCGCCGCGCTGCTGTTCGACGCCGCGCCCAAGATCGAGACGGCGGACTTCGTCCGCATGGCGGCGAGTCGTCTGCCCGCGGAATGGGAGCAGCGTGCGCGCGCCCGCGCGCGCAACAATCCGATGCCGTATTGGCGCGCGCTGCTCTCGGTGTGGGCCGGTGCTCTCGGCGTGCCGCCGCCGGCACGGCGCCAGGCCGCAGGTGCCGTCGCATGAGCGCCGCGGAAAAGCCGACGATCGCCGGCGCGGCGCCGTCTGTTGCTTCGCGTGAAGGCGCTACGCCGTCTGTCGCTTCGCGTGAAGGCGCTACGCAGCCGCGCGCGCCGCGGCGCAAGCTGCCCAACCGGCGCCAGGCGGTGCGCGACCGCCTCGATTGGATCGACCCCGCGAGCGGCAATGTCATGGCGATCTATGTCGGCGCCGGCGTCGATCCTGTGGACGGCACGGTGCGCGAGATCTTCATGCGCCCGGCCGGGAAGCTCGGGAAGCAATCGCTGCTGGAGCGGATTCTCGACGCCGCCGCCGTCAGCCTGTCGCTCAATCTGCAATTCGGCATGACCGTTTACGAGCTCGCGGACGCGCTGGGCGCGGCTCAATCGACGACGAATCTCGGCAATGCCTCGCCCATCGAAGAGGCCGTCATTCACGCCTGCCGGCTGCAGGCGCAAATCAATGGCTGGCCGCCCGGCGCCGCCACGATGCGGCCGCCCGACAGCGTGCCGAAGACGGAGGGAACGAAATGATGATTCCGAACCGGCCCATGTGGCCATCGGTCCTCTGCTTCGTGCTTGGCGTGGTCGCGGTCGCATTCCTCCTCGGCCGCTGCAGCACATGACGTTCGGCATCATCCTCGAATGGATCGCGTTCGCGGCCGCGCTTTGCACCGTCTTCTTTTACGGGCGTTCGAAGCTGCAGGGGGCGCTCATCGGCTGCTGCTGCGCGCTGCTGTTCATCGCGTGGGGCGCCGTCACCGCGCAGCATGCCGTGTGGCTCACCAACATCATCTTTCTGATCCTGCACGCGCGGAACTTCCGCCGTGCACGACGCGAGGAGGCTGCCCATGCTTGATTTCAAGACGTTGCGCGACGCGAACCTTGCCCGGTGCTCTCGCTGGCACCCCGGCGGCGTCAACGACTGGTCGATGTCGGATTGGGCGACGGCCGTCGCCGGCGAGCTCGGCGAGGCCTGCAACGTCATCAAGAAGCTCAATCGCGTGCGCGACGGTCTGCCGGGCAACACCGTTTCGGAGGAGACGCTGAAGCTGCAGCTCGGCGCCGAGATCGCCGACACGATGATCTATCTCGACCTGCTGGCGGCGCGCGCGGGCCTCGATCTGGCTGCGCATGTGATCGGGAAATTCAATGCGGTGTCCGTGCGCATGGGCTTTCCCGAACGGCTAGAGGAATCGGTCCTCTGATGGCCAGCGGCAGGCTCTGGACCGCGGCCGAGTGCGCGACGCTCGACCGCCTGCGCGCGGCGAAGACGCCTGTTCAGGCCATCGCGACCGCGCTGGGGCGCAGCGTGCGGGCCGTCTACGACAAGATCCATCAGCAGACGCCGGCGATGGCCGCGCGCCGGTGCGCCAAGGCGAAGCGCTATTCGAGCCTCGCGGTGCCGAAGGACGATCCCGGCATTCTCGGCGAAGGCGCCTTCGCGGACGATTTCGACGAGACCGAGCGCCGATGGCGCGAGGCCTATGCCCGGCATCACCGTTCGTCTGACGCAAGTGCCGCGTAGCGCCTTCCCATACGTTTTTGGGCGCGAAGCGAGGAAAGAGGGAGGGATCGACGCATGCCCGTGACGCCCGACACGCCGGCGGTTCTCGCCGCCTTCGGCATCGACGAAATGCGCGGCGTCGCCACCGACATCGGCGCGCTGCTCGATCGCCTGGAGACGCAGCACGCGGCCCATTGCGTTCTCGCGGCCCTGCAGCTCGCCACCTTTCGCCGCTGTGCCGAGCACCAGCTCTCGCAACCCGTCTGCGATGCGCTCTCCCAGGTCGCGTATCTGGCCTGGCAGCGCGAGCCCGCGCTGAAAAAGAACTGAGCTCAGCGGAGCACCGTCGTGCGGCGCCAGCAAAGAGAGCAAAACGCGTGAATCCACTCGACGCGATCGAGGCCGAAGGACCGCGCGGCCACACCGGGCTGCTCGGCTGGCTCGGCAATATCGAATTGCCGTATCGAGAGGCGCCGGCGCTCGACCATGTGCTCGCGCGGCGTGACGCGGAGCGGCCGTGGCTGTTGGTTCTGTGGGAGCCGCTCTCCGGGGCCGAAGCGCCGGCGATACCGGGCCCGGCCGAGGCGGGGCCTTGGTGCTGCTATCTCAACACCGTGATCTTCTACGCGCTCGACGCCGGCGGCGGTTACATCATCGACGTCGATCGCGGCGTGTTTCGCGAACATGCGCGTCGCGAACACGCTTTCTACGGCGAGGATGTGATCGAGTGGCGTGGCGCTTACGCCGATCGCGTCGAGCCGGAGATGTTCACCGTCTTCGGCGGCCGCGTCGTGTCGGCCGCGCGCGCGGGCGCAGCGGCGAGCTGGTGGATGCTCCATCGGGCGCGGCGCATCCACGTTGACGACACGAATCTGAAGGCGCGCGCGCATGAAGCGCGGCGGCTTCGGTTGAAGGCGTCGGCGTGAGCGATCACGCCCCAATGCTCGACGCCGCGCTCGATTACGCGCGCAGGGGATGGCCGGTGTTCCCGTGTCATCCCGGCACCAAGCAGCCGTTAGTGAAGGGCGGGTTCAAGGTCGCGACGACGGACGAGGCGCAGATCCGCCGCTGGTGGGGCTCGATGCCCGACGCGCTCATCGCGTGCCCCACGGGCGCGGCGATCGGCGCCTTCGTGATCGATCTCGACATCGGCGCGCCGGCGCTGATCGCGGGCACGACGTTTCTGCATCGCTTCTCGAAGCACGTCGCCGGCGACGAAGGATTGCCGCACACGGCGATCGCCGAGACGGCGTCGGGCGGCATCCACATCTACTTCGCGTGGGATCCGGCGCGGCCGGTCGGCCGCGGCATCCGCGTGTGCCCTGAGCTCGAGCTGCTGCAGCCTGAAGGCGCCGCCGGCGTCGGCGGCAAGAAGGCGAAGGATGCCGGCGTCGACGCGCTCGGCAACGATGGCTACGCGATCGTGCCCCCCTCGGTGCGCGCTGACGGGAAAGCGTGGACCTGGCTCCAGGAGCCGAAGGACGGCCTGGCGTCGGCGCCGGACCGCGTGATGGCGATCGCGCTGAAGCAGGAACGAGATGCGTCGCGCGCCAGTGCGCCGGAAGGGCAGACGATCAGTGCCCGCGCGGCCGCCGGCGTTGTGCCGCCGGCGGCCAAGCGCACGGACCTCGACGAGCGGCAGCGGCGGTATTCGCTGCGCGCGTTCGACGAAGAGGTGCGCGCGGTCGAACAGGCACGGCCGGGCACGCGCAATAAGCAGCTCTTCGAGGCGGCGCTGAAGCTCGGCACCCTGGTCGGCGCGGGCGCGCTTTCCGAAGGCACCGTGATCGCGGCGCTTGAGGGCGCGGCGAAGACGTGCGGCCTCTGGAAAGACGATGGCGCCAAAAGCGCACAGGCGACGATCGCCTCGGGCCTCAAGGCCGGCAAAGAGAAGCCGCGCGAGCTGCCGCCCGGTCGTCCCGGGCGAGCATCGGACGCGGAGCGTGCTCAGCGGGAAAAGGCCACATCCTCTTCGTCTTCCCCCACGCCCCCATCCGGGGATCAAAAGCGTGACACGCGACCCTCGCGAGGAAATGGCGGGCAACCTCCCGGCGGGGGTGCGGGGGAGCAGCGTGGCGACGAACAAGGCGACCCGCGTAGCCCCTCCGGGCAAAGCAATGAAAACGGAGACGGTGAACCGCCGGAGATCGATCCCGAGCTGCTGGAGCACCTCGCCGGCGAGCCGCTGAACGATCTCGGCAATGCGCGGCGGCTGATCGGGCATTTCGGCGACAGTCTGAAGCACGTGCGCGAGGTCGGCGTGCACGCCTGGGTCGGCACCCATTGGGAAGCCGAGGGCGGCGACGAGGTGGCGATGCGCTGGGCGCACGTCACCAGCGAGCGGATCGCGCTTGAAGCGCCCCTGCTGATGAACACGCGCGCCGAGCTCGACGCGATCGCCGCCGCCGAGAAGCTGCCGGCCGCCGATCGTGCGTTGGCCACGGGCGTCGCGCCGAGGGGTGCTGCGCCACTGCTTGAGGACGGCGAGGACGAGGATGCCCGCGAAGCCCGTCGCGCGGCGGCCGTGCAAATCCTGGCGGCCGCCGAGATGGCCAAACGGGCGCTGCAATCGCGCAAGGCAAGCCGCCGGAAATTCTCGATTGCCTCGGGCAATGGCGGGCGGTTGAAGGCCATGGTCGAACAGGCCAAGCCCTACATCACCGTGCCGCCCGAGGCGCTCGATGCCGATCCGCTCGCGATCAACGTCAAGAACGGCACGCTGCGGCTGATCAAGGAGAAGGTGCCCGATCCCGAGTGCCCGGATCCCACCGCCGAGCGGCTGAAAACCGTCTGGCGCGTGCGGCTCGATCCGCACCGGCGCGAGGACCTGATCGGCAAGCTGATGCCGGTCATTTACGATCCCGACGCGAAGGCGCCGAATTGGGCGTCGTTCATGACCCGGTTTCAGCCGGGCCCGGCGCCGCGGCGCTTCCTGCAGCAATTCCATGGCTACGCGCTCACCGCCCTGATGGGCGAGCAGGTCTTCGTCTTCAACTACGGCACCGGCGCCAACGGCAAATCGACCTTCATGGAAGCCGTCGCGCGCCTGATGGGCGAATACGCCCAGGTGCTGCCGGCTGAGGCGCTCGCCGGCGACGCGCAACGCCGCGGGGACCAAGCCACGCCGGAATTTGCGCGCCTGCCGGGGGCGCGGCTCGTTCGCGCCTCGGAGCTGCCGCGCGGCCAGAGCTTCAAGGAATCGACCATCAAGATGCTGACGGGCGGCGAGCCCATGCTGGTGCGCCACCTGCACAACCGCTTCTTCGAGATGCGGCCCGTCTTCAAGGCCATCGGCTCGGGCAACGACCGGCCCTCGATCGGCGGCGTGGACGAGGGCATCTGGCGGCGCATGAAACTCGTGCCGTGGCCGGTGATGATCCCCGAGCGCGAGCGCCGCCCGATGGAGCAGGTGCTGGCCGGCTTCGAAGCCGAGCGCGCCGGCATCCTCAACTGGCTGCTCGACGGGCTGCTCGACTACTTGGAGCACGGGCTCGTGACGCCGGAGGAGATCTCGACGGCGACGACGAACTATCGGGCCGACATGGACCCGGTGGGCGAGTTCTCGACGGCCTGCATCATCAAGGAGGCGGGCAGCAAGGTGACGGCGCGCCGGATGTACGAGGCCTACACGGCCTGGTGCGCGGCCAACTCCGTCCGCCCGCTGACCGAGCGCCGCTTCAGCGAGACGATGGCCACGAAGGGCTTCGCGAAAGCGCTGGGGCGCATCCGCGAATATCTCGACGTGAAGCTCGGCGACGTGCCGCAACCCCCTGAAAAATCACAAGGAGAAGAGCGATGGGAACCGGATTACCGGCCTGAATAGGCTGCGAGGATCGCGAGGGTTCGCGAGCATCGTTCCGAACCCTCGCGCGGCGGATTGCGGCGGTCTTTCAACGGCTTAGCGAGAGGCTGCGAGGGTTGCGAGGGTTGAGCCACGTGCGCGCGTGAGAATGATGTAACGGCCTTCATAGGCCGCCCATCAACAAGACCATGACTCAGGCGTGATATAGGCTTTAACCCTCGCAACCCTCGCAAGAGCGAGGGCAAGATAATGAAAACGGTAGAGAAAAAGGCTAGCGAGGGTTCGATTTCGACCCTCGCTGACCCTCGCAACCCTCGCCCCCGGTATGGTGGGCCGCCGGCAGTGGTGCCGACGCCGGGCTCGAAGGGGTTTCGGGTCTCGATCGAGGGCGGTGTGCGCGTCCTGGTCGATCGGGCGACCGGCGAGCGGCTCTCGCGCCCGCTCAACAAGTCGCCGCTTGAGAGGCTGTATCGCCCGAAAGCCAAGGACACGATCTCGGTCGAGCAACTCGAGGCCGGCCTGCGCTTCGCCCAGGCCTTCGAGCTGGCCGGTCTGCTGGCCAAGCCGGCAATGGTGCAGGATCTGGTCGGGGTCGCGAGCGGGCGGAGGGCGCGCGATCCGATTTGCGGCCGTGTCGATGCCGAACGCGAGGTGACAGCCGCCATGCAGCATGTCGGCAAGCTCGGCGGGCTTGCGCTGGAATGGGTTGTGGGGCAGGGGTGCGACGTGAGCGAGTTCGTGCAGCGGGTGAATTGGAGCGGCCGAGCGCTCAATCGGCACCAGGCGATGGGGCTGCTGCTGGGCGCGCTCTCGACCTTGGTGGCGTTTTATGCGGGCCGCCGTCCCCTCCCAGACGGGGGCTAAGCGTCGTAGCGCCGTTTTGGGCCACATTTTGGGTCTTGACGCCGTGTAACATCCAGGAATAGGTTTGTCGCATCCCTCGTAGAGCGCCCGGATGGCACCGCCGCCGGGCGTTTTGCTTTTCGGGAGGCCTCGATGTAGCCGCGCAAGGCGTGGAGGCGCCCTCTCCCGCCTCCACGCAGCGCAGGCCCATGCCGAACCAAGCTCCGGTGTTCCGCCCTTGGGGCGCGCGAACCCAGCAGGGCCGCAAGCGTGATCATGACCGGCGTCGCCGCCGATCGCAGCCGTGGCGGCATTGGTACAAGCTGCCGCTCTGGCAGGCGCGGCGTGCCGAGCAGCTGGCGCGCGAACCTCGGTGCGAGCGTCACTTGGCGCGCGGCGAGATCGTTGCGGCCAACACGGCGAACCATCGGGAGCCGCATCGCGGCGACTGGGACAAGTTCGCGTTCGGCCCGCTCGAGAGCCTCTGCGCGCATTGCCACAACAGCGACGTGCAGCGGGAAGAGCGTGCTAGCCCTGGCCCCGAGGCCGACGAGGCCGACGAGGGGTAGGGGGCACCAAATCTCTGCAGCCGATAGCCGGGGAC
>JACCDG010197654.1_pt1 | contig 37908 bp, 69 predicted proteins | sample 7442471 | NCBI WGS metagenome assembly JACCDG01 (sample SAMN15323444, study PRJNA562643) | freshwater metagenome | isolation source: river surface water | place: USA:Blue River Watershed | collected 2017-08-17 | reverse complement strand
GACAACGTATCGATTGAGTGGGATGTTGTACAGAAGAGTTCAACCAAGCCGAAGCAACTGACCAAGGCCGCAATAGCTGACATCGAATCGGGTCACTATTGTTCTTGGCCGGTTGACGTGGAAGTACCAGACGACAAGCAAGAAACTCCATACTTATGGGGTAGACGGCTTTGGAGTTGGTACTTGGATCGTCCAGACCATTTTGTGAGGAGAAGTTTTGACCGAAACGCGAAGGAGTTGCTTGACTTCTTGTTTACCTGTCATGAAGTTCAATCCCAGATGGAAACCCTTGTAGAGAGAGGCGGCGATCATATCTACTTACAGAGAAACCACTTTTCTTGCCGTTCCTATGGAACCCTCTGTGAGTTTTCCCCCATTTGCAGCAACTTTGATCCCGACAGGTTGGGATTCAAGGAGCGAACTAAACGGGAAGGAGTTGCTGAAACAGGTGTGACTCCAAGTCAGACCGGACTGTTTAGGCAATGCGGCCAGAAGTGGTGGTTCAAGTATCAAGACAAGATTGAACCGAAGTTTAAGCCAAGGGTAGACGCTCTCGATTTGGGAAGTTTAGTGCATCTCGGTCGTGAGCGGATACTCTTGGATCGTCTTGAAGACCCAATTGTAATGCCTTTGGAGAAAGGAGCAGCATAATCGGAAGACCTAGGACTGTTGAAGCCCCTCCTTTTGGAAAGGAGTTCAACAGGCTGACAGTTATTGAGGAAGTCCCAAACCCTAGTCCAAAACCTAATGGGGGCAGACTGCTCAAGTGTAAGTGTTCTTGCGGTACGGAGGTTGTAGTTAGTCTGCATGGTGTCCTTCGAGAGGACACAGGCTCTTGTGGGTGCTTATACAAAGGTCCAGCAGCCTTCAGGAAAGGCACACACAGAAAAAGCAAATCGTCTGAGTACAGCATCTGGTGCAACATGAGGGATCGGTGCGAGAATCCTAAGAATCGCCAGTACTCCGACTACGGCGGTAGGGGCATCAAAGTCTGTGACCGTTGGCTGAATTTCCAGAACTTCCTCGACGATATGGGTGAACGTCCTTCTAAGGAGCTAACCCTCGATAGGGAGAACAACGATGGAAACTACTGCCCAGAAAATTGCAGATGGGCGACAAAGATACAGCAAGTGCGGAATAAGCGGGACAACCTTATGATTACGCACAATGGCACTACACGCACTTTGATCGAGTGGTCGGAATTGACAGGTGTGATGCGACAAACAATCAGTTACAGACTAAAACACGGATGGTCCGTGGAAGAGGCTCTGTACAAACCGGGTGATGGGAGAAATTCTAAGTGAGTAATGGTCAGGATATTCTGAGTCGGTTGACTCGAAAAGTTGACAAGACATTAAAGGACAGTCTCGCAATCTTCGGAGCGGTCGGGGTCGGGAAAAGCTCCCTCGCAGCTCAGTTCCCGTCTCCGCAGTTCATCACTGATTCCCGTGATAGGGGGTTCGCAGACCTTGTTCGTAACGGACTTGTTGAAGACACTTTTGATCCAATCGAAGCTGGCGACTGGGACTCGCTTGTTGCCGTTACTAAGGCACTAGCTGACCCCGCAACGCCGCTTGATTGCGAGACTGTGGTCTTCGAGAATCTCGGCGGATTTCAGGCTCATTTGGTTGAAAAGTTCATTTCATCTGAGGTAGCTAAGACCGGCAAACCAAGGGACGTTGTAACAGCGGCTTTTATGGGCTGGGGTGGAGCAGGATATAAGACTGCGGCTAATGAGTTCGGTTCGTGGTTCCGAACAGCTAACTCTATCTTGGAGCGGACCAACAACGAAGGTAAGCCTATGCGTGTGGTGTACATCGGGCACCAGACGTTAGCAAAAGATAAGAACGTCTCGGGAGATCCGGGAGAAGAGTTTTATCGAGTAGATATTGACCTTCATCCTGAACTGCTGAAGATCTTCCATCGTGATTGCTCGAATATCGCATGGGTACGCCAGCGACCTTTAGTCATCAAGGGGGCTAACGGCGGGATTGGCCGGGCACTAAGCGATGACATCCGCGAGCTTGTAATGGTGGCTAGTGGGTCAGCGACTTCAAAAAATCGTTGGGGAATCACAGAGCCTATCAGTATGGGAAAATCCCCAAAGGAGGCGTTTGCCAACTTGAAGACAGCCATCGCCAATGCAAAAGCCCGTCAGGTTCGGGCATCTCAAACTCAAACAGGAGAAGGTAAGTAATGTCAGATTCCACCTCAACAGATCTCTCACCGGGCAAGTACACAGCCAGTGTGGTCGAAACTAAGATTGGACCACTTGGAGACAAGGGCAATCAAGCCTTGGAGATTCAGTGTCAACTTCTTGACCACACAAGCCCTACGGGCTTCAAGACTGAGATCCAAGGTAACGTCATCCGGCGTGTTACCATCTGGCTTACCAGTAACACCATTGGGAACCAAGTAACACAGGATCAACTATCTGTGTTTGGTAAGGTGCCTGATGTCCTCGACGACTTTATTGCCAACAAGTTTCAAGGCAAGGAAGTCAACCTGTGGGCTAAGAAGCAAGCCAGCCCCAAAGATGGTAAGGAGTACCTGAACTTCGCCATCTCAACCCCAAACGGAGGTGGCGGTAACTACGGAGTCAAAACCGAGGCTACTCCCGATGATGTCCGTAAGTTGAAGGCTCTCTTCGGTGGAGGAGGTGCTAAGGCGGATAACTCTCCTCCGCCAGATCTCGACCCTGATGCGGTTGACAATTTCTAATCTGATTTCTTAGGGCACATCAATTCTGGTGTGCCCTCTTTGTTGGTAGGAGAGTTGAGTGCCTAAAAGTTTTGCGTCCATTCTGGGCATGTCTTTTGGTGAGCTAACTGTTGTTTCTGAGTTTCACGATCCCAAACACCCCAGAGTTCGGTGCCTTTGTAAGTGTTCCTGCGGGGTTACAAGAGACTTTACTAGATCAGAGGTGCGGACGTACAAACATCCAGATTGTGGCCATTCTAAAACTAGAAAAACTCCAAGGGAAGATTTTGTTGGGGTTGTTTTAGGATCTTTCACTGTCAAAAGCTATCTCGCCAGAAGTCGCTGGTCTATTGAGTGTGCTTGTGGGTTGACTGCTTTTGTAAGCACATCCCGGATAAAGAAAGGGCTTGCACCTCGTTGCAAGTGCCAGCCTTATGTGCGTCCTATTAAGCATGGAGCAGCCAAAAGAAAGCTCAGAAGTCCGGAGTACGCTGCTTGGATAGCAATGAATATGCGATGTGATCCGAGTAGTGCCTATGTTAAAAAACAGAACTACTCGGCTAGAGGCATAACTGTTTGTGAAAGGTGGTCATCCTCATACTCAAACTTCTACGCCGACATGGGACCAAGGCCGTCAGATCAACACTCCTTAGACCGCATTGACCCTAACGGCAACTATGAACCTTCCAATTGCAGATGGGCAACAGTTGAGCAGCAGGTCAACAATCGAAGAAATAGTCTTTTCTTGGATTTTGCTGGTCAGCGATTGACCATCGGTCAATGGGCAAATCAACTCGGAAAGTGCCGGGAAACTCTAAGAACCCGCTACCACAAAGGCGATTCCCCGGCAGAAATTCTTTTTGGCAAAGGAGAACAGTGGACCCTGATGTAGCTGCTCTGTTGTTGTCTATTTTTCAAGGTCGCAAAGGTTACATAGCTTATCAGCCGCCTTCGGGAACATTCAGACCACTGAAGGTTACTGGTGGTGAGATCCCTCTGGATAAGTTTTGTGAGCGGCACTCTGAAAAATCTAGCTGCGGATTCTATTTGTTGACAGGAGGTAGCCATGTGAATCTTGCTTGTTGTGATTTTGACGATCATCAAGGTGTGAACCCAGAGGCATTGACCGATGCACAAGAGTTTGCCAAGTTTCTCAACAAACAAGGCTTCCCCGCCTATTTAGAGAGGTCTTGGTCTGGAACAGGGGCACACGTCTGGGTGTTCTTTGAGACTGCAATACCTGCCGGACTTGCTAGAATGTTTTGTGTTGGGGCGTTAAACGATCTAGAGCTATCTGGAACAGAGACGTATCCACGTCAAGCATTACTCACTCCAGCAAAGCCTCTGGGCAATCTGATTCGTTACCCGTTGGCCGGTAAGTCAGTATTCCTAGACATTGAGACACTTCAGCCAATTGAGGATGTCAAAACCTACCTGACCTCTGTGGTCAGAATTCCGCCTAAGCAGATCGAAGACAAGCATTGGTGGAACACTGCTGATATTAAGCAGCAGGTAGCATCTGCCGACTACGATGTAGAAGGTTTGCCTGAACGAGTCAGACTTCTAATGGAGTCGGCTGAAGGCGACCTTCTTGCTAAGCGGTGGCTGGGCGATGTGACTGGTATGTCAGGTGACAGAACCAACAGCGGTCTGTGCTTGGCTATGGCTACTGAGATGGTCAGGCACTACATCCCTACGCCTGAGATTGAGGCTGCTATTCACTTCTGGTGTGTTCTCAATGCTTACACTAAAGGCTTGAGAGACCAGTGGACTAAGAACACAGTCAAAGCAGCTTATAGCAATCTGATGGGCAGGAAGGTTGAAGACCTGTCCTATGGTGTTGACAAGGTGGGGGCTATCCTGCACTCAACAATCGAGAAGATTGTGAGTGGTGTGGATACTGACCTAATCACGACTGGCATGCGAAATGTAGATGCAAGTCTCGGTGGTGGATTGGGTCTAGGGGAATTCATCATTGTTGCTGGTCGGCCAAGCCAAGGCAAGTCAACTACAGGCTGGCATATGCTGGATTCAGCAGCTAAGCAAGGCCATGCAGGTGGGTTTGTGAGTTTGGAAATGACTGAACTGGACATCATGTCTAGGCACATCTCTCGACTCTCACCGATCCCTAAAGACAAGTGGGCAGACGCTGAGGTTGCTAAGACTCTCCATCGACTTGTGGACGAGGACTTGAAGGCCAAGGCTCCGATCTACTTCACTCGTGGAGGGAATCAGAGCCTACCTGTGGTCATCGAGTGCATCAAGGATTACGCACAGCGTGGAGCTAAGCTGATTGTAGTTGACTACGTTCAGATCATATCTGAACGGGGATCAGACTATGAGCGTGTTACCAAGTGTAGTCGTGAATTGGCCAAGCTCTGCCGAGAACTGAATATCGCTCTGGTGGTGATGGCTCAACTTGGTAGACCTGATTCTAGGAATCGAAACCTTGTCATGCCTCGCTTGTCTGACCTGAAGAATACAGGGCAGTTGGAGCAGGACGCAGATGTGGTCTTAGCTGTGGTCTGGCCTCATCAGGAATTCCCTGAGCAGTATACCGCAGACCAGTTCAATGTCTGTGTGTTAAAGAATAGGAACCGTGGGATAAAACGTCAAGTTGTACCTGTTCGCTTTGACCCTGAAAGGCAGTTGCTGACATGAAGCTCTACCAATTAGCTGCTCTGTGTGCTAGTGCCTACAAGGTCAAGGATGAAACGGAGTATCAGTTCTGCAAACGAATGTCCAAGCATTCTATGCTGGCTGGTCATAGACTCGTGTGCATCTCTGAAGAGGGCGTTGAAGGTTTTGTGGCGGTTAATCCTCAGACAAAGCACGCTACGGTTGTTCTGAGGGGCACTGAGGAACTATCGGACTTCATCGCCGACATTCGGGCTTGGAGAGTCAGGAATCCCAACGGTAAGGGAACTGTGCATGCTGGAGTTCTCCGGTATCTACGACCAGCATGGAATACTCTTGTAGACATCTTTGCGGATGAGGGAGTGGTATCCATAGAGTTCGCAGGTCACTCTCTTGGGGCCATGCTGTCCATGCTAGCTGCTGAGTGGGTGCTGAATAGCATGACTTACCTGACTCTGATTGAAGTGACCACATTCGGCAGCCCGCCTGTTGGGAACTATGCCTTCTGTGAATCACTTAGAGCAGGTTCCAAAGTCAAGATAACCCACGTGGTTAATTGTATGGACAGGGTTCCACGATTACTCACTCCTAGGTTGATGCTTTTCAAACTCTGCGGAACTGTGATCTACATCGACCGTAACAAAGTCATTACTGAGAATCCTTCTTGGTGGTTCAAACTCAAAGACTGGGTTCTATGGTGTTGGGAAAACAAAAGCCTATCAACTGGCCTTAGTTTCCACAACAAAGAGAAGTACGCATCAATCCTTGAGGAGTTGCAGATATGAAGTGGATCTTGGTTTGGCTATGTCTGACCACACAAGCGGTGGCTCAAATTCCAATCCTCTCAGTAGAGGTGTTGGAGAATGGTGAGACAAAGCAACGAGGCTCTGCCGTCGCTGTTGCAGTTGATCCTGTGAATCCTGCTGAGGGATTCATTGCAATCACAGCAGCTCATGTGGTCACACAGACTATTACAGTGGTTGATGGGAAGTTTAGCTATGTATTCTTCCCTTCTAACTATTCCTTTGAAGTTTTCGCTGGAGTTGACTGGGAACCAGCATTGGTCAGGAATGCCTCTACTCAAGGGGATGTAGCTATCCTGACTGTCTACACCAAGACTGCTGTGCCTACAGTTGGTCTGTCAGACAAGACACTGGAAGTCCTTGATCCAATCGTAGGGGCTGGTTATGTGCTTGGACTAGACTTTGATGTTGTACCGGGAATCTTCATTGGGGAGAACTATCCCAATTGTGGAATCCTGTACTCTCCCGATTACCGAGTCATTCCCGGTCAGTCTGGAGGACCAGTCTTCAGCAAAGACGGTAAGTTGGTAGGCATCCTCAGCAGTTATTCAGGCAATGAGCCTTGGGTGATTAACTACACCCCAGTTTCAGACGTGAAGCGACTCCTTGAAACCAAGTGGGATCGAAAGATCCATGAGGTCAAAAAGGTGTCAAAACCGGGTGCAATCAGGGCTAAACCCAGAATTGCTCCTCGGATAGCTTCTAGGATCAGTTTAGAGGCACCTAGCAAGCCCTAGGAAGCCATTTGAAGGGGTGGGATGACTCTTACCCCTAGGAAACAGTTACAAGCCCGTAGAACGCATTCTGGTGCGTTACAGGGCATATCAGGAAAATGGAGAAAAGATGTCGATTTCAGTCGAAGATATGTCAAAACGAGTTGCAAGCCGTGTTGACTCTAATTTGGTTGGGATTGATCCCCTGACCATCATGACTTTGGTCACTTCAGTGTTGCTCCCTTTGATCTCTTGCTTCACTCAAAATGATGAGCCTGATCCGGATCAGGTGGCAGCAGCAGTCAAGGAACGGTTTGATCGCAATCCTCGTGGCCTGCGTCGCCGCACTGCTCGCAAGATCAGTCAGGTCTCAGCACGAGATGGTAAGAAGCTGACAGGTGAGCAGGCAGGTATCTTGGCAGATGCAGTGATTCAGGAGGCTATGGCAACTCCTCCCGCTACAGTTGCCGCTTTCGTTTCAGCCCATTCATAAGGAGAGTTCAGTGTCTGATGAAAAACCACGTAATAAGTGGGTTCAATATGGTGGATGGCTTCTTGGTGCATTGACCACAGTGCTGGGAACTCTAGGGTATCTCACTCCAGAGCAGATCTCTAAGTTGAAGCCTGTGCCTGCTGCTGTCTCCAGCGATACAGGTCAGGTAGGGGCTTTAACTCCAGACCAGATCAAAGAACTAGCAGATCAGATGAAGATTCTGATTGATGAGTTCAATAAGATCAAGCCCAAGCCAACGCCTAAGCCAGAGCCTCAACCGACTCCTGTTGATCCCGTACCAACGCCAATTCCTGTTCCCGTACCAACCCCTGCCCCACCTGTGGTCGATCCAGTCCCTCCACCAGTAAACCCGCTCAAGGTGGTGATTACTGACGAGTCGTCTGCTCCATTAACTGTGACAGAGGTGGACTCAGGTAAGTTGTTCATGGTGACAGCTAACACCAATGACAAAGTTGGATGGGCTGTAAGTAAACATGGGGACGTGAAACTGTTGGTGTTGCCTGATAACTTAGGCTATGCCTTCAGTCTTCAAGGAGATTCCTTTGTTGAGTTCTTCCTGACAGATGTAAATCTGAAAGCAGTCTCAACTCGGGTGACTTGTAATCAAGCTCCTCAGCCCCCACCTTATGTTGATCCTAAACCAGATCCGAAGCCTACACCACCTCCTCCAGTTGCTCAAAAGCTTAGTCTAGCTGTGGTCTATTCAGTGAAAGAAATCACTCCAGACACAGCACGAGTCTTGGCTGCAACTGATCGGTGGAAGGCTTATGAACCTAAAGGCCATTCATGGAAGTTTCATGCCTACAGTGATAAGACCACAGAGGCTGAGACTAAGAAGGCAATGGCAGATGTTGGTCACAACACTTTGCCTTGTTTGCTGATCTACAGTAAAGATACAGGGAACCTGATTGCTTCAGTTCCTTTGCCTACTGAGATGGATGAAGTCGACCAGTTGGTCAAACACTACGGAGGTAGCTAATGGCTGAGTTCCTAGTTGGAGCTTATGAAGGAGCAATCTTCAAGACAATCGGAAGCACTTATAAGAATGGCAAGGAAGCCATTGCTGCTTCTGAACGATTCGCTGAGTTTCATCAGGAGGAATTTGTAGTCTTGAAAGTTGACAAGGTTTATACGGCTAAGGCGGATGCGGGAAATCGGATTGGCCTTGTATCAGGAGTAGTCCATGAGTGAAGTGTTTGAATTGTACGATGCACAGGGAGTGCTTCGTAGACCGGGGTCGTGGACTAAGCCCGAAGGGTTTGTCAGTGCGATCCCGCCCTATGAAGACCAGCCTGAGATGCCTTTGTGGGATGACGCAGACATTCGTAAGGTTTTGTCTGATCCGAATCGTAGACGATGCGAAGAGATCTTCGATTCAGCACACTGGATTTCCGATCAGTTGTCCACTTCTGCCTGTAATGGTCATGCTGCTGCCAATGCTTTGAGTCGGGCAAGATACCTTCGCGGCATTACTGACGCTGAAGTCCTGAGTGGAAGTTTCGTTTACAGCTTGATTAACGGTGGCAGAGATTCAGGGTCCATGCTCGAAGATGGTCTGATTGCCATTGAAAAATATGGTGCCCCACCGGCTTCACTGGTCGGACCCACAATGATCTATCCCTATCTTCAGCCTAAGTCTGCCCGTGAGGCAGCACTAAAGCACCGAGGATTGGAGTGCTATCGAGCTAAGACCAAGCAGGGTTGGCGATCAGGTCTTGCAGCCGGGTTCCAAGGAATTGCAGCCGTGGGAGCAGGCAGGAACTTTATGAGTTCTTCCAATCTGGTTAGCTTGAACACTGGAACATCTTGTGCAGTCCGGTTGAACCGAGTTGACGCCTCAACGGGAAATCATGCGGTGTGCATATCCGATATGCGAATTGTCAATGGCACAGAGTGGTATCAGATTGCAAATAGCTGGAATCTCCACTGGGGATCTAATGGCCTTGCATGGGTAACGTGGGACTGGTTTGCTCAATGTTGGAACTCCCATGTTTTCTACTTGATCCCCTCCTCACAAGAATCCTAACCAAACCCGGCACTAACCCTGCCGGGTTTCTTTTTATTGGAGCATCTTTGAAGACAGCAAGCGAGACAATTGAAACCATGAACCTTGAGATGGAAATCTCTCGGTTGAGGCTTATCATCGGAGATCTACGGGAAACCGTCTACAACCAGACTAAAGGTTTAGGCAACCCGGATGAGAAGTACAACAAAGAAACCGATAAACTGATGTACGGAGAACAAACATGAGGTGCCGAACCTGTGGGAGCCTATCGTGCGGAGGACATGACGTGCCATGCAATAAGTGCCAGTACGGAGTTTTAGAGGGAACAGTATGCAACTCATGTGGTCATGACTTGATCTCCAAATGCCAGTCATGTGGCAATGAAGATACCAAGATGACTCATGGTGTAGAACTGACCACATACGCCCTCCACTATCACTGCAAAGAGTTTAAGGCTTACACCTGCTCTTGTGGGGCACACTGGAGCCACTGTCAGAAAGGAGTGGATTAGATGAGACTGCTATTGTCTCTAACCATGTTTGGATTCTTATCTAGTGCAATCTTTGGTGCTGACCTTTATCTGACCAGTCAAGATGGACTCCCCATGAAAGGGTTTGAGTTCCAAGACATGACGGTCACATGGCAACATGCCAGAGAGCTAGCTCCTGTAGCTGTGAATCGTGGCTATCCTGTAGCTCAATACAAGAGTCAGGACTACCAATCAGGCTGGGCTTACGACTTCTCTCAGAATCGCAGAGAGATCCGAGCCGCATACAGGAAAGCCAACAGGATCGCCAAAACTGGCAGACCAACTGTGGTCTTAGTTACAGAAGAAAGCTGGTGCATCCCGTGCAGAAAATTCAAGCTAACAGAGACGTGGAAGTGGATTTCAAAGCAGGAGTTAGCTGACTACGAAGAAGCTGAAATGGACGCCTTCCCCGAAGTCAAATCTATCCCCACACTGATTGTGGTCAATGCGGATAACAAAGAGTTGTTGAGTATACCTGCTAATGAAGCAAGTATCGAAGGTCTGAAGAGTGTCATCAATGAGCAAAGAAAGAAGTAAATGAGTATTCAAGATGCCGCCGCTATCGTTGCAATGCTGGTTGTAGCCGTCCCTGTTGGTGTATACGTGATTGCAGCCTGTCGAAGAAGCTTGAAATCTTTTGCCACTGTGAAGTGGATTGCAGAGCAGCTAAAGCCCAACAGTGGGAAGACTACACTAGACAAGATCATCCGAATGGATGAGAAGCTAGACAACCTGATTGCTGTCAATACAGTCAGCATGAACCTTGTGTCTTATCCTTTGTTCAGGTCTGACCACAGTGGTCGTGTAGACTGGGTTAATCGTCAGTTCACTCATGAGACTGGATTGAGTGAGAGTGAAGCCTTTGGATTTGGCTGGCTTAACTCAGTCTCTGAGGATGAGCGGATGGCAGTGAAGATGGAATGGCTAAGAGCCATTGAAGACAGTCGAGCAATCAGACTCGATGTAGCACTGCATGATGGCCGTAAATTCACCTTGGAAGCTTTACCTGTGATCTCTGGTGGATCACTTAAACAAATGCTCGGAGCTATCCGACTAGTTAGGAACATGCATGAGTGATTCACCTTTGACTCCAGCAGTCATCAATTCCAACATCATGAAATTCATTAAGGATTCTGCTGTTTCATCTGAGGCAGTCTACAATCGGCCTGAGAAATTTGACCCTCAGCGGCCTGACGTGTCGTCGTGGTGGCAAGTTTCCATCCCTCAGATGAGCATGGCTGTTGGTCGGATTGATATCAATCAGCCAGTTAGGGGTGTCCTCAAGTGTGAGGTGTATGCTCGAACTCAAGATAAGCAATACGCTCACCTCGAACTCGCCAGTGAGATCCAGACTGCCTTATGCAATGAAGGCTTCCATGTCCTCAACTATGGGGTCATGGGAAGCCCTGTAGCGGGCTGGTGTTCGATCTATGAGCCAAACATCCAAGACCGTGGAAAAAGCGGCGTATACCAGCTTGCAGTGCTTACAGCACGCTTCAAAGTGGAAAGGACTGTTTAGATGAAGGCTCTGCCTTTTGCTGATCCCGGAATGGACTTCGACATTGATGCCATCCGGTTAGGACTCTTGACTTACATTGGAATGGTTAAGGATTCAGGAGGCAGAAGGAAGCAAGTCCTATTCACTTGTGATTGTGGTCGAGTTGTCCTAGTTCCCTTCTCATACGTTAAGGGAGGACTATCAGAGGAAGGTAAACTGCCTGATCTGCCTTGGTCCTGTGGGGAGTGTGAACTAGGGGATATCACAGACATGAAGAAGCCGTGGAAGAGGTTGAAGACTCTAGGACCACAGAGAGCTAACAGCAATAAGAGAGCAGTCAAGCATCGAGCTAAGGCAGCTAAGAGGTTCCTAGGCAAGAAGGATCATGTCAAGGAATGGTATGCTTGGCAACAGGCTCGTAGGCAGGCCAATGGAGTTGTGAAGCGTTGGATGGAGTTTGAAAACTTCTACAATGATATGGGGGACAAGCCTAATGACTCTGCCTTGGCTAAGAAGGATCAGAAGCTGAGGCATGGACCTGATAACAGTTATTGGCGACCTCTGACAGCCTTCCACTGGTGTGGTCAAAGAGTCACACCTAAATGGATTATGAAGGAGTTCAACATCCCTAAGCCTTTTGTATGGGCTTGCCAGAAGGCTGGTATCGTGGATGTGCAGAAGATCATAGCTATGCACCAGAGTGGTCAGAGACCTCCTCGACCACCTGACAAGTTCTTTGGATAAAAAGAAATCCCCCTACCGGCCATAAAGGCTAGTAGGGGGATTTTTCGTTTGATGGATTAGCGTCTGTAAGAGTCGATAAACTCCTCTGCTCTGCTAGTAGATTCGCCGGGCTGCGGGTAAGAAAAAGCACGGCCCATGAACCGAGTAAACAAGACATTCAGAGTCTCGTCAGTAGCATCATCTGGCAAAATCGTCTTAGAGATGAACTCCTCAGCACACTCCTCACACACGTAGTATGTGCCCATCACAAGGATGTCACACATGATGTTCTCACATCCATTCCGATCACATGCTAGGACGCCCATCTTCCTCTCCTTTAAGAGTGGCTATGAAAGCCTTCCCTGCTCTAATGGTCTGTTTACAGCTATTGATCCTGTCATCAATAGCAGGAGCAATTTCGTAGGCACCACCACCGTGCGAGAGGGTTTCTCTCATCTTCTCGGAGAGTTCTGTAGCCTCTTCCAAACTCTTGACGAGCCTCTCATACATTGACTTATGGACGGCCACTCTGATTCTCCTTCAGTGCTTGTTGACGACCTTGTTCATAGGCATCATGGATCTTAACAGACTCGTATCCTGCTTGTCTAGCTTGCTCCTCCCGAGTCATTCAGTATGTGATGTATTCCTGCAAAGCCAGTGGCAACTGCTCAGCAGCAATGTCAGCACCTTTCTGAACTGCTGCTTCCAGCTTGTCCAGATAGGAAATCAGATGTTGCTTTACTTGCTCGTCCACGGGGTATGTTCCTTCCAAACCAGGTTGCTGCCGACCAGAATCGTTGAATTACAATTAGGGCAGTTGATGTAGTTCTGCGTAGCAATGACCACATCTTGTTGCTGAAACCCTGCCACAGAGTCACAGACTCGGCAAAGTATTTCATACTCCTTTGGACCTCGGATGATTCGGATTGTCACTTTGTCTTCTCCTGTGGTCTTACCAGCAACCTGCACACTCGTCAGGTTCTGGCACTTCGGTGAAAGGGGATCTTGTACGCTTCAGTGCCTTGGTGTTGCCAATCACTACGCTGTATGCCTGCCAGAACTCTTTCCAGTCAACATCGCTGGTGGCATCAGCAGCGTAGTCATCAACGCATTCTTCCAAGTTGTTAGCATACTCCTCACAGACATGCGTTAATCGGTGAAGAGTCAATCCAGCTTTGTCAGCCACAGATTGAATGATGGTTTGTTCAGACACTCTCATCCTCCAAAGAAACGTGTTGCCATGTATGGCGTAGATGTTTGACTGCACCGGGTCGCATCAGAATCCAAACCTTCTGACCGGGTTTAACCGTGTTAGGTGTAAAAGGATCTATGATCCCTTCCCAATCAGGTGCATCGGTATCGTAGACTGACCCGTCTTCAGCGAACTTGACCTTATTGCTTGGCAACGTCGCATATCCCTCATCGTCTTGATAGACAGCAGGAACAATCGCTACGTGGACTGCATCTCTACGAGCATCTTCTGCTGGCGGTTGACCAAGTTCTACACCTTGATCCTGTCGAGTCTTAGCCCGGTCTTCAGGTTTGGGCATTTGTCTTCTCCATAAGGGTTTTGTACTTTCCAATCTCAGCAAGGAAGTCTGCAGGCAACTCCGTAGCTGTCAATGGGAATGTTCCATGTTTTGAGTCATGCTCAAACAGGGAAGCCCAATAGACTGTTTGAGATGGTCCAACAGAGATGGACACACAATGGTCAGTGGTGTAAAACCACTCAGCATCCATCCCACCATCTTCATGGAGATCCATTCCTGATGGGACTGGGAGATCCTTGAAGGCGATAGCGGAGAGCCTTACAATCTCTGCCAGACCTGTAAGAACGGTGTGTGCGTGTGTGCCAGTCATGTGGTCTCCTAACCCTGTGTTTTCCATTTCACTACTCGCATCATTCTGGTCTGGGCTTGAAGGTTTGGACAAAACTCTTTGATCCATGCTTGGTATGGCCATCGACTGAATCTTTGACCGCAGTGGCTGCACCTGTACGTTGTCTTCTTGGGTTTTCGATTGGGCATCAATCATCCCCGTCTTCTCGAATCATCTTCCGTAGAGCAGTCCAATGATCTGCTGGGCAGTACTCAGGTGCCCTTGTGTCGATCTCCCATCCTTGTGGGTTATTAGCTAACCGGACTGACACAGGTCTCCTGCCCTGACGGATAGCAGGAGACCCTACCCTTCTATCGTTGGCTTGTTCGGGGTCACAGTGTGTGATAAAGTAAGGCACATTTTCAGGAACTTCAGAAAATCTGATGAACATTTAATCATCTCCATCTTGACGGAATAGGGGTTTGATGACTGTGTATGCTTCAGGTGGATGGGAAGTTATGACTGTTAGAAGAACGGGAGAACTGAGTGGTCTACAGTCAACATGGTAAACCATCGCACCTTTTCGATAACGGTTGAATGCCGTTCCTAGAAACGACACCTCATAGGGCAATCCTTCCGGGCATTCTGAGAGTAACATCAGTCATCTCCATCTTCTCTGAAGACTTTACGGATCACTCGATATGTCTTGAGCATATTCCAGTCAATGTTCTCACAGGTCTGCCTGCTCAAGAGTTGGCCAGTAGGGCTGGCTTGCCTGACGGTTCTGCCGTCTCTCCAACGATAGTTGACTTCACCAAGGAATGCAACCTCGTATGCTACACCTTCAGGACAGTCTTCAAGGAACATCATTCGTCTCCGTCTTCCCGGTAAGGCTTCACAACAATGTAATCATCATCCAGACCGCCAGTTCTCTGGTTAGTCAGTGTTCCAAACTCATCAACAGAGTAAACCTGCCCATTGCGATGGTATCTCTGCCACTGGATGTATTTACTGTCTGCGAAACAGACAGTAAACGGAGTGTTCTCAGGCATGTCTGCAAGGTTCATTCGTCCCCATCCTCTCTGAACAGTTTCTTGATGACTTGATACGCTGAAGGAGGAACTGGCAGGTGAAACTCAGAAAGTTTCCCTTCAAGATTCGCTGCAAAGGTATTGTTTCCTTTACGATATCTAGGCATCTGATGACCTGCCCACTCGCACAGGTAGGCAACATTCTCAGGACATTCAGAAAGGAGCATTTTAGTCATCCCCATCTTCGCGGAAAAGTTTCTTGACTACAATGTAGCCATCTGCCAGAGTTCCTCTTTTTATGCCGTAGTAAGGCCCCTCAGCATCATACACAATCCCACCTTTGTGGTAGCGGATGTAGTGGTAGCCCTCACCTGCGTACCTCTTTAGCTCGACTTCACACGGAACACCTTCAGGCACTTCTGACAGATTCATGATAGCCTCAGTTGGTGATTCTCAATTCAGAACACAGTGCATCAAGCAGTGTGGCTTCTGGTTGATCTGGTCTCTTGAACTTGTTGAACGTATCCCGCTCTACGCAAGCAGGAATCAGGTAGACTATAGCGGCGATTGCCAGTGTTGCCAAGCCCAGACAGATGAATTCTTTTTTGTTTAGCACTTAGAATCCTTGTGGATAGAGTCGGTTTCGGATGGCATCGAATGTGGTCGTACGCACGACAGCACCGTTTGCAAACACGTCTTTGAGCAAGCCTGAGTCGGCCAACCAATCAGCCTTTGACAACTGGTCTTCGAGTCGCAGCATACCGACATCTTGGACAACTCGCAAGAGACCCTTTGCAGATTTCTTCTCGCCTGTAGGATCGGTCTTAGGCGATTTGAAGATCTCCCTGCCTTCTCCGTTGACTTCACCATAGGTAGCCTTCATGGCGAAGCCGAAGGTGTCGCGAGTCGTGTATTGGTACGTGTAGGAGCCAATCCCCAAGACCACAGTCGGCTCAAAGCCTTTCTTCAGGAGTTTATTGAGGATCTGACTCTGGCGATCCGGAGTTATGGAGTCCCCGTAGATCAGCCCTACCGCAGGATGCAACTGGCGTAAGCCAGAAAGCCCACTAGCCTGCTTACCTCCAAACACATCCCAGAGACACTGGAAAGCCCCCTTATGCTCTGGTGAGCCTTCTGGAGCATCTGGATCACCACAGATAATCTTTACTGGGTCCCCAGAATCTGGACGGAAGACCACTGTTCCTCCAGTCTTGTTATACCGCAGTGCGATATCGTCTCGGAGAGCCTGCAACCCTGTGGTCATGATGCTCCAGAAGTCCCACGTATCAGACACAATGGACACGATGCCTGATGGATAGACCCCATTGAGCAATCTCTTGTAGGTTGCAATCTCGTCAACCTGTCCTCCCATGCACATCACAGAATGCTCTGTAGCAGGCACAGATGCCCCGATCTGGCTGCTGTTTCCGGGGTAGTACTTCTCGATCAACTTGATTGCAGGCACCGTGTCAGTCCCAGCAAACGAAGTTAGATGGCCAGAACCTGAGATGGCAGCAGATTCTGGAGATGACATCCCACGGAATGAGAAGTCATGGCCTTGATACTTGATTCCTCCGTAGTTGTCAGAGTGTGACCTACGTTGGAACTCCCTTCGGAACTGATTGGCAATTGTAGCTGAGGTACAAGGAGTCCACAGCACAGACGACATCAGAGTCTCAATCTGATTTGTTAGCCAGAAGAACTCTGGCAAGGTGTTGTGGACTGTGAGCATTGGAACACCAATGTCAACAAATGTCCCTTCTTCAACTGCCTTGATGCTCAGAGGCAAGTAACCCAAATCATGCAGATCAGCAATGTGGTCCACAGGTACAGAATCTTTTCCAAGATACGCATCCATTGTGGCTTTGTACTCATCGCAAACCTCGCCCTTTTTGCGGCTGAAGAACCCTTCATCAAACCCTTCTTGGAGGTATTTGCGAAGGAAGTACTGAAGACCAAAGAAGACAACTCGATCTACACCTTCCAGACGGCTCTTGCGAGGTGTCCAGTTGCTGTAGACCATTGTGGTCCCTTCGGGGTATTGACGACGATGATCGGCTTTGTAGCCATCAATCAGGAGAAGTGGGTTGATCTGCATGGTGTTCCTTAGAGAAGAGTGGTGACAGTGAAGTTCTTTTGAGCAGTCCAGTCCTTGAAGGAGTTGGATGTATGAATGTGGTCAATCCCGTTGTCCAGAACGTGAGAGACACCCCTAGAGAAGATCCCATGAGGAACAACCAAGCCTACGAACTTGGCACCAGCATCCCGAAGGCACTTAGCTGCTCCGATGAACGTAGCTCCTCCATCACAGAGGTCGTCCACAATGATGCAGCACTCTCCGGGAGTTCCCTTAGTGATCTCCATTCCGGTGATCCTGCCTGTGCTGAGTTCACGAGTCTTAGACAAGACCACAGTATCTGCCCCTGAGTGCCACTTGGGGAACTTGTACTTGCTGAACCGATCACACGCCCCCTTGTCAGGATAGACAAGGCTGTGTGTCACGTCTCGGGTTGCTTGCCGCCCTCCCTTGATGAGTTCTGCATCGTAGTTCAGGATGCAGTTCATGATGCCTGTATCGAAGATAGTCTCTTCGGTGGTCGACGGCTCTGGGCCGCATAGCTGAAGACTTTTACTGGTGACTTCAGAATGGGCACACAACACATCCAGAGATGTCACCCATAGAAGACTGTGGCAAACTGCCACAAGAGTTGCTGGCTCGTCAGCAGACAACCGACGATCCATTCTCCCTGCCATCAGATAGAGGATACTGAGGTGGAGTTTCTTGTTCTGATGATGATACACATTCTCCAGCATCTGTACCTTGAACAGATCAGTTGGATTGCGAATCCGAACTGAGACATGCTCAGGATACTGCAACACCTTCAAGTGTGGCTGACCATCAGGGAAGGTGAACTCTTCAACCAAGCCGGGAGTGACGAAAGTGTCTGACTGCATTGTGGTCTTTCATTTGATTAACAAGAGCAAGAGAAGTAAAGAGGACGTTCAGGGCACTTTTCGCCTGTCACGATTTCAACGTGATCCCAGAACTCCGGTGGAATGCTGCCATGAGCATCCCATCCATCGAAGTGCAGGTAGGATTCTCCATCGCCGTAGTCATTGACTGTGTAGGCAGGACCGTAGCCTCCTCCAACCCCGTCTACATTTTTACCCAGAGCAGCGGCAATCATGATCTCATATCGCGGGCAATCAGCTTCGCGACAGAACTTCTGTAGCCACTCTTCAGATGCTGCCTTCTGGTCTGCACTGGCCATTGAGCCTTGCTTGTAGTCAATCGTAGCCTCACCCAGAATTGGATGATTCCACACATGCTGGAGTTCTGAGATGGTGTTAGGAGAGATCAGAATCCATAACAGGTCTCCTCGCTTGACATCCGCCTGCCAAGGATTGACAACACCATGAGCATCAGCAAGTTCACAAGCATGCCAGACCTTTGTAGGCTCGAAGTATCGAACTGGTTGACCCGAATCGAAGTCTCCTCCTGCTGTGCCAGAGATCACAGGAACATGGACTGCATCCCGGATGTTGATTGCACTCGGGAGGAGATAAAGATTGACGTGTGTTGGCATGCTAAACCCTTTCAAGGATCTCTTTCACCGTTTGCTTGTGCCACTTGCACTTCTTGTCACGATGAACTGGAATTGGCGGAGGAACTTTGGATGAGTTTAGGAAGTCACAGATCTGCTGTAAAGACCTATTCAACCCTCTCAACTCACGAATCTTGGAAATCACTGCTTGCTCGCCAGTATGGAGTTTCATGTCAGTTCCCTTACCGACAACCCAACCATACAGTCTCTTGCAGTATGTCTTCCCGGACTTCTTGCGGAACTGTAGACCGGCTGTGGTCCTATCTGCAATCTGAGACCGTTCCATCTGAGCAAAAGCACCAAGGATGTTGATCTGGAACTGACCCATTGTTGTACTGGTATCAAGCTCCTCGACCACAGAATGCAACTTGAACTGACTGAAATGGGTTTGAACCAGTCCAGTGATGTCATGTAGGTTACGGCTCAAGCGATCCAGCTTGTAGACCACAATCCCCTGAGCAGTTTTGCCAAGGCAATCCAGTGCGGATTGAAACTGTGGTCTGTCCGTATTCTTCCCTGACTCGGCTTCAATAAACTCCCCCACAATCTGGAGTTTACGGAATTCGCAGTAGCGTCTGATCTCTGCCCGCTGAGTCTCGGGAGACTCCTGCTTCTCAGTAGACACTCGAATGTAAGCTACGACTGAGTTCAGTTGTACCATGATAGAGTCCTCTCCACTGTGGTCGTATCAAGGATAGGCTGGTTGCCTAAACACTTGAGAACCGAAGCCCTCTTTCGAGGATTGACCATACTGATGTCTAGGTCCACTCTTGAACCAGACAGGTACTTATCGCTCAGTCCGTAAGGATCGCCGTAGACACCAATCTGAATCACCCCGTTGGTCATGTAGCTCCTGCCGTTGTGGAAGGATCTCCAGTATCCTTGGTTGACCAGCATGCTCCTGATCTCCTGCATCCTTGGAGCTTCCCAGCCTTTCAGGGAAGCCATCAGATAGAGAAAATCAGTATCATCAAAGGTCTTCCCTTCCTTCAGAGCCTGCATGGAATCCAAGACTCGACTGACTCGGTTGTATTCGGAGTCACGAAGCTCCTTTTCCCTTGGAGCATTGGGAGTGAACCGTGCTTTGATGCCTGCGAGCAGTGAACTAATCATCGTCGAAGTCTCCCAAACTGAATCCGCCTCTGCCCAACTCTATCCGATCCTCATTCAACTGTCGATAGTTGAGGATAGATTCCCTACGCTTTTCTTCCTCCATGTGGTCTAACCAATCCTGAAAGACAGGATCGTCAAGCCGTCCTTCTGCTTCTGCCCTCTTCTTTGCTCGCCAAATCCGGCAAGCTAGTTTGTGTGCTGTCGTCATGATGGTTTCCTGTGAAGCCCTAGGATGCGTTTTACGGGCCTGTAAATCCGGGTGAATGGTAAGACTCATCCAGAGATTTTAAGGGCCGTAAACGCGAAGCTAGGCACCTTAGAATCGATTCCAGACTTGTTACTTGGGAATCTTATACTCCCATTCCCGCGTATCCTTGGCTGTGACCTGCTTTCCGACCGCTTTTGTGGCCATCCAGTAACGATCCTTTTCGATTGGGCGATACAGGAGACCAGCAGGGCGAACGTCTAGAGGCTGGGGCTTCCATGCTCGGTAAGGAACATGCTCCACATTCACAGGGCACCGATAGAGTTTTCCCTTAACCAGTTTGGAAGTCGGTTCGCTGTCCAGATCGGCGTATTCCCATTCCCCATCCCGTGGATTCCCACTCATCAGCACATCTGTGCTGTTAGGTATGACCACATGCGGTGTGTTGCTGTCAAAGTAGATCCAGCCAGCCTCCTTCGGATCAAACTTGTAGACTTTGTTGGGAGTGTCCACCGTATCATCACGCAGCCATTGGCGGGCTTCAACTCCTTTGGGAAGTGGCTGACCAGTCAAACCCTGAACTTGCTGCCAGATCTCCTTCTCAACTCCGAAGTTGATTTGATCTTTGACATCGAGGGTTTTGCCAGAGAACTTGCCGTAGACAGGCTTCTTCTCGGTGATATTGAAGTCAACCATCAACTGGTCGGGGTTGTCGCTGTCATCCTCAAGGCAGTCTTCCCAGTAATAGTAGCCATCACCTCGAGGACGGTCTGTGATAGCAGGCACATCAATGCGATATGCTCGCTCACCCCTTTCAGTTCTAGTCTGAGTGATTACTCCTGACTGACCCACAGCAGGATTCATCCATTTAGTCCAAGATCCCAGACCGCTCTTGACAATCTTCTTGACGATCTTGACCTGTTGACCTTCTTTGAATTGCGTTGGCATGATCCCTAGTCCTTTCTGTATGTGTTGTTTGAGAAAACTCGGATGGAACCACACTGGAAGTCCTCACCCGATGGAGTTGTTACCCTCAGCAACTCCGTTGTTCCTTGCCTGAATCGAAAAGGATGCTCTGAGAGGTACTCATTGAATCGCAGTACATCAGAGGAAGCAAGGGCACGTCCCCGAGCATGCACGACCACATCTCCGTTAGAGAGCCACTTGATGAGGGCTTTCCCTTGGTTGTACAGGGTCACGCAGTCAGGCGTGTCTCTGCGAATCCTAGATCTCCCCTGCCCTGACTCGCAGTTGCCAACTTTAGGCACGATTTTTGCCATGTCTGAGAATTGCATGGATGACTCCGGTTAAGCCGCTGTGGTCGGAACTACACCGACCTCAGAGCAAAGGGGACAGATAGAAGATGAAGACTCTTCACCACAGAACGCACACAGGCTCGCAATCACAGGCAGGTTTCCGCTAGTGTCCTCTGGAGTATCGAAGTTGCTCCAGTCCAGATTGATTCTCTTTGGAGCCTTATCTGCTGAGCCTTGAGGAATCAGCAGAACACCCTGAGAACTGTTGATGTAAGGGTCTCCGCGATCCTGATTGTACAGTTCAATCTTAGCTTGGCTGGTCCCCCACTTCTCGCAGAGCAGGTTTGCCCACCCACTCAGACCGAATGTGCCATAGGCATTGAAGAGAACCAGATTGTCACCCACCGGAGCAACCCAGACGCGGGAAACTGGATTGGAGCCTTCCCACAACCTCAATCCGTAGCCTCCGTAGTTGTAGAGGGCGGTACGCGATCCAGCAGCATTCGACCACCAGCATGACCCGCTATGGCAATAAGCCTTCGGGTTATTGGATCTGAGGAACTCCCGATCAAAGGAGACAGTATAAGTTCCCGGCTTGCTCAGAGACTCAGACAGCAGGTTACAGACTGTTTCAAACTGGCTGGTTTCCAGCTTGATTTTCTTGTCGTAGAACAGCTTCTGGAGTCGCTTAGGATACTTGCCTTCCTTGTTGACCCACTCCAGACCCAGACTTAACAGATGACCATAGGCGTCATCCAGCCTGACCATGTTGGAGCGATTGATGATCCACCGTCTGTAAACCTTGAGGCTGGCAAGGAGGTTTTTGTTGAACTCCTCAAGGCTACGTCCAGTCACATGGTTCGGAGGATGGTTGTTGAATCCGGGAACTCCCCAACCCTGGCTATCAAGGAACTGATGGATCACGTTCCAGACATTCATTGTAGGGGGACCGTTGCGTTCCCAATTATTCTCTCGGCACGCAAGGTATTCCCTGCTGTTGTAGACGTAGGCTTCCAGCAAACCTTCAGGAATGGGCTTCCACCCAGTCTTATTTCTGTAATCCTGCAGCTCTTGTGTAGCTTTGAGAATCCCTGCTTCGGTCAGCATTCCTCCCTGAGTCTTGTATTCCTTCTTGTCAGTGTGGATCTTGTCTCCCCACTTCCGCAAAGCAGATACCCGAGACAGAGAAGAACAGATGGTGCATGTACAATCGGCCATGAGTGAAGCCCTTTCTTAGAGAATGCCCTTGCGTTCAGCGAATTGGCGGTAAGTTTCCTTGTCCAGATCCCAGTCTTCCAAGCAGAGATCATCCGGGATGCGGATAGCGTCCCCCCAGACAGCCTCAGTGTCTACCTGTGGTCGCTCCACTGCATCATCAAAGGACATGCCACAGTCTTTGCAATACAGGCGATTCCAATTGTTGACTAGACCACAGTTGCAGATCCAGTCGTCATCGTGTCGACGGTTAGGACTGCTGGGATAGCTGGCCGTAGCCGTTTTGGTGTTGTACTTAGCTGGCAAAGAATAGCCAACAGAGTCTGGGTTACGGATGGAAAGAGAGCCATCGTCATCCTGTCCGTAATACTCCTCTGCCCAACCCCAAGCGTCACGGCTATGGCTGGGAGTGGTCGACTTCCCAGAATAGTAAGTCCCGTAGCTTTGCCATGTCGGCTCTTTGTAGGGCGGAGACTCGATAAAGGTCTCTGAATGCTCCTTGAAGAACTTGGCAAACTTGTAGGCATTTGCACGAGTCTCCCGCAAGTCTGCATAGCATGCATCAGAGTGTTCGTGATGATAGCCAGTCCCCACATTCCAGCCACTGCACCCGAGATGATCGAGATAGCAGATGTCAGAGAATGACCCGTAGCCACACTTCAGACCATGAGATTCCAGACGCTTTCGATTGTCCTTGGTGTCATACCGATACAGAACAGTGTCAGTTCCATGACGGTCAAACTGGAACATCCAGTTGTACTGCTTCGCTGTCTTGAAGCTGGAAGCTGTTGACCGTCCGACCTCTTCGCTATCCGTCAGCAGGATGTCATACTTGAGACCCAGTGTAGGGAGCAGGTCAAGGATAACCCAGACCCCTAGACGATCATCAAGCTGAGGACAATATACCTTCTGTTTAGCCTTATCAATCTTTGGCCGATTCCAGAACTTCACGTAGTCCATGTGAGCCACAGCGAGAACGTTGCCACCGTTATCGATGTGAATCGCTGGACCGTCTGGAGTCTCGACCACATCTCCGAGCTTGCGGAATGAGTCGATGGGGCTTGTAAGCCTGCGTTCCAGTTTGCCGAGCAATTTTCGATTGAAGACACTCATTTGAGATTCCTTTGAGGAAGTGAACTGTATTGCGAACGGGAGTATAATTCCCAGTGATGAAGTTTGTCAAGGCTGTCTCCTTAACTTTTCAGAGTGATTCCATCGAAGAATTCCACATCCTTTTCAGGCATCTGCACGAGCCAAGTGTGCTTACGCTGGAACACCTTGAATATGGTGAACTGATTCATCCGCCGCTTGGTTGTGACTGTACGCCACCCACCAGAATTGAGCGTATACCGTCCATCACGGTGAATCATGACCACATTGGTTGAATGTAGCCTAACCGCAATGGCGTTGTCTCCGATCTTTTCCAATCGAGTGTTGGCACTCAATCGCTTGGAGTCCCGCCCGTTCAACTTTGCTGCGGCTTCTTGGAATGTCATGGTTGCTTCCTTTGAAAAGGTCCAATGGATGGCTTCGGGTTTAGACTTGACCCAAAGTACGTGTTGACTGGTTTGAGGGCTTTCTAGGCCCAATCTGGTTGATTCTAGGCGGCCTTGTCGTCTCCGAGTGCTGTGCGGATTGCATCCCTTGCACGGGAAATTGAGATCAGGTTGAATCCATCTTGTGCTGCTGGCGTACGCTGTACAACATTCAGCAAACCTTGCAATGCTTCAAGCAGATCGGGAGCAGCACATGCTAAACGTACGTTAGCGGGGATATCCTCCCCACTGCACGCACCAGTCAAGTTAAAAACTGGTGCATTGTCTGCGTCTTTGTTGTCTGGGTCTTCCCAATATGCGGGGAGGCTTCCACGAATGGTGGAAGTTTTGTCGTCATACCACCAAGGACCGGGAGTGTGTGACATGGTTAATCCTTTGAGAGTGTTTGACCACATGTGGTCAGGAATGCCGCGTTCTGGTTACTGATGGAAGATGTACGCAATCACGACAATGCTGAGGAAGATAACCATCACAATCGCAAAGGGTATCCATAGAGGTGCTGTAACCCACCACCATGACCATGCGATGTGTCCAGTCAGCTTCAGGCCGAGGAACAACAGGAACAGCAAGAATCCGGGAGTAACGGCAATTGAGGTGCTTGATTTCTCTGGCATGGTAAGTCCCCTGAGAGTGTGGCGGACATTGTGAGGGGAAGTGTAAGGGGTGGTGGTTATGGTGTCAATCCGAATTCCCGCACTTTATCTGCACTCCTTCGGGAGCATCAACATCGACGAACCGACTTTCCCCAGCCAGCCAGATTTTGACCACTATGGGAGCGGTCTCAATCGGCTGTGGCCCAGACTCTTTGTGCCTGTCCAGAATCTTCCGCAATCCAGATTCACCAGCCGAAGCTAGTCCGTAGAAATCCCCCTCATAGTGACGTAAGGCAGTGATTGCCGATTCAATGGCATAGATGTCGTCTCGTGTCAGCATTTCTTCTCTCCCATGTGGTCAATCCTACGAAACACGCTGTAACGCTACAGAATGGCCCTAGAATCGATTGTGATTGGAACTTGACTCATAGCACTCACCCACCCCTCAGAGGGGCAGGAAGGGCTATCCTATGCGGTTTGAGCGTGATCTGACAGAAGTTCCAGTGAGTATGTCACAGATTTACGCCATGAGTCTGCGTCTCGGGCACAATCGAGGGCAAACTGTGCATCGTTCACACTGCGATAAACCCCTGCCTGATCGATGTTCGTTGTGAACTTCCCATCAAGCGGATGGCTGTATTTCAACCGGGTGTACGTCACTGCTCCGCTTGAATTGATGCGACGGACCACTACTAGGGGCGGGAGGTCTGCCAGAATTTCCCCGATCCTTGCCTTCAATTCTGCGATCTGTTGCTGAAGGGTTTTAATCTCAGCGTATTCGCTGGTGAATTGTTCATGGATATTCAGCATGGTCTCGCATCTCCGGGAAGTTTTAGGATTGACTCTTCACACAATGTCAAGAGTGACTTAGCGGGGACCGGGATACGGTATTCCCACATGATCATATCGAGCTTCTTCAAGGGGAATCCCATAGCGGTTGACGGCACCCACGGTTTGGATCGATCTCGTGGGCGATACTCTAACCCGTGTGGTCTGACCCTACCTAGTTCGGGAATCCACGGCTGATATCCCTTCTCTGATGAATCAGAGATCAGAATCAATTCATTCCGGGGAATGATGATCTGCGGCTTACCCATGACGGCAGTTTTGGGAATGACATGGCGTAGCAATACCTTGCGAATGGTCGGCTCTGCCGTTCCCTCGCGAGAGTTGTAGACCACGCATTGCGTTTCGATTGCCATGCATCCGGGAACTAGTTCGGCAGTCTTCCTTGCCTTAGCTTGGCAGTCTCGATACCTCTTGAGGATTTCCCGCCTTGCAAAAACTGTCGTTTGAATGCATGGGATAATCCCCCCTAGCATAGTTCCCACAATCTTGCGTGATCGTCTAGTGTCGACAGGATTTCCCCCCTTGCGATGGAAGATAGAAAATACCGCTATCTCATCGTAGATGAGAATTCGTGTCTTAGACTGTTCGCGTAGCATGCGTAGCGTTTCCCTTGCGGTGGTTGGCATGGTCAATCCTTTGGGGGAGTCAATAGGCGAATGATTGTGACCACATCATCAGCAGATTGCGGGTAAAATCCTGCCGACCCTTCCCGACCGTAGATTGTCCATGTCTGGAATGTCGGCTCGAATGCAATGGTAGTGTCATCGTATACCCGCTCATCTGTGACAGTGAACGCCACATCAAGAGACGCTGAGAGACCGGCATAGGGGGCAATCAGACTGAATTCAGACAACTCTTCTTGTGTCGGAACGTATGGCATTGGTGTTCTCCTTTAGTTGCCGATTGTGATAGTGATGTGGTGAGTGAACAAATATCTGGCAAGCCAGAAAACGGCAATTAGCTTGACAATTCCAAACACTGCGGAAACGTAAATGCCATATGTGGCAATCAGGTTAGACATTGATGGACGACGACGCATGGCTACGCTACCTTCCTTGTATGGTGACACTTGCAGACAGGTTTACGCTTGCAGTAGCGGCAAACGATACCGCAGATCAGACCACAAGCGGAATAGATGCCGAGACAAAGCAACTCGATTGATCCAAGGCAAATGCATGACAACATGACCTATTCCTTGCAGAGTGTTAGAATAGCGTTCGCCAATTCCTTGGCTTGTTCGATAGTCAGTGTATGCGTTTTTGAACTGAAAGTGCGTTCAATCGTGATTGTGTCTTCACTGCGTATAACTTCCGTTAGATAGATTCCAGTGAATCCGGGAAGCAATCCGAACAATCCGATGGATTCGTAGCGGTCGGTTTTTTCTGACATCGCAGCAACTCCGAGTTAGGGATAGGGGGACTAGAAGCCAGACATGCAAAGATCGTAGACGGTCTTAGCTTCGGTACATCTTGGATCGTCTAGGAGATGTGGCCTAGCCGCTAGAGCTTCCCACATATTTGAGACGGGGTACGCTTGAACTGGCTCGCCATTGTGAAAACTGGATAATCCGGGACAGTGTGCCAAGGAATTCCCGCTCTCTTCGTTGCGTCCAATATCCTCAGCGTCAATTACTGCTCCTGTCGCTTGGCAATACTGCTCCCCCTCCAGTTCTGATTCGGGCAGACACTCCGAGCAGTATGTACATCCGTCCGCTTCACAATATTCCGAGTCGTCGGATTTCATCCATTCTTCACACGTTTCACAGCATGCATAGTTGTCGAGACAATCCGAGCACACCCACTCATAGCGTGATTCAGAACACACGTCCGTACAATCGTCATGCCATTCGTCGCAATCTTGACATTTGTGGTATCCCTTGCGTTCTGCACACGATTCGCAATACCAGTCCCCCCCGCAATCGATCACATCATCTGACGAGAATGTCTCGCCACATCGACCACATCCCCGGTAATTTTCACAGTAGCAACTCTCGCAAACAGGATTCCCGTTTGGATCATGATAGCAATCATCAGGGCCAATCCGTGTACTGCAATCGTCGCACTCTACGTATCCGTCATCTCCGTCAATTACCTCCACATCCCAGTCATATGTATCTCCGTCCCTTGGCAGTTTCTCTTTCACGCCAAGGATGAATCCAGCGTCCGCATTGATGTAAATGTCTTTTGGTCGATCTACATCCACTCTGACATAGGCACATTTCCACATGCTGGAAAGTAGCTTGGCGAATTCTTTCAATTGCAGACCGTAAGCATTGAAAATTAGGTGCCCTTCGGGAACGGGAACAATCCAGCATCGTCCCCCAGCAAATTCCCCATGTTCGTCGAAGGTACGGCAAGCGTATCCCCCTGACTCATGGAGTGACGGTCGACCGGAAGAATAGTCTCCATTTTTCCACCAGCAGGAACAGGAGTTTCCGTAATTGCCTGCACTTCCGGTTAGATAGTCGTCGTCGAACGCGATCCATTCTGATTTTGGCTTAGTCGTTCCAGACTCGGCGATATTGTTGATAGTCTCAATTTGAGATTTAGACAGCTTGCGTCCAGTCTTCGCTAGTGCCTTGCGGAGGCGTTTAGCGAATGACTGTCCTTTAGTCTCCGTGTCTTCGATAACTGCGGAAATGCACCGGCCAAGCGTATAGTCGGATGTTTTTGGAGATGTTGTCATGCCATAACAATCAGACAGGAATCTATGCCATTGTTGGGCAAGTTTAAGGCGGTTGGCTTGCCGTTTTTCTTCTGTATCGGCAGAAACCGGATGCAATGGTGGGATACCCATTGTGTAACCTTGGCTCTGCTTTATTTTGATGTTCCTATTGAACATCTCATAGATGTCACCATGACTATGGTATCCGCAGTGCTGCCATGTCTCGACAAAATCGGCAATGGTTTCAACAGGGGGGATCAGCCCCTTTCCCGATACATCAATATGTACCTCCCATAGGCGGATAATTCCTTGTATTTTCTCGCTTGCCTCATGAGTCAATTCCCCCACCGGGGAAGAATATAGCTTCCTTTCGGAGTGATATTCATACGGCTCGATCGTGACGATCTCAGCATGTTCAACGTGATTGCATTTCTGACACATGGGAAATAGTCCTTTGGAGAGTGGGAGAAAGAGTCAACAGGGGACGGGAGTGTATGGTTAGCAGGGAATGGTGTCAATCACAGATTGAAAGGATTTTGCAGAATTGGCCAGCCGTCTGACCACATATCTCTATCCGGTATCTGTCAGACATTGTGTCGTCGGCTTTTGTCCAGTTCATGCGGAATGTAGGCATCGTTCAATCTCCAAAATGGTCCAATGGTGAAGATGTTTTCTAGGACGTATCCTAGGTCAAGAATTCAATTCAATGGCGTTCTAGGGGCAATCTGATCGATTACAGGCTATATACTGTCCAGACGATCCAAACGATTGCGACATGGGAGAGAACGAGTGTACCGACCACATACATTGTGGTCAGTGCATCCATTGTGCGTTGCATGATGTGTCCTGATGGGAGGGGAATGCTTGGTTGAGAAGTGGGGGAGTGTAGTCAGTCGTCACAACCTACTTCTAAGCAGGCAATTCGGACTATCTCGGCAGGACTATCAATACCATAGTCTGCCATGATGTTTGCAGGTAGGCAATCGCGGAGGTATGCGTACGTTGTGGCTATCGCTAGTGCCGAATCCTCCAGATCCACAGTCAGATCATAGATGATCTGCTGCTCAGCTTTTTGGAACGTGTCGAACGTGTTTCTGTATCGCCCATTGCGGGTAAGCTCGTATTGGCCGGTTTTCAGTAGCCCAATCTCAAAATTGGCTGGGCCGTTTAATGTCCAAACATCGTCTTTGACAATCCAGTTCAATCGTGGAACGTAAGTCATTATGGGAACTCCAAAAGGTAGTAGTGTGTGGTTAGAAAGTCTAGACAAGGTGCCAAGCAATGAATTGTGGGAAGATATCCGACGATTCCCCTGCAAGCTGCACATTGCCACCTTGCGGACATCGTACGATCTGCTCAGCCAGATAGTCGAGTTTCGTATCGGAATGGCTGGAAAGCCCCACCAGTGAGATTTCAGACCATAGGGAAAGGACAGCACTGACTACACTGGATGACAGTCGCCAGACACAACTCCCGGTTGATGTGACGATCTGCAATCGTCCGCAATTGCCTTGCGGTTTAAGGTCGATCGCTTTCCCGCATGTAGTCTTATCTCTCTCCCCGATGAAGGCATCAGCAGTGATGATCTGGAGCAGTAGGCGGATTGGCTTGACTGAAAACGTGGGCATGGTTATTCCTTGATGGAAGGCAGGTACAGTAGACAAAGCTTGAGGCATGATAGACTCCAAGAAGGTCAGCGTAGCTGACAGGTGATGTATCGTCATCAGGCTAGGCCGATTTCCTTTGAAATCGTGTGTATTGCCGTCCAAACGTGAGTATCGTTGCACCCTGCTGGATATAACTCGAACTCCTTTGAATAGCTCACACGTCTCGCCTTAGCAGGTCTATCTTCCATCTTTCCGTTTACTTCCCGTTGGCCTGTTGAGTAGGCCGGATGAGAATCATCGTATTGCAAGTCGTATGTTACTCGTGAGTAGACCCACCACACACGTTGTTCTACGTTGGTGATTTCATTGACTACCCCTTCCATCGGAACAGACTGGAAAAACTGCAAGAAAGCCTTCTTTAGGATTTCGTATTGGTTGGTTGGGTATTTCATTTCATGGGTTCCTTGACTGGTGGGAATCGTGGCACTGTTAGTCCCGATTGCAATAGGCTGTGATTGTTGGCATTGACTCATCGTCTACGTGTGTGAGTGTGAATTCTTCATAGCCTTTGCCATTGAAGCTACCACGCAATCGAATTCCAGATACCACGTAGACTTCCCCGTTTGCCTTGATCTTATCTCCGTAGCCTGTTGTGCGGGGGACTAGTTTCGTGTCGGGAAGAGTGAACATTGTGTTTCCTAGAGATGTAGTTAGTGTTGAGAAGGATGATTAGAATCGAGACTCTTCACGTGTAGCTTCTGCTGCCCCTACTGCTTTGAGCAGGGCAGTTTGCAATCTACCAAGAAAACACCGGATAATTGATTCTCGAAGCTCCATACCATTCTCGACCATTTCAGCAGTTCTCGATAGTGCTGATGCATAATGACCGAGAGCATAAGGGTTGTAGCCTTTTTTGGTGCTTTGCTTCTTGTCGTATGCTGTAATCGTGTTGAACAGCTTGACCCGATCAGTAGCTTGCATGGTCGATTCCTTGTTTGGGTTTGTGTCATGTCTTGCGACAAGAGAACTATCGACTATCCAGAAAGAAAACTCAAGAGAGACCAGAAAGATTTCCCATATCTGAGAACAATTCTCACTCAGCAGATAGTGTGCCAAACTCACACAATCCGATTGTCACAGTATTGTCAAAATGCGTTTACGGCACTTTTTTGGGAAAGAGGTATCTAAGGTCAAACCAGTGATCGCTGCCCATAGCAGCGATCCTAGAGCGTTACAGCAAACAGGTATCTTGTCATCCCCTTTCCAGAGCGGTCAATCCATCAATAACCAATCATATGATGAGTTGCACATATGTTACACTCCTTATATGCCTTAACCCTTATATAAGGGAATCTACATATAAGCATCTCATCATATGGTCAAAGCTACATATGTACGTTTGCTTGTTTGACCACTCCGGAAAGCATCAATCTTTGTACATATGTCTAAGCTCTTATATGTATGGTCAATCATATGTCTTATCTTTCATATGATCTCTGTCTCATATGTACCGTTTCACATATGTGAGCAGTCTGATATGAGTGATCTCTGATATGCGACAATCTTGTCGTGTATTGCCTGTCGTGAATTGGGTATCATGATTGATAAGACCTTATTGATATGTCATGATTGAGATGTCATGATTGAGATGTCGTTCAAGCCCATTTTCACTCGCCTGCCAAAATGGCAGGCTTCAAGTGTTACAGCTTGTAACATTCGATTCTGATCTCATCTGAATTGGTCAGATCAACAATCGACATAACTCCAATGAATCCAGCAGGTTAGAGCGTGGGATCGTCGCCACTGGAACGATAGGCGACGACAGGAGTTGCCATAAGTATAAGCCCCCACTGGCTTTACGCTTGCTAGGGGCTGACCCTGAAAAGCCGCTCTGAACCACACACTCAAATAATCACAAGATGGTAAGGCGTATAGAGTTAAGGCTCCCACTGGCTTTAACCACCCACCCGTACTGGCTTATAAAACTCAAAGAAAAAGGAATCCTAGACCAAATGGTAAGGAAACTGGACATAACTATATGATAGGTAAGGCTTTATGGTAGATAAGGTATAGATAAGGCTATGTTGATGTGTATATAAGTCCTTACCTATTAAAGACTTAAAGGAAGTAAAGGTCTTATAGGTGTAGTATTGACCACTCTGGTTAGAGTCTGTAAAGTGGTTCCAGAGTGGTCAGAGCTAGATAATGCAGGTATTGGAGGCTCTAGAATTGATTCTGAGGCCACTGACATCGCGTATAAGGCCATTGGAGGGGTTAAGATGTAGTTTGGGTCAAGGAAAGGCTTGGAGGGCTTCTAGGGGCATCCTAGAGCCTTACAGGAGATTGTAGGAAAATGAGAAAAAGATACGTATCAGGGCTTGATTGATACGTTTCATTTGCTTAGAGTGGTTGATCGAGACAGCTTCCTGTGGTCTAGACTTCCTGACCACCTGTCGATTAGAGGAGATAGACGATGGACCTTGGATTTATCGATGGCATGTTTACTGGACTGGCCAAGTCGAATGCTGCTATCAAAGCAGGCAAGAAGGCAATGGTCTTTGATTGGGACAGGGCAGCAAGGCTTATCAAAGAAACAAAGCCAGCCTATGTAGAAGCTGGCCTGTCAGGCGATTGGACATACACAGGAGGCTGTATTTATCAGGATGGAAAACCTGATATGGATAGTTACACCTATCTGGCTTCAATGTGGGCTACGCCTCAGATTGAATTGGATGGTGTACGTCAAGACTGTTTCATTGATCTTGGATCAGCAACTGGCTGGAATTCAGATACGAAGTGGCCTGAGAGTGCTTTGGCTATTTTGAATTCTTAGTGTGTGGTCTTAGATTGTTTGACCACATGCTACGCTTAGATCCAAACCGCTGGCTGGTTGGCCAGCGGATATTCAAGGAAAGGGAAGAAGATGAACTACGATGTGGTCAGAGATTTAAGGCAGCTTGCTGATTGGGCAGAGACTGTGCTGCTCAAGATTGATAAGGCTGGGTTTCCAAGACCTGCTTACTCAGATCTTGAATCTGGAGGCGGCCACTGCGTCATCATGGATTGGGAGAAGCCGGATACACAAGCCTATAGAGTCGGCTACGAGCGGCTCGATGTCTGGGTTGACCTCCAAGGGCATGTGGACTGGGAATTGAAGAAATGGGACCAGCTAAAATCCATTGACATCTCACCAAGATGCGACAAGCAAGGAGACTTCCTTGCATCAGAGCCTCTCCCAGAAGACTTCATCAAGACCCTACAAGATGTGGTCAGACCACTAAAGGAAACCAAATGAACGAAACAGTTGAAGTTTGGCTGGGAGATCCCTTGTGTGATGGCGGAATCTTCTTTAAGCTGAGACGATGGGATGCAGAAGCCACAGCAACTCTCGTGCAGAAGGGCTTCACACTGACTGACTTTTACCAAACCGTGTTTGACCTGATGATGTCAGGTTTCTGACAAAGGGAACCCCATGACTCTCGAAGTAGAAGTTGAAAAATTCAAGAGGCAGGCATTGACAGATATCCTTGCCAAACTTACAACAGAGCAAGTGGCCTTCTTTGATCGACTGTTCCCCGGAGGAGTAGTACCAGAGAAGGAGCTGAACGCCGCTTACGATCTCTGTGAGCGTACACTCAACAAGAACTTGGAAGGAAGATGATGCAGAAGATTTGGACATTTGTGAAGAACGGAAACAGTCCGCCAGCCACTCTGATGGATGTTCCCGAAGGTGTGGTCTGTGTAGTCAACGTGACTCCCCATCAAGAAGTAATGCTGAGAACGCGGAGTGGCAGCAGAGCATTCAGTGCCACTAAAGATGGAAGCAGGCTGTATGAGCAGGGGGCTGCCAGTAGCTACAAGTTCCTCGCCTACTACGGCACACCGCCTGTAGAGCCTCTTCCAACCTGTCTGTCCGAAGCCAAGCCCTATCAACTGTACAAGTTGAGTAACTACAAGTGGCTGTACTGGAAAGACGAAAGCCGTTGTGTGTGGTCACTCGATTCCACCGGACGAATCATGCAAGAAACCGAAGGAGCTACGTCTACTGTGCTGGCTGTACGCATTGATTCACTCTCAGATCTCACAGCCATCCCAACCGAAGTCTAAAGGAGACATCATGCAATACTGGACATTTGAAAACAGAGGGCCAAAGCAACCACAGACTCTGATGGATGCGATTGAAGGTGTTCCTGCGTTGGTCGAATGGGTTGCATCATCAGGAGACCCTATAATGGTCAAGAAGCGACATGGAGATCAGGCTTTCGCGGTATTGGCACACGGAGAAGCCTCAAGCAGTGATTCTCATGCAGCGAACTATAAGTTCATTCGCTACGTTGATCCGCAACCAGACCAACCTGTGGTCTTACCAGCCACTCTCGGAGTAGGCGAGCCTAACCGGCTTTACACAATCAAACACCGAGATGGTTGGTTTTGGAAAGAGCCTGATGGTAACACCAATCTGCTCACCACTGCTGGATATGTTAAATCGTCTTGTGGTTCTGGTGACGAAAAAGTAGAATCAGCTACCAACATCTTCGCAGTCTTGAAAACTCTTGACTGATTCTTTGACCACATGGGAGGAACGGATTGATGGCTGAGTTCAAACGGGGAGATCTGGTGAGTTATGCTAACGATCACCGTGTCTATGTGATATTCAATGACAAGCCGTGGGGCCAATACTGGCTTGTGCTGTCAGTCCGTGCCTTCTCGTGGGACTTTGAGGTTGAGGACTGGAAAGAGTTGAGTGACATCATGGAAAAGCAGAATAAGTGGAGCTATGGTGAGGACTTTAACGGATATGCTGGTTTCTCACTGACCCGCATATGCACAGGTGATGAGTGGGAACTGGACGACTACGACAGACTTCTCGTGAAAGGTGTGCCCTATGTCTGAGTTTAGATTCAAGGATCTGGTGAGCCACAACACACTGACCAATCGAGAGCCTATGGTTGTCATCATGCCACAACCGGACTCTGAGGGGTGGATAAATGTTGTCTCTGTAGAACACTCCAAACTTTTTGACGAGCCTCCTACCGAGGAAGCCTTTGACAAGTGGTGCAGGGAGCCTTCAAAGCACCCAAGCGAGTGGGATGGGTACAGAGCCAACCAGATGATTCTACTTGCTCACGAAGACAACTGGTGGATCGGCAACAATGGAGAGCTTGGATACAATGCACAAGATCAAGAAGTCCCGGTGGCATGTGGCGGAGATCTACCGACTGTGGTCAGAAATCCGTAAGCACACTGTACGCATGCAGGATGCTTGCTATGCCTACACAGTGACTGACCACATGCCTTACAAGCTCTCTGCAAAAGGCCACAGGGAACAGATTGACAGGCTCAGAGGAAAGCTGTATCGTGCATTGAAGTTCTGCCCCAAGGAATTCCCAAAGGGCTATCCAAGTCTTCCAAGACCTGTTCCTGAACTTGAGATCAATCCAGTTGTATGGGGAGCAATGTGCTTTGCCATGACTAGAGCAGGGAGCACTGTTTGGGACCGCTACCACTACTAGGAGTTTCTCGTGCCTGAACACTACAAGTTTGTTGGAGAAGACGGGGTTGACTGTGATGTGCCGCTTGGACGCATTGTGCGGTTTGAGAACGCACTATCTGAGACTACAGGACGGTCCCGTGGATTTTGGAGGAATGCTGCAACCGGCGAACTTATGTCGCATGTGTTTGAGCATTCCAGCCTGATTCCATTTAGGCCGAAGTTCCAGACTTTCGATCAGGTTAAATTCGCAGACCCGAGAATTAAAGAACCAGTTTTTGTCCAATACTCTTGCTGTAGTCTAGGATCTGGAGAGTGGATCTACGGTCTCAGTACAGGCACAGAGCATCCAGAAACTGAGCTGGTTGGGGTTCCAAAGGCTACAACTGAACGCCCCAATGTGGTCGAGAAGCGGGATAGCCACGACAAGATGCGGGCTTATGCAACAGCTTACGGAGGCTCCTTCAGCACGGCCTATGCATCTTCTGTGGAAGCCTACAGGGCTGTGCAGAGCTTTTACGGCTTGGGTCAAACAGTAGACCCTTTCCGAGCACTTGAAGCTGGCCAAACGATAAGGGCAGGGGATGCTGTTGAGTTAAACGGAAGAACTGGCAGAGCAATCCCAGCAGTAGGCCGTATTGTGAACGCTACTGTAAACCGGAACCCGGAATGGATCGCTCTCGGTAGTCCAGTCCCAGACATCGAAATGGCATTCAGCACACAGTCTGCTGCATACCAAGCCCTAGTAAGAGCCATGAGGAACCCATAATGGAAAAGATTGTTGAGATCATCTGCGACTGCATTCTAATTCTTGGAATGCTATTCTTCTTCTACAAGATCATGAAGGATTAAGCATGGAGTTATCAGATGACGCATTCATTGAAGCCTTCAACAAAGGTGGTGCCCAGTATGTTACCAAGCTCTATGGAGGTAAGACCAGCAGCCATAGGCTGCGTGCTTCCAGACTCCGCAAGAAAGGACATACAATTCAAAAGTTCCAGAGAGGAAGGACCAAGAAACCTGATGCATGATGACTACGATGCAAAGCAACACCTTGAGCATTTGATCTCGCAAGGGATTGAATACACTTTTCTTGTCCAAATGCAGTATGTAGAAGATGAGGAGGATGCTACAGATGTGACCATCACATTCCTGAGAGATGCTGTCAGAGTGCTTCGTAAGTGTTCAGACATCACAGAGTTCAAGGTGAACTTCCTTGAAGAGAAGCTTCAAGAAGGGTTTACACCCGATGAAGCTGAGGAGGCTTATTGGGATTACCGAGAGGCTACATCAGGGGAGGATGACGATGAGCCGATTTGATGACTTGGCAGACAAGAGGCTGGACATTGTGAACTTCAGCAACCCTGAGAGGGGCTTAAAGACCACACAGGTGGCCAACATCTTCAACGTAAGCGTGAGGACAGTTCAATCTGTGGTCAAGAACTTCAAGGAGCAGGGCTATGCCTCATTACACTCAGTAGCGATCTCTGAGATCGTCTTAGACAAGCATCGAACCCACTACACACGGGAGAACTACGTTGGGTAAGCTACAAATTGCAGCAGGGGTTGATTCCACCACACAAGTGGCAATGGAGATTGCGTCAGAGCTTGAGTTGGATCGAGGTGTAGCAGTTATCGGGACTGTCTGGACCAAAGCAAACATCGTTGAATACACGCAGATTCCGGGAAACTTCCTGTTCTGCTGGTCAGACAGTTTGGCTGAGAGCCAGTACGTTCCCACAGACCCGGAATCAGATGTCATGCCGAACATCCGGTGCAAGTACCGAGCATCCGTAGGGCTTCGCTATCGCACTGAACTCTACGATAGCGGGAAGAAGTTCTACCGTGAGAAATTCATTGACCACTTTGTGGTCGACCACACAAAGGACATTGACACCACTTACGAGACGGTGGCGTCAGTGATGAACGACCTGTGCAACACTTGGTCCGGACAGCCCAAGAAAGGCAAGGTTAAGTGTTGGATGGACGTTAGAGATCTCCGATGGATCGACCTGTTGCAGACCATCGGGTTTAACGTCATTACGAGAAAGGAGATCAATGGAGTCGATTCCATCTTGTTGGGTCGATAGAAACGAAAACACCCCAGTGACTCAATTACGAGTCACTGGGGTTTATTTTTTGATAGGCTAGTCGTCCCACTTCTCGCAGTAAGCGTAAAGCCACATAGGCTTCTTGTCTGCTGCCTCTACAACATGCCAACGCACATAGTCGAAACCAGCATTGTCAATCTTCTTTAACCACGCCTCAAAAGGGAATAAGCTGAGATGCAACGGCTCACCGAGCAACAAGGCTCCGAATTTGTCAGGGAAGAGGGCAATACAGAAGAATGCCGAGACCTTACAGGAGTCGTAGATATTCTTCAAGGAGGCTTCTACATGCTCAGGAGGCAAATGCTCGAAAACATCCGCCGAAATGTGCAGATCATAGCCTTCAGGCAAAGGATCGGACCAGAGACAACCTGTGGTCAAAGCATCTGCATCATCCCACCACGAGTCTAGGCAGTTACTCGCAATGTCAAAGCCATGCACCTTCAACTCAGGCATCTGAGTCAACAAGTATTGCATGGCTTTACCTGATCCACACCCAACATCAAGCACAGACCTTATCCGATCCTTCTTTATGATGTCTAAGAGCTTAAAGTCCTTGATAGCCCTCAAGCCGGGAGAGAACTTTCGATAGTCCTCACACTCCCAAACCTTCTCATATTTTGCTCGCTCGATTTCAATGCTCATTGATTATCTCCGCTGGACTGACCACATCTT
>JACCDG012048344.1_pt1 | contig 37912 bp, 35 predicted proteins | sample 7442471 | NCBI WGS metagenome assembly JACCDG01 (sample SAMN15323444, study PRJNA562643) | freshwater metagenome | isolation source: river surface water | place: USA:Blue River Watershed | collected 2017-08-17 | reverse complement strand
CGTGCCCCTTCCAATTTTGAAAATAATATGGTGGGAATGAATTGCACACCTGCCACACCAATCATCATCGCAGCCATTACCCCAATACCACAGACGCTATTTCTTAATTGATTCTTAAATCCTTGCGTCACCACCAGCTGATGCCCAATACAACATATCGACCACCATACCAGTAGTTGTGGCAATAAGATTACGCCACATCCCATAAAAATAACAGCTAACATGACGCCAACCCATGCCATTGCTTTGGTCACACTTTGTCGATAAAAGAAAAGATACCCATGCACCATGGTTGGAAAAAGAAAGAATCCGTATAAAAATGTAGGGGACTCTACCATTGAATTCGTCCCACGGATAAAAGGAAGACCTAAGAAATATAATGCTCCACTAAACGCATACGCCACAGGCAGCTTAAAGATATGCAACAATAAGAATGCCATGCTAAAGAAACCTAGCATGTATGGTTCAATTAATTTAAATAAATAAAATTGATCGTCATTAAGCAACCAGGCAAGACTATTGGTAGGATTAAGAATGGGGTACTGCCCACTGGAGAATAAACTTGTCCCTCCACCTATCACGTTCCAGAAAGAAAACTGAAGACTTCTCCACTGATGAGCAATATCAATAATAAGGCCCCAATAATTATTACTTAACTCATTATTGGGAAGCCCATAAGGAGGTTTTCCAGAGATGAAAAATAAAAAAGCTCCTACCAGCAAACTGCCAGTAAAAGCATAAAGAACCTTTGTTATCACATCTTTCATGTGCTTAAATTTGTGTAGCCACTGTCGATTCCCATTTATTGCTCATCACCATAATCCTTGGATCAGAAACAATGAGATGCCAAATGACGGCTTGAAAACTTTCAGCATGAGGCGTGACCGTATCCGCACTTTGCGTCGGAATAATGACACAGGCATTCGCCACCTGGGCTGTAAATCCCCCATCCCGACCAACAACACCTATAATGCTGGCCCCTTGGGATTTGGCATATTCAAGTGCATAGACAAGATTTGCACTGATATTTTTTTCCTTACTGCCACCACCAACGGAAAGAACCCAAACGCAATCACCTTTTCTGAGTTTAGATCCTTTTAACCACGCCATGAATGTTGTATCCCAACCTTCATCATTAGTTCTTGCGGTTAATTCACTCACATTATCGACAGGACTATAGGCTTCAAAACCACCAATCTTTCTAAAATCATTGACGGCATGGGAACAGTTTCCGGCAGAGCCCCCTACTCCTAGAAAAAATAATCGACCACCCTGACTACGGGTAGCCACTAATAATTGAATCATTTTCTCGACGTGAATCGGATCAATTGAATCAAGGATCTTCTTCGCTTCCTGAAAATACCGCTGGGTATATGTCATATTAAACCTTTCTAAACAAGACCCGCCCATATGAACTTAATAAACTTCGTTGAAGAAATTCGCCGAACATTCTCTTAACCTCTTCATCTTCACTAGCAATTAAAGACCTTACAAAATTTGATATAGGCAATGATGGATTTTTATTAACAGCTTGAGTGACAATATCTAAATCCAATACTCCTGGGGTTGAGAATTCTAAACATTCAAACCCATGCTTTTCAATCACCTGTTTTAGCCCTTTAACACTTAACACATTTAAACGATCGGGCGGAACAATGTTAGGGGCATTGCTTCCTAATTCTTTCACATCAAATCCTGAACTTAAAATGGCTGTTAGAAAACACAACCCTCCTGGACTCACGATTTGATGTAAGACATTAAATAATTGATTCACATCACTGGCGTGATCCATCACCTCAAATAACGTTACCACATCACACGAAAAATCTGCCGGCAAGCTCCACCAAGGTTGATGAATGACTTTAATCGAGGACGGAATATTGAAATTGCCATAAGGATAAACAACTGTCTTTTGTGCAATCGACGATTGGGCCATGGCATCAAGGTAGCGATGCTGGCTTGGATGAATATCAACCCAATGTTTGGCACCAGGAGCATGCTCTGCAACTGAATCTAATACCCATTCCAAACGAGGTTTAATAATTTTATCTTTGCGTTTATGCTGACTTGCTTCTGATAATTGATTACGCCAAAATGTTTTAGCAGTCGCTTCTTTAAAAAAAAGACCGATTTGAGAATCAGAGGGCCTTGGATTCGCATAGACGCTGGCGCAATCTAAGCATTCACAATACTGCAACCCAAAACGTTCAAAAAACCTCTTGGAGTGAGTGGAATCGCAACCCGGACAGGCAACGGATTTTAAACTATTTTGCCCGACTAAAGAAATCATGTCTTTATGAAGCAATGCCATGTATTCTTCCAAGAAGAGTAATGGCTTTATATCTGCTTGGACATATTCATCATTGACGACGATGTTCTTCATGGGAGACCTCATATGGGGATAATAACCCCGCATCAATATACGCGCGTTCAATTATTTCCATCACCTTTAATGCATCATGAGATGATGCATTTGTCACAGGCTTTGATTCAATAATGCATTTCACAAATTCAGCCACTTCCAAATCCCACGACATATCTTTATCAAAATAAGTGATTTCTTCGCTGGGATTACCCACAGCGAATGCTTCATCTTCAAATTGTCTTTTGCCAACAATTAATTGTTCTCTCCCGTAGCTACCGGTCTTGGATAATAATCCTTCGACAATTAAATAGCCACCTTCAAGAGTAATCTGAATACGAAATGCATGTTTCCAAAATGTGGCCGAGGAATGGAGCATGGCATCAACCCCATCAACACCTTTAAGCGCCACAAACGCATTATCTTCGACATCTAAATTCCAAAATGAATTACTTGCAATACATTTGATGGTGGAAAAATCACCAGAAAAAAAGCGAAAAAGATCGAGCATGTGAATGCCTTGATCTAATAAGATGCCGCCACCAGAAACAGAACGGTCATTTCTCCAGGAGCGCTTAAATGAAACCCCTCCGCTTTTCCCATAAAGCCCCCGCATATTGATAATGCGGCCAAACCGCCCACTATCAATCATCACTTTTGCTTTTAAAATACCAGGATGCCAGCGATGATTAAAACCAAACATTAATTTCACATCTGGCCCTTCAGCTTGACGGATGAATTTAATATCACTGACATTTCTTCCCGGGGGCTTTTCACAAAATACATGTATCTTTTTGGATAATAAACGAACACAAATCTCTGGCGTATAAGCATTTGGGGTGCAAACAAAAACAATATCTGGCTTAGCCTCAATCACTTGATCTAAGGTCGTAAAATGGGTCAGGTGAGGTAATTTGTCTTTCAGCGATGCATTGGTATCTAAAATGCCTACTAAAACCAATTGATCCGGCATGCGTTCGACGACCATGCGACGAATTTCACCCATATAACCGTAGCCAATAATAATACATTTTAAACGTGATGAATTCATAGTTTTTTACTTTAGAGAATTATTACCCACCTGTCAAACGCTATTTCATAAGGATAAACTTTTCCATGGCATTTGGCGTAACGGGGTGAAAATAGCGCGCCAGATACTGCTGCGCCGCTTTCAACTGCTCATTGAACTCTCTATCGCTAAGGTTATAAATCTGATCAATCAATTGTGATAAATCAGTGCGACGGTGCGTAATCCATTTTAATTGATCTAACTTAAATAAGGGATCAAAACTTATTAATGACCCATTATCAAAATGAATGACGGGCTTACCTAAACTTAATGCCTCTAACGAAACTGTTGTTCCCCAGTAAAGAACAATATCAGCCCATAATAAATCTTCTGCTAATGAAAAAGATCCGTCGCTGAGTTCAACATGCTTTAATGATTTAATATTTTGTTTTAGCAAAGGCATTATCAGATTAAATCTAAGCACAGGATGCGTGCGTATCCGTATTGTTAAATCATCTCGCATCGAGAGTTGGCTTATAACAACATCAATTAAACGTGCCACATCTGGTAAACCTTCCAAAGCGACTAAAATATGTCCTCTACGATGCAATTGTGCCGCGGCTTTTACGTCATTTAAATACTCAAAACGAAGCCCGCAGGCTGGTTTAATATCTATTTGTTTTGAAGTTTGATATTGTTCAATAATTTTTGCCGGCTCAATACCAACGGTTAATAATTGCTTTGGTTGTGGCATTACATCTTCATCGATCGTGCTATTGAACATATTCATCGATGCTTGTGGCACAACAGTATGTTGATACCCATATGTCATGACATCGCTAGGATGCTCGTTTAGCGCCAACAAACACATTCTCTCCCAAGGATTATACTCACAGGTAAAAGCAAAAGCGCTGACATGAACTTGATCAAGTAGACCCTTCATCACATAATAATGATAATAATGCCATGGTTGAATCTTACTCCCGTCTAACACACAGACCGCTTTGATTAATGCTGCTATATTATTCTTACCCCATGAAATATGCGCTGGTACATGAATGCGGTAACACAGCATCTCTAGCGTTGCTTTAAGAATGTCCATCAATGATAAGAAATACTCAAGAGGATAGATCTTCTTCTGCGTATACTCTGTCATGAGTTTAGAGGTTGATGCAAAATCATCCATGATATCAGCCACAATTAACAAAGGCCTTCTCTCTTGGATAAAATCAGGTAAAACGCCAAAAAATGTGTCTTGATAGCCTTTGCCCTGGATGAAACTTTTAGCTGACGCAAATGTCTTGATAACATAATACGGCTGTTTTAATACATCACGGTCAACGGATTTAAACATGGCCTGCGCCATATACATACGCTGCGCATGCTTTAAACCATGTGCCATCAACCTCGACACACGTTTCATCCAATTGCATAACATTTGACCACACCAGCGTGATGAGTGACCATGCCATGCATATGCTATATGTGGGTGTTTTAATTCTGTTGATAATTGTTGATGGAGTGCCCAGCTAACATTAATGATGACCACATGTTGAGCGGAAGTTTGATTCAATAAATTCTGACAAATATAATAATCTTGGAGCGGTCCCACTAAAGGGCTTAAGAAACGATTCTTCGAGGATATATTTGTAGCCCACCATTGCCTAGACTGTTGAGCCTTGCTTAATTGCGCAACCGCATCAATATATAAACCAATAAATTCTTCGCGCTGCGCCTCAGTCATGTCCACATGAGGTTCTTTTAAATCCAACACAACATAATCCGAGTCTTTATGCTGCAATAACCACGCATCATACTCGAAGCGACTCTCAAAAGCATAGACCTTTCTTGACATCAACACGCAATCCTTCTTCTTAAGTCTATTAGGCAGTTGTTTTGGATATCACATTAACTAAAATTATCGACACGACTATACGTTAAATATTTTGGAATCCGCAATAGGTTGATTAGAACCTAACCACATCGACTGTGAATTTTTTTGCCAGGCATAAAACTTGCCTCCATTAACCATATGACTCCATGGCAATATTCCTTGAGGTGGCGTGTAATGCGTTTTATGTGCATCATGGATGATCACTATTCCATTAGGACTCAATGACTTTATCGCTTCCTTTAAACAACGTTGGCGAAACCTTCCATCAATAAGAATCAAATCAAATTCACCTTTAAGTGATGAAGGCATTTCGATATATTGATGTTCTTGCGTAGAGCTGGGCGCAAAAATGCCACAAGGAACAGGAACACCCCATTTCCATTTGGAATTTTCCCAAAAAGGAAGGAATGCAGACAAGTATAAATTAACTGAGGATGAAACACCGTGTTGATCGACCATCTCCTTGACTCGATTATGCCATAATTCATTATTATCGACGGAGTGTAATTCAAAACTAATGCCTTTGGATTTAAGAAATTTCGCATAGTACACTGTTGAAAAACCACTGCCATATTCAAATAGGCGAATATGTTTTTTAGTTCCCGACAAATGCACAAGCAATTGTTTGTACACACGCCGTTCACGATCTGTCATGGCAGGTAACCCCGCGATTGCATATCCCTTCATCCATAAATCAAAGAATGACATAGTAATGTTGACCCCTTTATAGTTGAAATTGCTTCAATTAAAATTAATACAGCTATACACCTATAGAAATAACTTTATCTTGGCCCCACTTGTCTTGATAACGTTTTGCTGCTTCTATTAATACCTGCTCTCGGTCTATTCCACGTTTTAACCCCTCATTTAACCACGACAAGTATTCTCCCATTCTCAGTGAGGCTTGGCCATCACGAAATGGATCAAATTCATGAATATGCTTAGACCAATCACCTAAAGAAGGATTTGGTTGTTGTTGATGGGACTCTATCGCTTGCCATAATACATCCCATGACTTAAAAACAACCGTACCTTCTCCTAGACGGTACATGCTACTGTCTGGCCATCCTTCCCGATCTAACAGTACCGTTGGTATTCCAGCCAATGCCGCCTCAAGTCCAGCCGTCGCTGCACACATATGACCATGAATAGCTACATCGCTCGATAAAGCAGCTATTGCAGGAGGAAATGAACTTTGAATCCCTTGGTCTTCATACATATAACAACGACCCGTCTTTAATGCCTGTTCTAACAATTGTGCCACAGGGCCAAGGCGGGCACGCAATGTTTTTGGCGCTTTTGGTTTAAGCACCAAACCTAAGTGTGAATTCGCCAATACTTTTTCAAGTATAAATCGATAATTCTCTCTCATGAATTCATGACCTGTATGCCAGCGAGAATCAGCGCCAGAATTTTCATCAAAGAAAGCTAAAATAAAAGATGCACCATGCGATTGCAATTTCAGACGTAATTCATCAGCTGGTTTTTGCAATGACTTGAAACGATGATCTCCAAGATAACCGGTTACAACAAAATAAGGTATTTTAGAACCAGACGCTAATTCAACATTCGCCATCGTTGCACTAAAACCAAAGAAAACATCACAATACGTTGCTGTTTCAGCGCTTGCATCAGGCTCCATCGCGCGTTGATAGAACACCATAATGCCCCCGGCATCCTTAATGGCGGCACTTATCGGGATATGCTGTGCATCATATTTGAACCACGTTACATATAACTTCGCTTTTGTTAATTTAAACAAGCGCGCGTAATACTCATATTGCTCTTGGTAGAGTTCTCCTAACTCCTTAAACCATTGTTTTTCTCGACGATAGGAATAAGGAGCACTCACCTTACGTATTTTATTTAATAAAGACCAGTACCATGTTGTATAAACAGGTATGTGGGGAGAAGATACTGCTTTAGGATGAAGTCCAATAGCTTTAATACCCTTCGCATGAAGGGCATCATACTGCTCCTGCGTCAATGGCGCCGAAGTTAAATTTGTAACGACTACAATGTCACGGGAATTGAAATTTGATTGCTGCAGAAAAGTGAAATCAGAATAATGATTTGGATCAGACAAACTACACAAACCATAATACTCTAAAATTAATGAATGACTAAAAGAAGATTGCTGAAGCAAATTACAATAAATTTCCTTTGGTTTTAACAGCAATGTCAGCAAAAACTTGATGCGCACGTGACCTAAACTGCGCTTGATAATATCGGCAACATCGATATCACATGATTTAACAAAATGGATTTCTACAGGAAATTGTGCCAAATAACTCGATAATGGCTTAACCCAAGGACGATAAAAAGCAAACAACACAACACGCGCTTTATGCTGCTGATGTCTTTGTTGCGACAAAATCCATGCTAATTGAGTAATCAATATTAACCGCCACAAATTCTCCCCTCTGTTCCACACAAATGCAATGGATGATTTATAGAGATAATCTTTAAATAATCCCGTCGTGGAAGAATTAACTTGCTTAAAAAATACGTCTTGGCTAATACACTCCTGGATTTTCTTTAATTCAACATAACTTATTGTCAATCGTAATAAATTTCCTCGTTGATCGTGTAAATCAACTAAACGAAATGAATGCGTATGAAGCCCTACACCCATGCACTTTAAAATAAACGCTGTTAAACGGTAGGTCGTTGGATGCGCATCAATTACAGCAACAGTAAGAGGCGATTGTTGGGAGAGCTTTAAGAAAATAAGGTGTGGTAATAAATACCTGCAGAGAACAAAACCCGTTAAACGTTCAACTGTGATACTAACCACGTTAATTCCCTCTGATTGTTCTAACGGCGTTGGAAGCCGCATCAGATAGAAATACGCCATCTAAACTATATGCCAAAAATTTAAATCCTTGTTTAATGCGCTGCTTAGCTTGCTTAGGGTCGGATGGCACGCTATGAAATCCTGCAGGAATACGATGCTTCTTTCCCGCACGCATTACTTCATCAATGGCTTTCTTGACATCCGCGTCATTAAACTTCCCTGGCTTACCCATTGACCCCGATAAATCATAAGGACCAATCATAAAGGCATCAATGCCTTTCACAGCGAGGATTTCATCAATATTCTTCACCGCATCAATATGTTCAATTTGAACAATAACAACACTTTCTGCCGTAAGCCATTTACGATAGGCGTCAAATTGTCGACCATACCCTTGTGCCCGGTATAATCCCACCCCACGTTTACCACTCGGAGGATATTTAACAGAATCAACTGCTTGCTGTGCTTGCTGTGCCGTTGATACATTAGGCACAATAACCCCATAAGCCCCTGCATCCATAACACGTTTAATTAAATTGGGATTATTTTCACCAACACGCACCAATGGAACAATGCCTTCGGCTTCAATAGAAATGATTAATGGCAAGAGTTGTGCTAAATCAATGGATGAATGCTCCATGTCGACACAGAGCCAGTCAAATCCTGCTGGTGCTAACAAGCCAGGAATCAAGGGATGACCGATTGTCACCCAGCAACCCAAACTTAATTGATGTGCTAATAATTTTTTCTTAAGTGGATTGGGTTTTAATCGTTGGCTCATAGTAGTGAGGTTCTCTGTGTTGTGTATTCGCGCGAAACGCCATGGCTACTTCCGCTAAATTAAAATCTTCCTCGTGATCAATGTCGATAGTGCTTAACCCTTTAATCACATAGTATCCTGTTTTGCCATCAGCCCCATGGTACGCGAACCCATATTTTTGATGATGTTCTAAATATTTCTTTGTATCCCACGCCATTAACACGGAGGCATACGATTGCACAGGAATCATATTCTGAGACGACTTATGCTTTTCCATCGGAGTGAAATTAATTCCTTTACCCTGATGAAGACATGCAATTTGATGATTAACGACCGATACGAGCGTATCGTATTTATTATTAACCATTGTCTGAACAAAGTCTTTAATTTCGGCGGGTGTGATTAACGGTGATGTCGCTAATAACTGAACAACAATGTCTGCCTTCACCTGTTGAATAAAATCCAGTGTCCATTCATCATTAATAGCAGCGGCAGACGCTAAATACTCATTGCGTTGATAAAACTTAATTCCATAATCTTCAGCCAAAGGTTTTAACATCGTCCCGTCGGTATTTAAATAAATCTCATCAAAAACACCAGACTCTTTCGCTGCTATAATTGGCCATGCAATCAAGGGTTTACCATTAATTAAACGCACATTCTTTTTTGGAACACGCTGACTTCCCATGCGTGCGGGAATATAGACAACAATTTTTTTCATATCAGAAATTACCCTTCGATCATTTTCTTAAAACTGGCGAGCTGGTCACGATTTGATGGATGACGTTCATAAATATCATAAACCATTTCTAATATACCCTGGCCCAGATCATGATAATAATGCGATACCAATTTCTTGGCGACTTTAGGACGAAACGCATACGGTGTTACCGTATAATGATGTGTTGTATCGTCGGGAACATATTCAATTGAAATATTATTCTTAAAGATTTCTTTGATCATGCTCAATAATTCGCGCACCCGTGTTGATTGTGTTCCGGCAATAATGACATGCTGATTAATGTAGTCATCGGTTAAGATATCAGCGGAACAACGCGCGGCATCTAACACATTAATATAATCCCGTATTTCTTCCCCATCCCCTTTACGGACAATGCGTTTTTCATCAATCCCTTGACGAATGATCTTATAAAAGAAATTACCTTCACCAGCGCGAGGACCATATAAAGACCCATAACGCAAGATGGTAAAATTTAAACCGAAACGTTGTTGATATTCTTCAATGAGTGATTCACAGGATTGTTTGCTACAGCGGTAAAAGGATGCTAAATCACTATACACATACATGGTGCTGGCAAACACCAATCGTTTGACTTTATGCTCATAACTGGCATGGGCAATATGGGTATTGCCTAAAATATTAACTTGAACTGTTTTGACGGGATTATCAATGGCTTCTTGAATATCGGCAATTCCTGCAAAATTATAGACATAATCGTGGCCTTTAATCGCATTGAATACGTCGGTGTAATTCAAAATATCCCCAACAATCATCTGCTGTTTCGGCGTTAAATAGGGAGATTGAATTCTGTCAAATATGGTAACCTGCGCACCGCGCTCACTGAGCACATCTGCCACATGACTGCCCAAAAATCCTGAACCACCAAAGATAATAATTTTCATAAGATGTAAGATACAATAAATACCCTCGTTTATCAAGCCAAGAAAACCCTATAATAATGCGCTACTGGCCTGATCTAAGAAGAATTGCACCTTTCCTTTTAAAGGGTTAACACAACACGCTGGAACTTGAACTTTTCTCTCTAATACATCTTTGATCATCCTTGCTTTTGATTCACCACAGACAACAAAGAAGATGTGTTTACTCTGATTAATGACGCTTAATGATAAGCTTATACGTTCATGGTTAATACCCGGTTGCTTAATGGGTAAAATAACTTTATTCTCTACGTTATGGCATTGCGCTAAGGTAAAGAGTGACGCAATATGACCATCTTCACCTAATCCTAAAAGGAGCACATCAAACACTAAAGGAAACGTTAAGGCCTGATGCAATTGGTCTTCATACCCCGTCGCTGTTGTCTCAACGGTATTTAAAATCTGAGGCTTATACACTACGGGTTTATCAGAGACCGCAATGCGATCAACCAATGTGTTATAAACCATTCCCGTATTACTATCAGGATGATCAGAGGCAACCATCCGTTCATCGACCATGACAATGCGGGTATTTTTCCAGATCAAGGCATCCAAATGCGTCGCTAAATACGTATACAACCCTTGAGGAGTTTTTCCTCCGGATAATCCAATAAGAACAAATCCCTTACGCTCAATAGCGTGTCGTGCAATATCACGCCAGGCATCACATACCTTGGCATATAAAGACTCATTGCTCATCTCCGCAATTGTTACATTCATTCTAGTCATCATAAGTATTGATTAAATCCACATACGCACGGGGATGATTAATTAAGATAAATGGGACTAATAACCGACGCGCCATTTCCCCATCTCGTTCATCCCTATCTCCAATCACCACACACTCCTTGGCTAAAATATGTTCTGAGACTAATACATATTCCAATAAGCGTTGATGCGGTTTCAGGGCATTAATCCGTGAATCTGTGGCATCAATCATCAGCGGCGCTTGAATATCTAATGCCATGGCTTTTTCGACAACAGGATAATCGGAAACAAAGGCAATGCGTTTACCGGAGCGTTTAAGTTTATCAAGGAAATCTCTCAAGCCTTTATACTGACACCATTTCAAATATTTTAAAGGGCGCCGGTATAACCATTCCTCGACGATGCGTTGAATCTCATCGGGCTTAACACCTGCCACCTGCGCACAGCGCACAAACTGTTCGTGAGACAAATGAGGAATTGCTTCGCCCGCCCACGTCTCCCTTAATTTTCTAAACATCATCATGAAACGTATATCACGCCAACGCCATGGCCTGCAGATACAAAACACGATCATTTCGATCGCCATCAACGCACGCAATGGCTGTTGACGATAGAGTGTGCCATCCATATCAAAGACAACAAGCTTAATATCAGACCACTTCATGGCTGCCATATCATTTATTGCTTTCGGGCAATGATGCGAATAACACCACCACGTGAAAACAGCATCGCCCCTATCTCAAGGAAAACACCTATCACGGCAACAGGAATAATTGATATAAGAAGAAGACCACTATTGATGATGTAATTGACGATACCAATCTGATTAACCGACGTATTATTCTTCAAGACGAGGAATAAGAAATTTTTCACAGGCATAAAGAGATTCAATATACTTTGCATCATCCCGATAAACCCAAATTCAAGGGAGACGGTACTTTGACTTAACAGACGAAACCCTTTGAGATGCAATAACTGTGTAATGGAATCTGGTGAAAAATGATATAAATGACGGGGTGCTTCCATATAAAGCCAATGGTCACGCGCCATGAAGGCTTGCCAGCTTGCAACATTAGGCACTTCAATAACGAGTAATCCTGTCTTATCAAGGATACGGTATATTTCATCTAACATCTGATCAGGATGCGTCACGTGTTCAAGCACATGCCATAAAGAAATAACCTGAAATGAATTGTTGTTATACCCCGCCTCTTGCAATGAATCACAGACACGGATATTCACATGAAGAACATCGCGGGCATACTCACTGGCCATTAATGAACGCTCGGTGCCATGCACTTCCCACCCATAAGACCGCAAGTGCCCTAGCATCAAAGCCCGACCACACCCTATGTCTAAGATCGCCCCTTTAGAAGACCCTGCCTGTTGATGAATAATATTTGCACGTCGATGCCTAAAAAATTTGATTAATGCTTCGACTATCGGATTAAATCGAATGTTCTTATTACCGTAATACGCCGTGTCATAATATTTTGATAAATCGATCGTGGGTTGAGTAATCGTTTTTCCTAAACCACAGGTGGGACATTCAATAATCTCAAATACTTCCCCTGTTAACATATCTTTATTCTTAATGCGGGAAGAATGAGAACCAAATGAAGCGATGTCTTTAAAATGAGCTGCAAATGCCTCACGATGATCGTCGAAGGATGGCATTACTTACCTTTTCGTTGCGACAATAAACATTTTAGGATTTAACCACCCTAATAAAGGTTTAAGCGCTGGAACATTAATGGTTTGAGAAATGTAATCATAAATCTTCGAATCTGGACCAATAACAATGCCATTAAAATCAATGGTCTTGATATCCACAAAAGGTTTTAAAAGTTTACGGTAAATGGATGGAGTCCCTAATCTTAATAAGCCCCATTCATTGCGGTCAAATAAATGCACTAAATAGATTAATGGGTTTAATTTATTGGGTTCAAAAATTAAAACACGTGCACCAGGTTTAAGAACTCTTAATACTTCGGTTAAACTTACCGATACATTCTCCAGGTGATGGACAACATCCATCATCAACACGACATCAAAACTTTCATCCGCGAATGGCAAAACATCGGGCTGTATATGAACCGCCAAGGCATTGGGAATTGATAATGCCTTAATGGTTTCTTGTGTTGTGTTCACAAAATTACGGGAAATATCAACTCCTGTTACCGTCGCACATAAGGGTGCCGTGGCTGCTAAAAAAGAACCTGGCCCACACCCAAAATCTAACACTTTATCAGTTGGCTTAAGTAATGGTTTCACCACATCGACAAAATATTTCTGTGTAGAGAACTTTTGCAAAATGCGTTGCGGATTATACCGTGTATCTTTACCTAAAATCCCTCGTTGCTTCTTACCTTCCATCAAACTATCGTAAAACTCTGCGGTTTGATTGGATGATGCCACTTTCAATATTGGTTTAGGTGTCTCTGACATAGTGCTTACTCCCAAAAACGATAGTTAATATTTTGCTCGTCCACACCGACGATCTTTTTTGCCACCGGAATATTGACAAAGGTGAGCACACCTAATGCCACGATTAAGGCTACAACAAGTCCCACAAGCTTCTTATCTTTGTGCAATTTCTCGGGAGTTTGAGCAATCGATACTTCATTTAAAGCCAATGATAAATAATAGGTAAATAAAGCGACAAAAAATGGGAAAGCAAATAAATATTCATTACGGTATTTAATTAAGAACGCGGAAATAAAAAACATCGATATTAACGCATAACAAAACATCGATACCATCAAACTTTGCTCGGTATAAAAACGGAATGATTTGCGATATTTGCCAATGGTATCTAACTGCTTTTGGCTTTTAATAAAACGAAACTCTGCCAATCGTTTAGCGGCCATCAAATACGCACCGCCAAACCAATATAAAATAAATAAACTCGTCGGTGCAATGGTATCAGGGCTAACCATTGTCCACCCCATCATCAAACGCAATGGATTATTCACAGACTCGCTTAATACATCCATGAATACCTTATCTTTCAAACGAATAGGCTCAACATTATATAAAACACCCATGATCAACAATAACACCGAGGTTATTGTGAACAATACATTGACCTGCCACGAAAAAAATAATCCCAAACTAATTAATAAAGCATATTCAACATAAACCCATTGTGCTTTGATATTTCCGCTCACAGCAGGTCTATTCTTCTTAATCGGGTGAAAACTATCAAACTTTGCATCAAGCCATTCATTGATCACATAATTCGCTGATGCAATCATACAGGCCGCGGCAAAACCCCATAGAATTGTCCAGGGAAATGTCGATTGAGGTTTATCAACGAGCAACAAGGCCAACGCGATACCTGGAAGAATAAAAATATGCTTAACCCAATGATCAGGTCTGGCAATTGCAATATACCCCTTAAGCGTGTTCATATAATGCCATTGCCCCCTTTTCACGTTTGATGCTGTTCAATTGTTGCATGGCTTCTTTGGGAGCAAGCTTCTTAAACATTCCTGGAAAAAAATAGAGTAATCGTAATTTCATCACTTTAAACAATGACATTTCCATCTTTGTTTCAAAACGGCCTGACACTAAACCACTAATTTCACGAATCACTTTCAACGGATGAAGTAATTTAAATAAAAAGAATGTGCCATACATTCTATACCGGTACCATTGAATTTCTTTATAATCGGCCCGCCACGTGGGTGAATGTGTCAATTGGGAATAATGTGTATACCCTTTAATAGCTTCCGACAAGGCGGCACCCGGCAATGGCGTAAAAATCGTGACAGCAATTTCATCAACACCTGCCCGTATCAATTGTTTGACATATTCAATACTAAGGCGACGATCTTCTTCATCTTCACCAGGAACTCCCGCGATAAAACACGATTGAATGCGAATGCCCAATTGATGCATTTTACGGGCCATGCGTAAGCCATGGGCATGGTCAAAAGGTTTATTCATAATCTTTAATAATTTCGTCGAACCTGTTTCCGGAGAAAAAGAAATAAAACGACACCCTGCTTTGGCCATTAATTCCAATGTTTCTTCATTCTTAATCGTTTCAATCTTAGTCCCTTGAGCTAATTTCCAGGTAATGGGCAATTGGCGTCGAATAAGTTCTTCGCAAATGGCACGCGTGCGTTTATCATCCACGGTTGGGTCAAGATCAGACACGTGAAAATCAACCACATTCATCCGTCGATAAAAATACTCCATTTCATCGACAACACTTTTCGCTCCCCGTCCTCGCCATTTTGGATTTAAACCGGGCGAAATACAAAATGTGCAGCGGTAAGGACAGCCACGTGATGTCAATAAAGGCAAGAATCGGTATTTACCGACGGGCGCATGAGCAAAACCCGCTTGCCAATACCCTTCTAAAGGAAATTTTTCCCATAAGGGAAAAGCCAACTCATCTAAGTGTTTGTCAAATGGCTCATCGGGAGTTACGACTAACTCGCCCTTCGCATTCAAGAATGCAATGCCTGGAATTTGATTCAGATCTCTATTTGCTAATAATGCTTCCGTAATGACGTGAGCGCGACGCTCGGGCTCACCTAAAATAGCAGCACAAGCCCCCTTGGCAAAAAGATCCATCACAATATGTCTTAATGAAAATGAATTCACTGTTTGAATATTTTCAAACAGGCAAATTTTTAGCGTAGGTCTTTGCGCATGAATAGCTTCAACAAGTCTTTCACTTGAAATAAAATCTTCGACGGTACGGCAATATAAATAGACAATTTTTACGTTAGGATCAAGCTGATCTACAACCCATTTCTCATCAACACCCATGATCATAAACTCATCAATGATTTGTCGATGATGCGGATCTAATCCAAAACAGTCAATGACCTGAACATCATACCCGGCATAGTCCAATGCCCCTGCCATATGAGCAGCCATATGAGGCATAAATGGAATGCCTGTGTGCGGATCAAGATTATGTGCCACAACGGCCGGAACTATGACTGCTGTTTTAATACTCATACGTGATGCCTTTGTTTTAATTGGCGTAATCTAGATGATGCTAAAACGTACAAACTAATCACAATGAATGCGGCAATACATGTCGTGACATAGGATGCTATCACGGTAGTTCGATAGGCCGCATCACCGGGGGTATCATAAATCATCGTTTTATAAACATAAGTGGCATCAAGCGATGTCGGTATGTGATGACTTTCTGTCTGTGCAACGCTCCACCCATACGCATGAATGACTAGCACTACCAATAAACTCATCAGGACGCCATATTGCATATAGCGTCGTAGCGGTGTGGCAATCGACACAAAGAGACGATCGAATCCCACAGCCGCCAATAACAATACGGCGTAAAATGGATAAATCATTAAACGACTCGGCAATCGATCAATACAAGGCAAAGAGACAAATTTCGTCGCTAATGCAAAGGCATAATAGAGTACCGATGAACTTGCCATTACAATCACAATCAACATCGGCATAAATAATTGATGGCGTCGTACCTGCTCAAATCCTCGTTGTCGAATAGCCATCACGACGCCACCACCTAAAAGTCCAAGTCCAAACACACTGATATAAAGACTGTATTCCCATGCTGCATCGACGGCCGCTGTAAAAGGAGCTGTCATGGCTTCCCATAAATGAGGAAACACATTCAATGGTTTTAAAATGGAGAGTTGCGTTTTAATTAATGGGATACCGACTTCACCCGACTGACACCCATATCCTCCCATGATATACCGTGCGGCCATGTCATAAGGACCATACAAGGCATTAGGCCAAATCATGTAGCTTGCTAAAATAACCGTTGTGACAATTGCCCCTAAATACCACAGCATCCATCGTGGTGAAAATAGCACGATCAAAAATCCCACAATAATCATCTGATGTACGGTATGTAATGATCCTTGCAATAAACAAAAGAATAAGAATAACGCTAAGCCTAAGGCGTGTTTGGCATGCGCTATCCAATAACCTCGAGGCGACTGTTGAATGAACTGATACATCAGCCATAAAAAAGTTGGTATCACTAAATACCCTGTATTTTGAATATGCCCAACACCCATGCGCGCCACAATAGCCCCATTGAATGTGACGATCATCCATACGAATACTGTGGCGGGAATAGAAAGTTGTAACTTTTTAATCCATTGGCACATTCCCCAAAAGCCAATCGTATACATCATCACGATTTGCACGGTGAGAAAGGCGGGAACAGATAATACTTTTAATAAAATAATTTGAGGTGACGCTATCACAAAAGGAATCGCTAAGAACCGTGTTCCCCACTCAAATTTTCCTGTTTCAAATTCACCAAGATAAAGACTGGCATGAAAAGGAATTTTACCTTGCACCAATGCTTGTTTGATCACATCAACCCATTGATGAATATAACGCCAATCATAAAACGTATACGATGGATGGCCATAATACATAAACGCAAGCCAGAACATAACGCCCAAACAATAACACCCTAGAAGCACATGTCCGCGTTGACTCACTTGCTTAAACATGAGCCTCCTTCGTTAAAATCCCGGACATGAATTCTTTTTCATACGACGATGATAATTGATCAAGCACCGCTAAAGCAGGCGCAGTCGCCGCCTTCTCTGCCCAACCGCGTCTGATAGACAGCTCTTCACGCTCACTGGATGTTTGTGCTTTTTGCCAACCATAATATTTGTAGAGTTTCGAGTTAATGCCATTGGCAATCATGGTGCGAGGGACTTTCTGTCTCGCAATTGCCCGACGGGTATTATCATCAATGGCAACACCCATGGCCTCTGCCAATTGATTCATCCATGGCCAAGGATCTAATACAAATTGCTCGAAAGGAATCGTGATCCGTTTTACCTTACTCGTCATAGATTTTTTCTTCATCGCTTCCGTCATCTGCCAACAGGCCTGCATGGCATAAATACTGCGATCCATGCTGTTTGCAGATACATACTTATCTTTCCAAGACTCAGCCCAAAATGGAATTTCCTGATCTTGATAGCGCATATACACGGTAAAATCACGGGGATTATTTAATAATCGCTGGTTATTTAAATCCTGCTGTTTAATTTGGTACAGTGGATGACGGATAATCTCAACAAAAATGAGTCGTTCACCTAAAGCATCAAATACAGGCTGAGCAATTCCTAATAAATTATGCGTTGTAAGATTCAATATGGGTTGCTGCTCACGGATGCGCTGATCAAGTGCTTCATGACTCGGCATCATCATGCGTTGAATATAACGCCACGGGTTGGGATTCATCCAAATTCCTGATAAATCACCCGGACGCACATTGACTTCACGACCCAACATATTGTTATACAATTGTAAATCCGTATACATGCGCACTAAGGCAATCGCTGCATCTGCATCAATTTTTTCAAAATGAGCCAACGCACACGTATATTCGATAGGATAGGCATAATTGAGTAACTCAACCTTAGGCATGGCTGCAATGATTGGCCCAAATAATGTTTTACCACAGCCCGGCTGACCGTCGACAATCACAATCCGAGGAGCCAAAAATGGTGTTCGTCTAATTTCAATCTTATCCATGTCTTTTTCTAATAGCCTCAATCACACGTTGTTGTTGGGACTCGGTTAAACTCACTGAGGAGGGCAAACTAATGGCCTGGTCATATAATTGATTGGCCACTTCAACATGATATTGATCACACTGTTGAAATGGTTTTAATTGCGTGAGAGGACGCCATAAAGGCCTGGTTTGAATGCCTTGATTACGTAATTGCTCCATCAATTCCCTATTCGATGCACCAAAACGGTGTTGATCAATGCAAACTGTATATAACCAAATAAATGCCTGCGCCCACGATGCTTGTTTGGGTAATTGAATGCCTGGAATATGCGCTAAGCCTTGTTCATATGTTGTTTGAATACGGTGTTTGACGTCTATATAGTGGGGCAATGCTTCCATTTGTGCGACACCTAATGCCGCTTGAATATTGGATAAACGGTAATTAAAACCAATCTCATGGTGAATATATTCGAATTCATCGTCTTTGGCTTGGGTTGTCAAATACCTGGCACGTTTGGCATACGCTGCATTATTGGTCACCAACATCCCGCCACCGCCGGCGGTGATAATCTTATTGCCATTAAAACTAAAACAACCCATGTGGCCAATATTACCTAAGTTTTGATTCTTGTATTTAGCCCCAATACTTTCTGCAACATCCTCAATCACCGTCAATCCAAATTCATGCGCTAATGCCATCACCGCATCCATGTCGCAGGGATGTCCTAATAAATGCACCGGAATAATGGCTTTAATTTGTCGCTTGGTACGATTATTGATGAGTTTGTGATTATGGTAGGAACATTGTGTCTTCAAGAAATCTTTTAATTTAAGCGGATCAATTTGCCAAAAATCTTTTTCCACATCCATAAACACTGGATAAGCGCCGGTATAACGCACGGCACTCGCTGGAGCAATAAATGTTAATGCAGGAATAATGACTTCATCATTGGCTTCAATACCAGCGACCATCAATGCCGTATGTAAGGCACTTGTTCCATTAACACAGGCCACCGCATGCGTGCTCTTAACACATGCTGCAATCGATGCCTCAAAACGATCAACGTAGCTACCCACCGATGATACCCAACCACTATCTAAGCAGTCTTTAATATATTCCCATTCCTTGCCTTGCAAATAGGGTTCACATAATCCAATGCGTTCGAGAGAATTTTTCATACTGCTGTCCATCCTCCGTCGACCATTAATGATGTCCCTGTAATATAGGCAGATGCATCCGAGGCTAGGAATAAAATAGCACTTGCCACCTCATGCGGTTGTGCCATGCGACGCAACGGAACATGTTGATTATATTTTGCCAAGAACTTGGGATCTTGATGATCGAATACCCCGCCGGGACAAACCGTATTGATGCGGATATTATATTTTCCCCAATAGGACGCCATTGCCCGGGCCAAATTAACAAGCCCTCCCTTAACTGCGGCATAAATCATTGATACGGGCTTAACCACCGTATTTTCATATAAGGGAAAGTTTGCTCCAACAGTCCCATAAATAGATCCTAAATTAATAATACTACCACCCTTAGATTTCATGGCTTCGGCCACATACGCGCAACATAATGCCACAGCATTTAATTGCATATCCACATTGGTGCGCCATGACTTTACCGTCATTGTTTCAATCGACGCGCCCCAATCTTCCGTTCTTGGATAAGCGGTGTTAACCCACACATCAATACGTTTTAATTTCTTAACAAGTCTCTGAATATTTTCTTGAAGCTGATCAATGTCTGTGCAATCTACATATTCAAAAGAGACATTCAACTTTAATTTCTTTAGTGATGCCACTAATTTAGTGGCGGCCGTGGTGTTCACATCAACAATCACCACTTTTGCCCCAGCTTGAGCTAAGGCTTGCACGCTTGCTTGTCCAATTAATCCACAGCCCCCGACAACAACCGCCGTCTTGCCTTTGAGCATCATCTGAGCCACATAATTTTTCATAATCGGACAAACCCTTTCGTGGTCAAAAATTCAATAAACTGAAAATCTTCTTCTGTATCAATATCAAAAGCACTGTGTTCATCCATGACCCACGCTAACGTGCGGCCGCTGATAGCCGTTGTATGACGTTCATCACGCAAAAATTGTGTGGCGTATACATAAATTGATGCATTCATATCAAAAACTCGAGGGGCATCTTGACGTCGTAAGAATTTTCCTTCAGCCTCTTTCACCAATTTCACCGTCCCGTCTTGAGTTAATTCAAGCATATTAAAATAGGGATTTTTTCGGCATGGTGTGACACTAACAACTGCATCTGGACTTTGGTTAAGAAACAATTGAAACGATCCTTCAATATCATCAACTTTCCGAATGGGTGCCGTTGCATCCAAATCAATCAGCACATCATAATGCTCATTGGAATATTCCTCCACTGTGTGTAAAGCATGCCTCAACACTCCAATTTTTCCTGCTGTATCTGTGGCTAGAAGCGCTGGACGCATAAATGGCACTTCAGCGCCGTATTGGCGTGCCACCACAGCAATCTCTTCTGAATCCGTCGAACAAATAATTCTATCCGCTTTCCCCCATTGCTTAGCCTGATTGATCGTGTGAGCAATTAATGGCAACTGACACAATGGACGAATGTTTTTATTAACAACCCCTTTGGATCCACCCCGCGCAGCAATCGTCAGTAAAACTTTTGGCTTTGTCATGAACGAAACTCGATGAGTTGGGTTAGAAGCATGCGTGCTTCATTTAAATTATTCATCAACGAAGACGTATTATTTAAATGTTGGAAAAAATAGTCGGTTTGAGCATGCATCCACTGATCTCTATTAACAGGTATATCCATCACCTGATGACCCTGCGCATTATCAATGACTATTTGTCCATTTAAAATATCGGCCACAATGCTCCCTTGCGCTAAATCGATAACCACTCGTCTTTCTTGATAATGACTAAAAAAATTCAAGTGAACATTCACTGGCACATCATGACTTCCCCACACCAAAGCATCGCAGTAATCCTCACTATCCACCGTGACGTTGGAGCGCTTACCATAACGGCCTTCAATGCGCTGAATAGGGCCAAACAAATATTGAATATAATCAAATTCGTGGGATAAATCTAAAATAACACCGCCCCCTTGGGAGCGAAACATCGAATAATTAGGAGTCGACTGCTCTGGTCGCCATCGATGTAAAAGTGATGAACACACAACACGCGCACTTAAGATAGGCTGACCTTCAAGCAATTCGTGAAGACGCTTAATCACCGGATGAAAACGCAAGCAATAGGCCACATAACACGTCAATTTGTGTTGATGAATCAAGACCTGCAATTCATCAAGGCCTTCTAATCGATCTGATAAAGGCTTCTCAATAAACAAATGCATGCCTCGACGGGCACACTCCAGAGCAACAGCGATATGCTGATGCGTCGGTCCACATATAAATGCGACATCTGGCTTTTGACGATCCACTTCCTGCCAGGTGTACACCTCAGGAATACCTAAATCATTTGGCTTTCCTTGGGTATGACGAAATGCACAAAGCTCATAGCTAGGGTAATGGGCCTTCAATAATTTGACATGGCGCTGACCTATTGAACCTAGCCCAACAATAATAATTTTCAATCGTTGACTCCATCTTTATTGACCGTGTGACGCAGCTTCCATTCACCATTCACATTAGCCCACAAATGAGGCGATCTAAAGGAATCACATGTTTGTCTAAATTCCTCATCCGTCATTCCAACATAAGTCAAAAATTCCGGGTAATAACGTTTAGGAAATTCGCCATCAAACTTTTTAATCAATGCTTTACCTTCATCGGTCGTAATTTTCTTATTACGGATTTCCTGAGCGGCATCTTGCATCGCTCGCCCCATGCCGAATTTAATATGCGATGTGTAATAAAAAAATCCATCGATCTTGTCGTCAAGGCTATTGTATTTTGAATACGTTCCCTCGGTACGGACAGGGTTTGCTTCAAAACCTATTTTATCAACGGAAAAATAATAACATTCTTGAGGGTCCCATCTTTCAAAGTATCCCGTAAAATACACTTCAATATTTTTTTCCTTCGCAATGTTTGGATCAAGAGGAATATAGGGACTCAAATCATTTAATGTCACGCCGTAGGTATCAATAATCTCCCGCACCTTGACACCGCCTAAATGCAAATCGTACACGCTATTTCCACCAAACATATCTGTACTAAATCCCGAACCAGAAGCCTTGGTAAATTTCTTTTCATCGGCAGCCTTCACGCCTTCCGTTGTCCCATATTCACCAGGCATTTCACCGTAAAATGCGAGTGGAATATTAAACTTTGCACACATTTTAGCGACGAACGTCTTTTGCCCTAAGATAAATGGTTGAAAAGGGTGTAATAAATTCTGTACGGCCAAGCGCGTAATTAATCGATGCGTTTTGCCATTCGGTGTAAATAAATAATTATCAAAACCTCCCTGGTGAATCCAGCTTTGAAAATTCTTCCAGCCCACATCTGTATACAAATGAGGAGACCATGTCACTGTTAATGGATTCATCTTATACTTATACTTTAATAACCATGATGCATAAACACTGTCCTTACCTCCACTGCCTGGGACAATGCAATCATAAGAACCATCATTCTTGCGATGACGGTCACAAATGTCATGCAATTCTTGTTCACGTTGTTTCCAGTCAATATTCTGATGCTGTTTTTCTTTATTAATACACGCAGAACAAATGCCGTCAGCATTAATATGAATCGTTGATTTGACTGAATTCCGTGTGTGAGTATATTCATTCACTGAACAGGGTCGTTGATTGGTAATGCAACATATCTTACAAAATTTGACTTCTTTAGGTAAGCCGTACCACGCTTCAAATGCGCTCATAAAGTTTTTCTTTCACGTTAAGTTAACAAAATTATCTAAAATCTTTAATCCCAAATTGGCACTTTTCTCAGGATGAAATTGACATCCATAGACATTGTGTTTTGCAATGACCGAACAAAATGAATGCCCTCCGTACTCCGTCACAGACAACATAAACTTAGGATCTGTTGGAACTACATAAAATGAATGCACGAAATACATCTCACTACCCTGTGCAATACCATCTAAGATTGTCTTATCCCAAGAACGCCCCGTTGACTGAAGCTGATTCCATTGTATATGAGGAATTTTAACACCATCTGTTAATTGGGTATGCGCTGATTTAAAACACACCACTTCACCTGGAATTACCCCTAAACCATCGTGCGCGCCAAATTCATAACTCTTACTCATTAAAAACTGCATCCCTAAACATATGCCCAAAAAAGGTCTATCTCGACGGATAAAATCTTGAATTGGTTCAACCAATCCCTTGGCCCTTAAGCCATTCATCCCATCTGCAAAAGCTCCAACACCAGGCAAGATCACGCGATCAGCATTCTTTAACTCACTGGGATCACTGGTAACTACCGCTTGAATTCCTAAATGCTTAAGCGCATTGTAAACGCTTAATAAATTGCATAATCCATAGTCAATAATAACTAATTTCATACTTCCTTAAGAGGACCTAATGCTCACTGAATGCCCATGTTGATGTAATGCATTTTTAACCCCATCAACGGTTAATAAATCATAATGAAAAATTGAAGCGCATGCAACTGCAGATACATCTGTTTGGGTCAGAAGATATTCAATATCTGCCACACTACCACACCCCCCACACGCGATCACAGGTACAGGCACTTGATCCGCAATACTTTTAATCAAATCAACCTCAAAACCTTTACGCATCCCTTCATGATCAATTGATGTAATCAGCAATTCTCCAACTCCCAATTCCACCAATTCATGCGCCCACGCTATGGCATCCTTGCCTGTGGATTCACGCGCGGTATCAATGTACGCTTCCCATTGACCGTTTCCAATCCTCTTAGCCTCAATAGATCCTACAATGCATTGTGAACCAAAAGTTAATGCCGCTTCGCGAATTAATTCAGGACGTTTAATCGCGGCCGTATTAATTGCCACTTTATCAGCCCCCGAACGCAATGCCGCACGTATGTCATCAAGCGTGCGTATGCCTCCCCCCACCGTCAAGGGGACAAAAACATTCTCAGCAACCTGGCTGATAATATGATTTAAACTATTACGTTCATATAAACTCGCCACTGCATCCATATAAAGAATCTCATCTGCCCCCTGCGCATAATATTTATCAGATGCCTGTGAAGGAACTCCAACAACACGTAAGCCTTCTAAATGAATGCCCTTAACAATGGTGTTATTCTTAATATCCAGTCTGGGTATAATGCGTAATTTACGTTTCATGTTATTTAAGCTTCTGCTGCAACGCCTGAACAGTTTTATAATATTCTTCCCACTGTCCAATATCAATCCATGCTTTTTCACTAATCGGATAAACGCCAACTTTACCCTTATTGCGACTGACCGCATCAATTAAATCAATGATCGTCGATGATTTATTCTCCGGTATGAAACGAATGATGCTGTCATTCATGACATACATTCCCGTATTAACCAAAAGGTCATACTCGGGTTTTTCTTTAATCTTCTTTAATAATCCACCTGCTTCAAGCTCACAGACACCATAAGGAATTTCATAATGGCGCATGGAAACAACCAATGTTAAATCATGCCCATTATCTTTATGGTATTGCACCATTTCTACATAATCGCTTTCAATAATCACATCACAATTCGTCACAATAAAAGCCCCTTGAATACGCCCATTCAGTAGGCTTAAGCCTCCAACCGTTCCCAATGGAACGCTTTCATGAAGGTATTGAATATTATACTGGCCATTAACTTCTTCAAAATACGACTTGATCATGCGTGCTTTATGAAAAACCGAGAGATAAAAATCTTTCACACTGTAAGCCGCAAATTTTTCCATGATTAATTCAATAATCGGCTTATCCCCAATTGGAATTAATGGCTTCGGCAGTATCTTTGTAAACGGATCCAAACGCGTCCCCTTACCGCCCGCCATAATCACAACAGGCACGTCGAGCTTACCGCAGTATTTATCAACCTTACCCGCAAAAACACCGTCCCAGGTCAGCACCTGCTGAACACATTGTTTATCATCCACAACAGGGATGTATTCGATTTTTAATGTCAACATGGTGTCTCGCACATCCTCCACATTGAAATCCTGGGTAACAAATTTTGGTTTAAGATTGCAGACTTCCTGAACCTTCGCATCTAAACTTCCATCTTTTAAAATCCACTTACGGATATCCCCATCACCGATAGCCCCCACCAAACGCTTATTATCACCAATCACAAAAAGTTGCTTCTCTCCTAAAGCATTCATGTGCCTCATGGCTTGTTTCACTGTCATGTCCCCAGAAACAAGAAACGATTCAAAACTAGTCATAGCTATATCCTTCCTGGTCTAAACGCAATATCGTAAAAAGATTTCTTTAATAATTCACTGTCTAATGGCCATGTGACAATCACATCTTTTATTCTTTGACTAATGTCCCCTGATTTAAAGCGCACATACGGATTGCGTAACCGTGCTAATGATTTTTTAAATGAAACTGATGATGCCTGTTGGATAGCCCGATAAATATCTTGGCATCGAGGAGGAACATCAAGAACATTGGCCGCTTTCAAACGCCCTTTCTGACGATCACCAATATTAATGACGGGTAATTGAAACGACGCTGACTCCACAATCCCACTTGATGAATTTCCTATCATCATATCTAAGTGTTTCAAACAACTTAAATAACGTTGAGTTCCTAAATTATCGGTCAAATGATACCGTTTCGGATTCTTCCGGCAAAATGTTTCAATAAGTCGATTAATGATCTCTCCACCGGCATCGGCATTCGCTTTTGTAAAAATAACTTTCAACGATGTTTTCTCAAGAGCTTTTAATAATTCCCTGACCTGCTCTGTTGGTGCAGATTGTTCTAAGGTCACTGGATGAAATGTTGCAATCGCGACCTGTCCTGATAAATCAAAATGAAGTGTTTCGCTTAATTGGTGACGATTTAATAATTGTTGATGCCACAGATGATCAAGTCCGGGAGCCCCAAAATTAAATACATGTTTAGGGTTCTCTCCTAATTGTATAATGCGTTGACGGTATTGTTCAGTCGCCGCAAAATGGACTGATGACATTTTTGTAATAGAATGCCGAAATGCCTCATCAATAGCTCCTTGCGATGTTTCTCCTCCATGCAAATGCGCAATCGGAATACCCATCACATGGGCCGCAATCGCTGCCGCCAACATTTCATAACGATCACCGCAAATCACCACCATATCAGGTTTTAATCGCGTCAGGCAATCTGCAAAAGACCCACACCCTTTGCCAATGGCTTTCGCGATGCCCTGTTGTGTATTTCCATAATTCAAAATAGGTACTTTAGCATCAATATGAAATCCATCTTTCAGGATAACCTTATAGGTTAAACCAAATGTGGCGGACAAATGCATCCCGGTTACCACAACTTGCAATTGAACTTTTGGATCTGCACTCAACGATTTCATCAACCAAAATAAATGCCCATACTCTGCCCGTGAACCAGTGATCACACAGATACGGCGTTTAAGTGTCATGATAAATCTCCTAACATCAAGACATCATCAGCCTTCTTGCCCCGTTTAAGAACTTTGCCCATCACACGATGAATATCTCGAGGAGGAATACCTGTGCCTGGACGTTTAATCGCTATATCTGCACGCGTTAGGCGATGACCTTTGGGTAAATCTGTGACGACCACTACACTTTTGCGGGCAATAGGTATATTTTCTTTTTCACACAGCGCTGGCTTCTTGATGCCATCCCCCAAAGCCAAACCAACATCACGAATCGCCTGAACCATTGACACCAATTCAATCGGCTCAAGCGAGGCACGATGGTCTGGGCCTGGCATTGCCTTATCTAGTGTAAAATGTTTTTCAATCACACACGCGCCCAGTGCGGTTGCCGCAATGGCCGCATTAATCCCTAATGAATGATCAGAAAAACCAACAGGTATTTGAAAACTTTCTCTCATCGTCACCATTGCTCTTAAATTTAAGGCGTCGAGCAGAGCAGGGTATGCGGTCACACATTGCAATAAGATAATGTGTTTATTGCCTGCTCGATGAATAACTTCCAACGCTGCACGTACTTCAGCAAGCGTCGACATGCCTGTTGATAAAATAATGGGCTTCTTCTTTCGGGCAATATGCGTTAAGAAGGGAAAATTAGTGATCTCACCCGATGGAATCTTAAAGAGCGGCACGCCCATATCCTCGAGCATATCTGCACTTTTCATATCAAAAGGGGTTGATAAAAATAAAATACCCTTTGTACGGCAATACGCAGCGATCGTATCATGGTCTTTGCGATTAAGTTCAAGCTTCTTGACCATCTCAAATTGAGAGTCAGCACTACCCGTTGTTTGCGTTTGATACTTTGCCTTGGGTGCTTTTTTACTAATGACTTCTTCGGTAATAAACGTTTGGAATTTTACCGCATCACATTTAGCCTTAACAGCCACATCCACAAGTCTTAATGCATTCTTTAGAGAACCATTGTGATTAACACCTGCTTCAGCAATGATAAACGCATGTTTACCTTGAACGATCTTATTATATAACTTACTAGTCACTGGCATTAAAACCCTTTCACATCAATAGTCTTTAAACACACATTAAACGTATTTTCAAATCGACTTCCGTCGATATATTGCTTGATACGTGCTCCTTTAGATTCTTTGATCAGCGATGTCTGGGCATTTCCATAGGTCAGCGCAATCTGTTGGGCCCACTGAAGCAATGTCAAATGGTCATGACAGCTCACATTATAAATACCTGCCTGAGGCGCTTTGATCACAGCGTCAATTGCTCTGGCCACATCTTCAATATGAATAAAATTTGTAATGCGTTCACCTTCACCAAAAACAGTAATTGTATTATTCTTACGCACTTCTTGAACCATCATGGGAAAAATACGATCTGGCCGCAATCCACTCCCATAGACTTGGGTCAATCGCACATGCGTCACCGTCATCAATGATCTCAAATAAAAATCAATCATCTCTTCACTTAGAAACTTTGCTAATCCATAAAGACCATCACCATTAACCGCAGGATGTGGTAAGGCTGCCTCCGTATAGGTCCCATCACAATTTGGATAAACGGCCATACTCGAGGCATGAATAAAAACCTTTGGTTTTAATGCCGTGGCTACTGAAATGGCCCCTTGAGTAATTGCTAAATTATCGGTTAATAACTTAACATCCAAACGATTTTCCGACGTACAGACACGATTTGCTAAGTGAATCATGACGTCCGGTTGCGCATCTACAAGAGCGGCACAAACTTCTTTACAACTTACGCTATTACTTAAATCGCATGTGATCGAGCCATTCACTGGACCTTGACGAGGGCTTATTAATGGATACACCGTCGCATGAGCAGCCCTTAAATGATTAACCACATAACTCCCAATAAAACCCGATGCTCCTGTGATGATAATTTTCATGGCTTCACCCATTGATTATAGGCGTCTAATTCAATAAAGACATCCTCATAAAATCGTAATGCAACACCTTCCCGGTAGTCGAGACCCCCTAATAATTTCCCCTCACGCTTATCAATCAACCGTTGAATTTCATTCACACCGAATAAAGTACGCATATATGTGGTTCCAGAAAAACGTGGGTTAATTTCAAAAACAACCGGCCCTTGAGGAAGCAATCGCAATTGAATATTTAAGGGACCAAAAGCTCCTAGTGTTTGAGCGATACGTTCTAAAAATGGATTGAGCGTCCGGCACGATTCATCCCAATAAGCACGGATCGTGTTTCCATCTTTTAAATCTCGACGCAATGCAATCGTGGAAATAAGTCCCTGCTGATCACACAGCGTGCCACAGGTGTATTCATGTGCTGCATCACCAACTAATTGTTGAATAACAGGATTCTCACAGTTTGCTAAGGCAAATGGCAATTCATCCCGTGTATTAACAACAGACAATCCCCTTGAACGAAAACCAAACCTTGGCTTCACGATGAGTGGAAATCCACAACGATCAATCAAGCCATCAACATCTTCGGGCAATACCGAATCAGGGTAAAGAAAACCATGTTCTTTTAAAAATAGTGCGGTCATATATTTGTCTTTGCAAATAGAAACCACATGTGAATCCGCAACGACGATGGTTGCCCCTGTTTCACGCTCAATCACATCACGATACTGTGCTAATAATGCGACCTCAAAATCAAGGCCCACGAGAACTAAATCAATCTTATGCGTAATAATAATTACCTTGAATGCCTCAAGCCATTGTTCATGGCTAATGCCCGGTTTTAGAAAATCGGGCAATAAATACCCTTTATTAACCAAATACAATCCCGGCGCATTGGCAAAATAATCGGCTCCATAAATCTCTACATCCCTCTGGCTTGCTTTTAAGGATCTTATGATACTTAACCCTATCAGTGAACCAACACCCGTCACAAGAACTCGTGTCATACTATTCCCTCTAACATCCGTTTGCTATCACCTAATTGAGAAAGCTGATGAACATCTGATCCAATTGAAATAAACGGATTATGCAACTTGCACAACGTCATCACCGCAGCAAAAAATTCAGGATTAGTATATTTGGCATTGATCTCAAACGCCACATCCGTCGATGCAATAGAACGAATCAAGGTATCAAGATGGCTATAAGAAAATGTTTTATAAATACGCACAGACATCCCCATCGGATGAGCGAGCACATCAATCAACCCTTTTTTCACCATCGCCATGCTATGTTCAAATTCAGCGGTTAATGTTTGCTCTTGGCCTAATTCTTTAGGATGAACCAAGCCGCCATTAACTGGCAAACGATGCACACTGCCTAAGACGATCTCAGCTTGATTGTAATCTCGATCCGTAATATCCAGATTTCCCTCACGATCAATCACTTTACTTTCTACCCCAATTAATACATCAATGGGCTTATCACAACGCAACGCATTAATTTCAGCAAAGAAATCAGGAAAATATGTACTCTCCCGACGGATATGCTCCGTAAATGCAATACTGCTTAAGCCCATTTGTAGTGCGGCATCAATAATCTCACGCGCCGTATGCTGACCATCCGTCCATTGGGTGTGAATTTGATAATCACGATTGATATAGGCGCGATCAATATCAGCAAATCGGACAAACCGTAATGATTTAGACATAAAACAATTCCTGTTATTTCTTCTCTTGATGTGTCATCAAGCGTTCAGCAATAGACATCGTTTGATACGCACCTTGCAAATCTAATAAAGGCCATGGCCCTTCTCCCGTCTTGACTAAATGGGCAAATGCGTTGAGTTGAGCATAGAAGCCTGGCTTAAAATCAATATCCATTTGATCAGGTTTTATGTCATGGGACTGAAACTGCTTATCAATCCAAACTCCTTTTTCCAAAGGCTTAAACTCAACAGTCACCCCATCACCAAAAAGAGTAACAGACCACCCACCAGGAGAATACCAAAATGAGCTGTAGTGTGCCAAGGCGCCTGAATCCATTTTAAGGCTAACAGAAAACTGATCGCCACTCTTCTCATGGATACTATCTTTCATTACATGAATCTGCTCTGGCTCTCCTCCAAAGAAGCGTAATAAATCAAGCGTATGCGTACTATTCGCATAGACCCAGTTATCAAGAACATCTACTGCAAACTTTCCACCTTCTCGAACACGCCAGAATCTTTCATGACCTTGTATACTAAGGCCACGCAATTGACCATGCTGATGGATAATATTTAATCCCTGACGAAAGATTGAATAATAGCGACGATTAAAACCAACCATTGTTTTAATTTGATTAGCTTGAGCTTTTTTTAACAATATCAAATTATCTGCAGGAGTTAGCCCTGCGGGTTTCTCAAAAAATAGTGGAACATGAAAATCCAATGCTTTTAATCCCACCTCACGCATTTGATTTTCTGAGACGCATAGCATCAATGCATCAGGCTTTGCCTGGCTCATTAATTGATCAAGCGTGTCATAACACGCCTCAATGCCAAATTCCTGAGCCAATGCGTCTGCTTTAGCACGCGTGCGTGAATAAATGCCTACTGGCGTGACATCTGCTAAAACCTTCATGACTTTTAAATGTTCACGTGCAACCCAACCCGCCCCAACAATTCCAATACGTACCATGTTCTTATTAACCCCTTACGTTACAGGACAATAATCAAGCTTAGGATTATTCAATAATTCACGAAATGTTGGCAATAACTGCCCTAATATAAATTCATGTGCGGGATAACAGTCCTCTAAACTAGGCAATAAACACTGCCCCTTCGTTAAAATATCACGCACAAACATTTCCGTCATAATACTAACTTCCCAACGTTCATGAATAGGAACTTGCTTCCAATTCCAATTCTCTTGAGCATAACTCTCTAAGGCGTATTTAGTGTAATGATCGACGATAAACCTTGCTTTAGCGGTCTGGATAAGAATCGTATCTGGCGCCATATGATCTTTGGCAAAATCAACTGAAAAACGAGAACCGCGCGCGGTGTGCCCTATCAAAACACCACTTAAATCAAACACCTGGCTTCCACGCTTTGATCCATGCAAGATGAGATCGAGGTGATGACCTGAAGTTAATATTTCAGTTGATCCATCATAAAATTGAAATAGATCTACTTCATGAATTCCATTATTAGATAAGCCATGATTACCTGCTGTTATTGTTACTTGAACAGTGTCTTGGCCAATAATCTTCTTAATATACTGATGAATCCCATACGCCCTACTTTTACAATTGACCCACACCTGTACATTCAAACGTTTTGATAACTCAAGCATTTCTTGGTAATGCCCAATAGATTGTGTGACAATTTTCTCAAGCAAAAACCGTCGATACCCAGCTGTAATGACGGCTGTCTTAAAACATTCAAACCGTTGGGCCGCTTGAGTCGCAATCACGCACAAATCACCTCCGTATGCTTCTTGAGGTAATTGAGTATGCCAATGCCATTGAATATTCTGGTTTGCTCCTTCAACTTCAGCGATACGTTGACGACCCATTTCTAAACTTTCAAGACGGTCATCAATAACCCATACCTCTTTAACCTGAGATAAACGGCTAATCGCCTGCAAATGCCGACTACCTAATTGACCACAACCAATCAACAAAATTTTGTTAGACATTATAAATTTCAGCCTTATATAAATTTAAATTGTTTTTCAACCATGCTGTTGTTTCAACAAGCCCTTTATCAAGGCTATACTGCGGTTGCCAGGATGTCAGTTGTCTGATCTTTGTATTATCACAACACAATCGTTCAACTTCACTCTTTTTAGCGCGTATCCGTTGGCCATCTTCGACGATACGTATTTTCTTCTTCAGAATATCGGCTATCTTTTGAGCTAAATCACCGACCGTAATCTCATGATTCATACCAATATTCGTCACTTCACCATTTAACGCTTCACACGAGGCTATTGATAAAAATCCTTCGGCCGTATCTTTGACAAATGTTAAATCACGCGTTGGTTTTAAATTACCTAATTTAATAACTTTTTGCCCGCTTAAAATCTGTGTCGCAATAGTCGGTATAATGGCACGGGCTGATTGACGTGGGCCATACGTATTAAAAGGACGAACTACTTTGACAGGCAAACCAAAAGCACGGTAATAACTCAAGGCAATTTGATCAGCAGCAATCTTTGTGGCCGCATACGGAGATTGACCCACAGCTGGATGTTTTTCATCAATAGGTACGTATTGTGCTGTCCCATATGTTTCACTGGTGGATGTAACAACGACATTCTTAACACCAGATTCTTTCGCTGATTCAAGAACATTGTATGTCCCTTCCACATTTGTTTTAATATAAGCGAGTGGTGAAATATATGAATAAGGGATACCAATTAATGCCGCTAAATGAAATACCGTGTCCTGTCCCTTCATCGCCTTGGACACGGAATCATAATCACGAATATCACCAGAAACCACATCAATATTTTTCTTACACGGAGAATTCTCTAACCATCCCCAATGATTATTGGCATTATAATGGACAAACACCTTCACCTTATACCCACGTTTCACACATAACTCAACTAAGTGCGATCCAATAAAACCACCTGCCCCTGTAATTAAAACTTTCTTCATACGTTTACCTTCTCCTTCGTTTAATAAGAAATATAACGATACATCCGAGTGCTACCACATTAACACCAATGCCAATCCATAAACCTGGTGGAATATACCGCATCTTCACATCATGCCCTCCTGGCAACGCTTGAAAACCTATGTATAAATAATAGGCAGGAAAAATTGAAACAGGTTTTCCATCAATGGTGACATGCCATCCGCTTTGAAAACGCTCTGGGACGACGACAAATCCTTGTTGGGGCATGACTAATTTAAAAGACACATTGTCATTTGGTTCCCTATTATAATCCCAGTACGAGGGTTGCACTGATAAAGAAGGATATGTTACTTCAGGAATTTGATATTTGGCTGCATCCTCATGCGTGACATAAACACTCTGCGTGCGTGGCGTATCAAACATCCGTATTTGGTCAAAAAAATCAATGTGCTTTAACTGATTTGCAAAATAGACTTGTTGGGTCGGCTCGATGCGTTTATAAATTGTATATTTATCTCCAACGATGTTTTTTGTGAAACTTGGCCAATTAAGCTCTCTGTCATTGCGCGTCACCATATAATCAATTGGCATATATGTTGCTAATGGTTCTTGGAGATATCTTAAATTAAACCTAGCCCCGGCACTTTCATCAAAACGCTTATGTTGAAAATCAGATTGATGACGGTATTCATAATAATATAAGAACATGGCTAAGCGCTTCGGTGGAACAGGTAAGAATCCAGCTGTGCCATGTACGCCATATAATAAATTATAATCATGCCCCATCCATAACGGATCATGTGGTTCAAACAATTGGAGGTATTGACCGCGCGCTTTTTTATAAAAATCATGCTCAGGACTTCCCCATTGAAACAGAGCAAATTGTGTCCTTTGCCCTTTATCACTATGTTTGAAAGAAGTCTTATATTCCATGAAGGCAACATTAATCAATACAAAATACAGCATGACTTTAAAAATCACATGCCCAGGGCGAAGGGTAAAATAAAAAATAATAAACCACACCATCGCTAAGACGGTAAAACCACTAAATAATTTTACGGGTGTAAAATAAGGGAAAAGATCATGACTTGAAACTAGGTTTGGCATCATGAAAAATATCATAGGCATCAGCGCTATAATTGCGACAATGCTCATCAACGCCAAGGAAGCAATTCTTTTTAATGACCACTCATTAGATGTCCACACCAAATGCTGTTGATTAAAAATAAGGCACATGCTTAAAATAAGCGCCAAATCAAACGCATGCATGGCGTAACGAAAACAAAAATATGTTAACGGGGAGGCCAATGGTTTCAATGAAGGAAAAATATCAGTGACTACCCCCGCTGTAGGTGGGATCATAAAATAAATCCCAAGCGCCAACCAAAACTTATAGACAAAATCTCTCGATACAACATTTTTAAATGCATGCCCAAAATGCCGTATCCCTATTGCTAAAGCCACAAGTAAGGTAAGTGGAAATATCTTAAGCCTAATATCTCCAACCAAAATAAAACCTCGCCAGAACACTTCGACCCAATTTTGATTTCCTGGATAAACCTTAAAAACACTAAAATTATTAATTGGATAATGCCCTGCTTCCCGAGAGGATTCAAGCGTGAAAAAGAAATAGGATGGAATAAATTGAACTGCCCATAAACCCACCAACATCAATAAGAAAATACCAATCAATCGAGCGCTCAGTACAATATTGGGAAATTTATCAATCACAAAGAATATTGACCATAAAATGATCATTTGAGGGATCTGCGTCACCCCTTCTCCAGCGAATTGCCACGCCACCATGGATCCCACAATTCCGGCTGCTGCCAAAGGATACTTATCTCTATACCTTAAATAAAAATACACCATGCCTGGAAAAAGAGCACAACCAAACAAAAAGAACGGCGATTGAGCCATGGCCGTATATTTAGAGGCTGGCAAACCCATGTAAGACACAGCACCAAAAACTGATAGAAAAAAACCTACTTTAAAATAGTCCCACAATAATAATAAACAAAAGAATACACCCCAAAAATAAGGCTCAAGTAATTTAAATAAATAAAACTGATCATCATTTAATACCCAGGCCGCTGCATTAGTTGGATTTAATAGTGGGTAGTGTCCCGAGGTGAATAAACTCACACCACCACCTAGCTCCCTATCCCAAAAACTAAAATTAAATAAACGCCATTTCTGGGCGACATCCATAATAATGCCCCAATAATTATCGCTCGACTCATTATGGGGATAACCATAGGGAGGATTGTCACATTTGACCCATACCAAAGCGCAAAATAGCACGCCGACTAAACTGGCAATAATGATCTTATGATACCGTTTAAGACCTACAGGTGTTGACATAAATCTTCCTTAATCAATTGAGCAATTAATGCATGACCTGCGGCGGTCAAATGATGACCATCTTTCACATTAATCATCTGATCAATATGTCCCTGTTGTTTAATAACACCATGAATATCAATTAATTTAATCTTCCCTAGTCCCATTGCATCAATGACATCTTTTATCGTCTGATTATAGGCACTAATACTTGCTGAGAAACCTGGAGAATGTTGCTCGATGGCCTCATTGGTTGGGCAAATATTCACTACATAAATACGTTGGTACAATGGTGCTGCTGTTGTTAACCACGTCTTGATAACTTTCTCATAGGCTTGACGTGATGTGCGATACCAGCATAGTCCTGCATTGAGAAGTTGTGGTCGATGACGATGCAAAAAATCAACAATAGGCTGACGAAGGCATGAAGGCCATGTTGATAAAAATGCACGCGCCCAATGTGGCAAAGGCCTTGGACTACAATCAACAACTCCTGACTGAATGATTAATATTTTTGGATCAATCCCTTCAAAATAAGGTGTATCACTCCAAAATTTCTGCCAGAGTAAATCAATGGATGCGCCACCAATAGATCTATTATAATGATAGACCTGTTGACCGGGATGGGTCGTCATGTACCACTCTTTAATATGCTCAAAATACATCTGAGAGACGTCCACGTGAGCTACCGCACGCGGCATACTCAATGAATCACCATAAATCGTCATCAACATCAGGCTATCCTCGTACGATTAATCAAAAGACTTCTGGCTTTGCAACGTAATAATCTTTCTAAAATACCCATCGTCCTTATTCCATAGCTCTTTAGGTTTTCCTTGTTCCTGAATAGAGCCATCTTTTAATGCGATGATATAATCACATGTTTCTATCGTCGATAATCGATGCGCGATAATAATAACAGTCTTATCTTTCGATATATCTTCCATGGCTTCTTGAATGCTCTGTTCTGATTCTGTGTCGAGCGCCGACGTTGCTTCATCAAAAATCAAAATCTGAGGCTCATCTAAAATAGCCCGGGCAATAGCGATGCGTTGACGTTGCCCTCCAGAAAGCAATATGCCACGATCACCCACGCGCGTTGCGTATCCTTGAGGCAATGCCATGATAAACTCATGAGCATGGGCTCGTTGAGCAGCGCGTATCACCTGCTCTTCGGAGGCTTCTGGATTTCCAAAGGCAATATTAGCTCGGACTGTATCGTGAAATAGAAAAACATCCTGGGTAACTACACCAATTGCTTTACGCCAAGAAACAATATCAATATCCTTTAAATCAATGCCATCAACCACAATAGATCCTTGTTGAGGATCATAAAATCTCAGTAACAATTCACTTAATGTTGATTTTCCAGATCCTGAAGCCCCAACAATCCCTAACCGCTGCCCACGCATTAAATCAAATGACACTTCATTAATCGCTAATTTCGTTGAAGATTGATAATTAAATTTAATCTGCCGAAACGAAATTTTTTCTTTTAAGGCATGGAAATGATGTTGGCCTGATGGCCATTTCTCTTCATGAAGGTCATTGGTAAATTGATTCACTTGCTTAAGAGATGGTAATCTTGACACAATGACCGCACGCGTTTGATTCAACGCCTTGACAGGAGGAATAATTCTGACCCAAATAAGAACAAAAACTAAAATGATTTCTTGTGATGATACCGTCGGTGAAATAATTCTAGAGCTGATGATAAGTATAATAGCGAGAATCACCACCCCTGATACTTCAAACAATGGCGCG
>JACCDG011075138.1_pt1 | contig 37930 bp, 35 predicted proteins | sample 7442471 | NCBI WGS metagenome assembly JACCDG01 (sample SAMN15323444, study PRJNA562643) | freshwater metagenome | isolation source: river surface water | place: USA:Blue River Watershed | collected 2017-08-17 | reverse complement strand
GCACCCTTTGATCCTATTGTCGATGATTTATCAGGACAAGCACCATTAGACGCATGTCGCAGTATTGCAAATACAAATAATCCAACAGCAACAGAAATGCGTGATTGTGCTTTGTATCGAACTTGGAATGTATGGACTTATCCTGATAATTATATAAAAGCCAGTAATTGGAATGATGAAAACGTAGATAGAATACAATTCCAAAAAGCAAAAACAAAAATCCGTACAGAGTTTAATAATATTGTTGAAAAAATATCATCTGAGCGCAGTCTCGCTAATACAGAATATGATTTAAAATCACTGATAACTTTTAAACAAAGTCTTTCATCGTTTTATGATGATTGTAAACTACTCAGATCTAAATTAGCTATCTTGTTAGCTCCTGGACTGACTGGTAAACCTGTAAGTCATAAACAAATAGCAGATACTCTCGCTCTACAGTATGATGATTTTAAAACATTAGATATGAAAAACGTTATTAGAAATGTATCAATTGATCCATTATCTAGTATGTTAGGAACACCTGCAGGCAGTTTCGCTGAAGTAAATTTTATTAATGGAACATCAGTACCTGACCTTGCATTACTCCAACCAATAGCAGATAAAAAACTACCTACTAGTTTAGTAGATACACCTAAAAATAACCCTTATCGTGGTGCCGATATGAATTATCCTGTAGATCCTGGATTACACAAAGATGGAATTTCATATAGTTTTTATCAAAAAAAACAACCACAGAGTGTTTTGGATTTATTCCAGAGAGATGAGGATCTGAATTTATTCTGTAAACTAACTGATGCTAGTCTCAGTTATACTTATCCAGCAACTGGAACTAGTCAAGGTAATGGACAGAGACTCTATTGTGATCAAATAAAAAACACAGGCGATAAATTAGACCCGTTTATTCCTATAGGAAACAATACAACGGCAATAAGTAGTTCGTTTCGTGGATCAAATTTTAATAATTATAACGTAGAACCAAATAATTGGTGGTACCGAATATCACCATATTATCTAATTTATAAATTATACAAAGAGAATTAAAACAAAACACGCGCGGGCATAGCCAGCGCGTGTTTTGTTTTAAAATTTTTAATTCTGATCCAATAAATCTAAACTCTCTGCTAAATCTCCGATACGTCGTTCTGTGTTTTTATATTGCTCTGCAATTGATTCTGCAGATTGCGGAGCAACTGGTGTTGAAACTGCTGATTGTTTTGCATTTTGAATTTTATCTTGGTTGATACGTTTCCAGAGATATGATTTACCACGGAGTGTATAGGTAATAAATGATTGAGTGATTTCGATAAACGGTCTGGTGTTTACCTTGGCAAATGCGAGTGCCCATGCAAATACTGCAGTAGGAACAATAACAGCAATAGCAACAGGCAATGGGAACCAATATGACCAGAGATAACATAATCCTGCTCCACCGGTCATATAAATAAACTGTTTAAACGTAAATGGACCGAATAACTTGTCCTCTACATCGATGAATTGGGGTATTTCGTAACGCATAGTATTATTTAGAACTAACTGATGCTGATAATTCTCCTGGATTAAACATACTGTGATACAGTTCGATTAATTGTTCTGTCGTGAGCTGAACCGATGTCAGTCCAACTGAATTTAATCCTTGTATCATAATACCTAATCGCTGATCTAATTGAGAACGGTTTTCTTCGAAACTTTCTGTTTTTTGATCTTTTGTTGATTTATTGCTGGAACCAAACAATCCAGAAAACATACCAGAACCTGTTCCACCACCTGTTACAGTAGAATAGGGAACAATAACATAGAAAAATTTAGACATAATATTATATTGTTCATTAAACCATCTGATGAATTCGATATATTCTCGTGTTTGTACACGTAATAACTCCTCAGGAATGTCGTGTAATCTATTTTCCAAGGAAAGCAAATACGGACGAATATCTAATCGTCGTGATGAAACAGTAACCTGCACAGGAAATTCCAATGCATTGAGAAAGTTTTGAAAACCACTCATTACTGCTTCTTGTTCATCAACTGATTTAAGACCGAGATTCAGTGGTGAAACGAGCAATACACCACGCATGGTTCCGTCTTTCATAATAACAACACCATCTCGTATTTCAGAAATAGGTACAAAGTTTTGTGATGGAGATACTGACATATATGTACAGTGTATCATATAAAATATACATTACACAATAATATCAAATATCTTATATAAAAATCTGTTTGAGAGTAGTACTATCAGATATATTCATTTTTTATTTTGAAGCCTTGTGTGACGCATTCCTATATTTTATAAAATGAATGCGGAGACTGCAGAAATGAAAAATGAATATATATGATAGTACGTTCCTAAAAACTAGTAATAAAATTTACCTAGTGGTATACTAATAACATTATGGGAATCTTTTCAAGTCTGTTTTCAAAACAAACACCAAAACCTGTCGTATCTCCGACCTATACTGCTGACCAATATGAATCAGCAATTTTACAAATGCAGGATCTCATTGCCCCTGCAGGAATACAGGTTGCATCTAATCAGATAAAACTGGGAGATAAAACAGCAAAAACATTTTTCGTTGTATCATATCCTCGATTTCTCACTGCTGGATGGCTCGCTCCTATTGTAAATCTGGACAAAGTATTTGATATTTCAATGCATATTACCCCAGTAGACAGTGCCGAAGCTCTCAAACAATTCCAGAAAAAAGTAGCCGAAGTACAGAGTCAGATTATGGAACGAGAAAATAAAGGCCAAGTCCGTGATCCATTGCTCGATACTGCATACAGAGACTTGGAAAACCTCCGTGATCAACTACAACAAGCCCAAGAAAAGATGTTTTTAGTTGGATTATACATCACTGTATACGCTAATAACGATATGGAATTATTCAAGTTAGAGAACGAAATGCGTTCAATGCTCGAATCAAAAATGATCTATATGAAACCGACATTATTCCAACAGGACGATGGAATAAAAACAGTATTTCCACTGGCAACTGATATGATCAATATCACAACGAAATTAAACTCTGGACCGACATCATCATTTTTTCCTTTTATTTCCAGTGAATTAACAGATAACAAGGGTATTTTATATGGTATTAATCGCCAAAACGCAGGATTGATTATCTTTGACCGGTATTCAATGCCAAACTATAATTCAGTAATCTTTGCAACATCAGGAGCAGGTAAATCATATGCTACGAAACTTGAAATTCTACGAACATTGATGTTTGATACCGAGGTTATCATCATCGATCCAGAACGAGAATATGAAACACTCGCAGAGTCAGTAGGGGGACGATATTTTAATATTTCACTCTCATCGTCACACCATATTAATCCGTTCGATATTCCAATACCAGGACCTGATGAATCACCCAGTGATGTACTACGTAGTAATATTATCCAGCTCGTTGGATTATTCCGTATCTTATTAGGTGGACTATCACCCGAAGAAGACTCGATCATCGATCGAGCAATCACAGAAACCTATGCATTAAAAGACATCACCATGACCAGTGATTTCAGTCATGCTGAGCCACCGTTATTGTCAGACTTTGAAACAATATTGGGCTCAATGGACGGAGCAGGATCATTAATTGAGAGACTCCGTAAATATACACGCGGGACTTGGGCTGGATTTATGAATCAACCAACCAACGTTGATATTAATAAAAAAATGGCAGTATTCTCAATCCGAGACATGGAAGACGAATTAAAACCAGCTGCAATGTATATCATTACACACTATATCTGGAATATCGTTCGTAAAATCAGAAAGAAAAGACTTCTTGTCGTCGATGAAGCATGGACCATGATGCAAAACGAAGAAGCCGCAGCATTCTTGTTTATGCTCGCAAAACGAGGACGTAAATATAATCTGGGATTGGCAACGATTACTCAGGATGTGGGAGATTTCGTAAAATCTCGGTATGGATTGCCGATTATCACAAACTCATCGATTCAATTACTACTCAAACAATCTCCAACTGCAATCGATACATTACAAGAAGTATTCCATCTGACTGATGAAGAAAAATATACATTACTGGAATCAGGTGTAGGAGAAGGAATATTTTTCGCAGGACTAAAACACGTTGCGATTAAAATCATTTCCAGTTATACCGAAGACCAAATCGTAACTTCAGATCCAAATCAAATCGCAAAAATACAGCAGGCTCGTTTAGATGCTACCAAGTAATTACTCATCCATTTTATATCTCACTATCTATCTTAGATACCATTACCCCTCCGCCCTATGGGCACCTCCCCTAATGGGGGAGGATTGACTTCGTTTATATGTGTATCAATATAACAGACGAAGGTTTGCTCCCCCATTAGGGGAGCTCCGCGAAGCGGTGAGGGGTAATGAAAAGATTAGTACTATTTATAGAATAATGTAATTATTTCAATCACTATGAACAAAACTATTATTAAAATCTTATGCTTATTTATTGCAGTATTAGCTGTAGGTTTTACTGGTACTGTTTTTGCTCAAAGTTATGATTCGTTTGATCAGGCATATACAGATGCCAGCAGTGTAAATGCGAGTGATATTGATATTACGAGTAATCCTGAATTTCCTGGAGCGTTTGAAACAATTACACTACGCAGTGAGAGTAATTCAACTGATTTAAACCGTTATAAAGCCTCATGGTATATCGGTGGACGATTAATGGTATCAGGTATAGGGAAAAGAACCATGACCATTACACTGGGAGATTATGGCAGTACTACCGTTGTTAATTACATCGTAGAGTTACCAGAACAATCTATTAAAAAAACGGTTTCGTTTTCTCCTGCTGATGCCAGCATCATGTGGGAAGCCGTAGATTCTACAGCACCATTATTTTACAAGGGTAAAAAACTCCCTGCAGAGGAATCATTAATTCGTATTAGTGCAATTCCAAACTTTACAACCAGTAACGGTATGACTATATCAGCAGACAATGCAGTCTATCTCTGGAAGAGAAACAAAGTATTAATTCCTAACAGTGGGGGATATGGTAAAAAATCAATCTTGATACAACACAATCCATTGCGTTCCAGCGAACTAATCAGTGTCCACGTATCTGATAAGAACAATAATCAGAATGCTGATCGAGAACTATCTATACCATTATACGACCCTGTGATACATTTTTATGAGCAACCATACCACCAGCCTAATTTATCCCGCGCATTAGATAATGGATTTATTATGCGAGGCGAAACGACCAATATCATTGCAGTGCCGTACTTTTTCTCACTCTCTGATAATTCATGGTCTGATAATACAATCACATGGCGTTTAAACAAAGACGAACTAACCATTACCGATCCAGAAAATCCATTACTCCTCACCATTACCAAAGCTACTGAATCTGGCAGTAATGTATTCTCATTATCTATAGACGGAATAACAAAATCACTCCAAAAGGCCACTGCTGGATTTAGATTAGATTTCTAATTCAAGTACTGATAAAATCAGTACTTGTCATTCCGGATTTAATCCGGAATCCAGGGTTAGTCTAAATAAAAGGAAGTTATATTTGTAAGATAATAACCCCCCTAAATTACCTCATCGAGTCAGGTATGACAAAAACCATTATGCAAAACAATCGATTAAAACAAATTATTATCATTGCTGGATTTATTATCCTGGTTTTGATCGTAGGTTTTTTTGGAATGTTATTGTATAAAAAACAATCTAATCCCGTCTCTGATGGAACAACTACTACTAAAAACTTGTTTCCTTTTGGGCGTAATGAACAAAAAAAACCAATCATCGCGGAACCTACTGACGAAACACCGACTGATGGAACTGTTGATGAAACAGCAGTTCCCGCACCTGAGATAATCAGCCGTGCAACGTTTAGAAAAATAACATCGTTTCCTGTTTCTGGCTTTGGGGTCAGTACTATAGATTCTAAAACAGGATTAGTTACCTACAGTGCTACATCATCAGGATTTATCTATAATGCAATCATAAATCCTGATATTATCGAACAAAAACAAGTCACCAATACAACATTGCCTGGGGTATATGAAACTGTTTTCTTGAAAAATCCAGATCGTGTCGTATATCGTTATGGTATTGGTACTACGATACAGAGCTTTTTGGCAACCATTCCAACAAGTAAAAAAACTGCTGTCACGTATTGTAATGAACCATTTACCAGAACATTAAAACGAGGTGATCGTGGGGCAGATGTTGTTTCGATTCAAAACTTGATTAATGAAAAACTTAAAAAGACTCTTAAAACTGATGGTGTAATGGGACTGGGAACATTATCTCTCACAAAACAATTCCAAACCACACTCGCTGTACCAACTACTGGTATCTACGACACAGCGACATTAAATGCATTAACAAAACTGTGCGCTGATATAAAAACAAGTGAATTACAATCTATTACAGAACCAAAACCATTATCTGGTAAACTCCTTGAGAAAAACTCATTGGCTCTGGTACCAACGATTTCTGGTAATGGATATTTTTCATTAGTTGACCTGTCTACGGAAACTGGTAATGCAAATACAGCTGGAATCTATACAACCACTGCCAAAAAAACCATATTTACCAGCAGTATGAGTGAATGGTTACCACAGTTTACCAATAGTTTCATTACTATGACTACGAAATCGAGCTCAGTCGTCGGTGGATATATGTATACCTTGCAACCAGAAACACGTAATTTTAAACGAGTATTAGGACCAATCAATGGACTAACTACGAATACTTCACCTGATGGGAAAAACGTATATTATAATGAATCTGATAATGCGAGAATACAGACATTTTTATATCGTACTGACACAGGTAATACCGATCCAGTATTATACGATACACTCCCAGAAAAATGTGTTTGGAATAATCAGAGTACAAAACTGTACTGTATGATACCAGAAACCATTGCCTCAGGGAGCTATCCAGATTATTGGTATCAGGGACTTGTCCAATTTAGTGATACATTATATGTCATAGACAGTATAACGGGAGATGCTACACAAATCGGTGTATTTCCAGAATCAATAGACGGACATAAACTGCAAATCGATACAACAGGACATTATCTCTATGTAATAAATCGATTAGATGATGCATTATGGGTGGTAACATTGAATAATTAATTAAAAACCAAGTCCACAGGCTTGGTTTTTAATTATACAATAGTATTGTTTTCATTGCATAGATGTAGTGAACCATGATATACTAACCACAATATGAACAGTCGTTTCTCATCTATGTTTTCTCTACAAAAAACAATTTTTGCGCTGTTTGTTTTTTGGATTGGATTTAGTCCGATGATTGTCCCTGTTGTTTCTGTAGCTACCAGTACAGCCAATACTAACAAAGTCGCTATCAGTGTCAGTAGTGTCTCAACAGTGAATAGTGTTTATGCAGAAGAACCAATAAAACAAAAATCTCAAGCAGGTGGAGGCGCGAACTTGGACGCCGCATTTGATTGTGGGATAACTGATTTTTATTGTGGCTTAGTAAAATTAACTGTTTTTATGTTAACAGTTATTCCAAATACAATTGCTGCTCTCATTGGAACCATTGCTGATTATTCTATTAATTTTTCTATCGGATATGGTATCTATGAACTAGCTCAAGATATTGCTTTTAGTACATGGAAAATGGTTCGTGATATATCTAATATTGTTATTATTTTAGCATTATTCGTAGCTGCATTTGGGTTTATTCTCGGCAGTAACGGCGCGGAAACACTTGGAAAATTAGGTGATCCTAAAAAAATAGTAATGAAAACCATTCTGGTAGCATTATTAATTAATTTTAGTTTCTTCTTTTGTCGAGTTATTATCGACGCAGGGAATCTAAGTGCGCGATTACTCTATAATCAAATCGGTGTAGAGAATTTAAGCCTCATGAGTGTTATTGCAGGAGGTGATATCAGTGGTGGTACTGATAAAAATGAATCAGGTATAAAAAGTATTTCTTTAGCAATGTTAAACAATATACAGGCTCAGAAATTGCTTTCGACTCTTGAGGATTCTAATGGAAACCCTATTTCACTCGTTAATACTGAAGGTTTTGATACTTCAACTGCTTATTTAATACTTGGTTTTGTTACTTTTTTACTGGATTTAGTTTTGATTTCTATATTTTTTACAGTTACTGTTTTATTTTTAGGAAGAATTGTTGTCTTATTGCTCTATACAATTCTTTCACCATTGGCAATGGCGAGTATTCCTATTGATATCTGGAAAAAAGATAAAAATCTCGGCTGGGACGCATGGGTAAAACAAATGTTTGGTAATGCATTTCTGGGTGTAGCATTTTTATTCTTTGTATATCTATCTATTATATTTACAGAAATAAAAATTCCACTGGAAACAAGTACTACCCTTGGTGGTTCTCTAGCTATGCTGATAAAAATATTGGCTATTATGGGTATCAAACTTGCCTTTATGTTCTTTATTATTTTCAAGGGTAAAGCCATCGCCGTCGAATGGTCAGGTGTGGTTGGTGAATATATGGCAGGAGCTATTAAAACTGCTTCTGGTTTCGCTATCGGAGCTGCAACAGGTGGAACAGCATTACTGGCACGGCAAACTATTGGTGCAGCAGGCGCAAAAGTAAACAACAGTCAGTGGATGAAGGATTATCAAAAAAGAGGTGGCATTGGTGCTAGTTTCATTAAAAAAACAGCAGATAAAACCAGTTCTGCAAGTTTTGATGTTGCTAATTCGTCCTCTATAATGGGTAGATTTAATCAAGCAACTGAAAAACTCGGTGGTGGTAAAATACCAGAAGGTAATAAACTACTTAGAAACGAAGGTGGATTTAATAAAGAACGTAGAAATTTCAATGTGTATGATCCTTCAGGAACTTATAATAATGCAAAAGATAAATTAGATGAATACAATAAAGCACAAGCAAAAGCAAAGGCTGATCAATTAGCAAAAAATATGGAAATAGGTCCAGACCATCCAGAAACTATTAAAAAAGAACGTCTTGAAAAAATACATGAAAAAACAAAAGAAGAATTTAATAATTCAGAACCAAAAATAAAAGAAGAAAAATTATTAAAAGATATAGATAAACAAAAAGAAGAAATTGAAAAACAAAAAAATACTGATGAGATGAAAACTTTAGGAGATGCAAATAAAGCAAAAGATGAATATTTCAAAAAAACAAAAGATAAATTCGAAAAAATGACCAAACAATTAGAAGCAGAGGAATCTAATATTGTAACTACTGAATCTAATATTAAAGAAACTCAAGATATTGTAAATGATCTAGAAAACAAAAAAAACACCGTACCAACTACTAGAAAAGAAATTAAAAAAAGTAATGGTATAGCTGATCAGTTTGGTAATGTACCGCCAGATGAAGAAATAGATGTTCCACTCACTCAAGTAGAAATTGATACTAGTAAAAAAGCTATACAAGATAAGATTAATGTTGAAAAAACAAAAAAACAAAATTTGGAAACCAAATTACAACAATCTAAAGACACTGTAGATACTATAAAAAATGATCCTAATTCTGAATTCAATGAAATGTCAACAAAGAGAACCGATTTAGAAACAAAACTAAACAAGGCAAAAACTAATGCAACAGCACAATTGGCTGAAATTAAAAAATCTGAACAAAAACTTGAAACTACTCGTGATCAGGTAAAACAAAACAAAGACAGTGCAGACTATAAAGCAGCTGAGCAAATTGTAAAAGATGCAAAAAAAATGGTTGATGATCAAATCGAGAATATTAAAAAGATAAATTATACCAATGTTGAAAGTGCTCATACTGCAGTAGTTAATAGTTCTGCTGGTGGTTTTAAAAAAGCATTAGAGACTATTTCAGGTGGTCATTTATTTGCTGGTTCTAGAGATATAACAAAAGCTGCAAAAGCAAACCAATTAAGAGCTACCCTTAATAGAATGCCTACACCAAAACCATAATCCTAATCTACTTATGAACACAGAATTATTTAATAAACATTATCATGAGCAATTAGATTTATTGCCCGCCTTAAACAGACAAGCCATCGAGTCTGTCGATTGGCAGGACTTGTTAATCGATATTGGTAAATCTCATGGTATTGATAGTGATGATATTGATGATTTACAATTAGAAACCATGCTTGTACTGGTCGGACTTGAGAATCCTAGTAATTACGAAAATCAATTAATCTCACAATTAGCATTATCTCCTGCAGAGGCTGATAAATTAATTAACGATATTACTGCGCAGATTTTTACTCCGATACATGATTATATTGTAAATAGTACAAAATCTACAGGGATTCCTACGGGAATACCTACATCATCAACACAAACTACTGGCAGTCTTTCATCATTACCTGTTGGAACAACCCCATCATTTTCAAGTAATCAAAACAAAGCAACATCATCTGATATAAAACAACAAATCCATGCAGGATTTCATGATATCGAGTTTATATCAGAACAATCAGAACCAAATCATGAAACCATTATAGATAAAAAACTAAACGACATATTCGAAGACGAGGTAGAGGTTATACATCATCTCTAAACACAATAAAACACGCTGTGAGCGTGTTTTATTGTGTTTAGAGACCTAGTTTATGTTTAATGAATCTGTCTTGGACTATGGTGGTAATATTCGTTACAACCCAATATAATGCAAGCGCTCCAGGAGTAATATATGAGAATACTCCAATCATTACGGGCATTGTCCACTGCATAGAGCTGTTCATACTATTCATCATAACTGTTTGAGCATCTGGCTCAGTATCTGTTTTAGTAGGCACAGTTGTCAGTGGGGAATACCGAATCTGTATCCATTGAGTAATTCCAGCCAGTAGGGCGAGGATTATGATACCAGTACTGGCTAAATTAATTCCCAGAAAACTCATATGTACAGTAGAAATTGTATTTCCTGCATATAATAATGCATTATCAGGGGTAAATTGTTGTAAGAATACCTGATAAATAGCAATTAATATAGGGATTTGGATTAATAATGGTAAACATCCAGAAAAAGGATTCGATCCTGACTCTTTGTATAATTCCATTATTTTTTGACCTTGTTCCTTGGTATCTGGGTAGTTTTTCTTGATTTCTGCCATTTTTGGAGCTAATTCCTTTTGTTTTGCTTGGGCACGGGCTGCTTTTAATGCCAATGGCCATAAAATAACCTTGATTAATATGGTTATAATGATAATAGAAATCCCAATATGACCAGAAAACAGGTTAGTAATCCAAACTAATACATTAAACAGGGGAGCTACGAGTAGTGTTGTAAACATATCATTCTATTATATAGAGTTTCTCAAAAAACACAAAAAAACCAGAAAATATGTAGTATTTTCTGGTTTTTTTGTGTTTTTATTTAGAAACGGTCAATTTAGCACGTCCTTTACGGCGTCGAGAACGGAGAACTTTACGACCACTGGTTGTAGCTGTTCGTGCGAGAAATCCATGGGTGCGAGCTCGTTTTTTTCGTTTTGGGTTATAAGTAAATGACATAATTGTTATAGTATACTTATTTCTTTTTAAAAAGCAAGTGTTTAGTTGCACACATTATACACAGACTTATAAACATATTTGTGGTTTATAATTTGCACCTGTGGATAATTATTTTCAACCGTGTATAATATATTCTATTATACATTTCATTACTCATTACTCTCTATGGATATTTACAGTCTCTGGGATAAAGTACTTGTTGAATTTGAATTAAATCTATCAAAAAACCATTTTGATACATGGTTTAAAAACACCTGTCCTGTTCGTCAGGATGGATCTGTATTGGTCGTGAGTGTTCCAAATGAATTTGTTCGTGAATGGGTTGCAAATAACTATTCTAAAGAAATTCTTAAAATAACAAAATCTACTAATCCTGATATTAATGAGGTTAATTTTATTGTTATTACAAACAAAAAAGAAGAACCTGAACCAGAGCCTGTTTCTAAAAAAATAGATCAAGTTTCTGAATCAACACAAACGCTCCCATTAAATCAATTACCACTAACATCAGGAACATATAATCCTAATCATCTCAATCCTAAATATACACTCAGTTCATTGATTGTGGGAACATTTAATGAGATTGCATATTCAGCAGGGCAGGCGATTATTAAAAAACCTGGAACATATAACCCTTTTTATGTATATGGTTCTACAGGAACCGGTAAAACACACCTGGTACAGTCTATTGGTAATGAATTAAAGACTATTTATCCTGATATTAAAATACATTATGTCAGTGCGGACAGTTTTAGTACTGAATTTATTAATGCTATTGGTAATAAAACAACTGATGAACTCCGTGATCGATATATTTCTTATGATGTATTAATCATGGACGATGTGCAGTTTCTCTCTAATCGAGATAAAACACAGGAACAATTATTCCATATATTTAATACCCTCACAGAACAAGGAAAACAAATCTTATTCACCTCTGATAAACATCCTCAGCAGATTATTGGACTCGAAGACCGTATAAAATCACGATTAACAGCAGGTATGGTGGTTGATATTACAAAACCAGACTTTGAATCACGACTTGCAATATTAAAATCTAAATCAGAAACCTATCATACTAATTTTACCCCAGAAGTATTACAATTTATTGCTCAACAAATCGACAGTAATATTCGTGAATTAGAGGGGATATTTAACACTATTTCCGTACAACAGGATATTCGAGGTAGATTATTAACTGTAAACGACGTAAAAGAAATCATAAAAAACCATATAAAACCTAAAAAATCAGTATCTATTGAGGAAATCATAAAAACGATTGCGCATTATTACCATATCGAAGAATCAGCACTCTATGATACATCTCGTCGCAGAGAAATCGTCCAAGCCAGACAAGTAGCAATGTATTTCCTCCGTAGTGATTATAATATTTCTTATCCACTTATTGGTAGAAAATTAGGAGGTAAAGATCATACAACAGTAATGCATTCATATGAAAAAATTCGCGAAGAACTAACTCATAATACAATTCTATCTCAAGACATCGATCATATTCGTTCTATACTTGCAACACTTTAATAACTTGTTTATTACTTGTTAGTAACTATGTTAATAACATACAGGATATCTTGTTATTAATTTCTTAATATATATTTTAAAATAAATTATTTTTTCTAAATATATATTATTAACACATTTATAAATCTCTCATACATAGGTTATACACACTAACATTAGTTATAAAACTTTTATTCTATAACTATAAACTAACTTATTAACACAATCCACAACCCTTATTATTGTTATGAAATTCTCATGTATAAATAAAAAAATAAAAAAACGAGTTTCAGTACTTGAGAGAATGGTTTTTAAAACTCATACAATAATGAGTCTCACAGGTATTGAAATCAATGTAATGGAAAATCAAGTTTTATTTTCCGGAACTAATTTATCTGCAGGATTGGTTATTACTGTTCCTGCTCGCAGTGAACAAACAGGAGTCTGTGTAGTACCTGCAGGATTATTTTCTCAAGTAATACAGTCAATCCCTGATGAGAGTCAATTAACTATTGAAATGGTAGATAATCAACTTATTATTACCACACCAGAGAGTCGTATTAGTCTTAATACATTTACAGCTGCTGATTATCCACAAATCCCTAAAATAACAGGGGATGAATTTGTATTTAATTGCGAATTATTAGCCCAAGGATTACGATCTGTATCGTTTGCAGCACTTATTTCTGACATTAAACCTGAATTATCCAGTGTTTATTGGTACCAAGACAGTTACCACAGTATTTTCGTAGCAACAGATGCATTTAGATTAGCAGAGAAAAAAATACCTTATACAAAACCAATACAACACCCAGGAGCTCTTATACCACTGAAAAATATACCAGATTTAATTAAATTACTATCTGATAGTACAGGAGATATTGGTTGTATTATTAATAATCATCAACTCAGTATTACTCATAAGGACTTTTTCTATACTACACGATTAACGGCAGGTAATTATCCTGCGTATGGGCAAATTATTCCAAAAACATTTACTACAGAGGTAATTATAGAGAAAGAATCACTAGTTTCAGTATTACGAGCTCTTGGAATATTCCAAGACCGTTTCCATCAGATTAATTTATTAACCAGTGTTGAAAACCAAAATATACAATTATCGATTAATCATAATGAAAAAGGAGAATTTAAAACAATAATACCAGGATCGGTATCAGGACAGATTAATCATGAAATAGTAATTAATCAGAAAAATATTAATGATGTGGTTGGAATTATTCCGGAATCAGAAATAGAAATTCATATTAATGAATCTAATAAACCAATTATGATCCGCGGTCGAGATAATATAGATTTCTTGTATATTATGATGCCAGTTAATCGAATCTAATAATTATGAAAACATTGGGAGGGTTTTTACAAAAATTACAAGGAATTATTCCGAGAGAGGTAAAGGTTAAAAATATTGTGATTGAATGTGTATCAGGGATATATGATATACAATTATCTAAATCCAATATACAGGTTTCAGGTTTTACAGTGTCACTACAATGTCCATCACAAGTAAAACAAATAATTCATTCAAAACGAGATATTCTAATTGAATGTGTTACAGAGAAATTAGGACACCATGTAAATATACTATAAAAATAAAGACGAAATTCCTAAAAGGAATTTCGTCTTTATTTTTATAGTATATTTAATTAAACACAAACTCTTTGGAAACAGTGGTTTTATTAAACACGCTGTCATAGAGATTAATATCAATAGTCTGCATACCAACACCAATACCATAATGATCCGCTACAAAGGTAAATACAGAGCTTGTAGGAGATATTGTTTCTAATACTCGTCCATGATAACTGATCGTTATTTTTTGGAGCGGATTAGATTTTATACCAGTTGTTAATCCTAGGTTAATCTCATCGCTGGTAGTGTATGAGCCTTGATCAGGACTTACTGTTACTGATAATAATGGTGCCAATTCTGGTTTATGAATAGTATCAGAATAATTTGGACGTATAGGTATACCGGTTATTTTTTCTGGATGATTACGAATCCATGATTGAACTCCGACTTGCCATCGCGCTAATTGTCCATCAGTTTGAGGATTTTTTTGTCTGATTGTTGGATTATTTTTATCAATCCAATATAAAATAGATTGTGGATTAGGAATTACTTTTTCCTCACGAGTTTCCTCTGGGGTATATTCTGTAGCTAATCCGCCTGATATTGTATCGATTACAAATGATTCATTTCCTTGCCAGTACCCACGAATTACAGGAGGGAGTGAGTCATAATTGGCCATACGACCATATGGAATAAAGTTTTCAGTACCTATTTTTTCAATAGCCTTTTTCATAAATGCACTCCATGCTGGACCTGATATTGCTGAACCTTTTTTCATTGGTTTATTATCATTATTTCCCGACCATACACCTACAGCAATTGTTGGTGTATACCCGATGAGCCATGCATCTTTATTATCATTCGTTGTTCCTGTTTTACCTGCGACCTGTGTATCTCCGAAATACATAAATGATGCTGGGCCGAATAGTGGGGTTCGTGCAACATTATCAGAGAGAATACTGGATGTTCTACGAACTGCCTCGGGATTAATAACAGGTTCAGGGTTTGGTTTATATTCTTCGAGTACCTTACCATCTGCGTCTTCTACTTTTAAAATACCTGTTGGTGTATTACGAACACCATCGTTAGCAAAAATACTGTATACACTGGTGAGTTCCAGCAGTGATGTTTCACCACCCCCGAGTACGAGTGTTAATCCATAGCGATTGCCGTTTTTATCGAGTGTAGTAATACCCCAGTTTTTCGCTGCATCGATAACTCGTTCTACCCCTGTTAGATATAATAATTTAACAGCAGGAATGTTACGAGATTGAGCGAGCGCATTACGGAGACTAATAGGGCCTAAAAACTTGCCATCATAGTTCTCTGGGGCATAACAATCAGGACTACTATTACCGACTGCACAATCTCCAGAAAATACCGTTGGTGTATCGAACAATACAGTTTCGGGTTCATAGCCCATTTCGAAAGCTTTTGTATAGACGAGTGGTTTAAAACTTGATCCTGGTTGTCGTGGTGCGGTTACTACATTAAACATACCATCAATAGTCTTATCAAAATAATCTCGTGAGCCTACCATTGATAGTATTTGTCCTGTTTTAGGATCAATTGCTACCAGTGCACTGTTGCTGGCATTCCAATCTTTTTCATTTTTTAATGCATTTTCATGGATAGTTTGTTCTGCAAAACTCTGTAATTCATAATCGAGTGTTGTAGTAACGCGCAGTCCAGCAGTTGTGAGAATATCAGGACCATATGTTTTTTCCAAGTAATTAATCACATATTCTACGAAATGCATTGATTTACCACCTGCATCTGACATTTTTTGAAATATGATGACTTCAGATTTTGCAGCATCATATTCAGATTGAGAAATTACCCCAGTTTCGAGCATTTTATTCAATACAAGGTTTTTTCTTGCTTCAAGTCTAATTTTTCCTCGTTCTGTATATGGTGAATAATATGTTGGAGCATTTGGAATTGCAGCGAGATATGCAGCCTCTGCAGTAGTTAGGTCGATAGCTTTTTTATTAAAAAACACTCGAGAGGCTTCAGAAATACCATAAATGGTTCCGCCATATGGGGCTTCGTTTAAATATAGCGTTAGAATTTGGTCTTTATCTAATTGTTGTTCCAGTTTTACAGCCAATACCCATTCTTTGATTTTTCTGGTAATGCTTTTTTCGCGAGATAAAATAGTATTTTTGATTAATTGTTGGGTAATGGTCGAACCACCACTTTGTTTTAATCCTGGAATTATTTGAGATAGTCCAGCACGGATGATTGAACTAATACGGATACCATGATGCTGATAGAAATTTACGTCTTCGATTGCAATAATAGCTTGTTTTGCCTTGTATGAAATATCACTACTGGCAATAATTTTACGTTGAATATTTTCGTGTATATCATACAGGTTTATTTCGCCTGTACGGTCTAATATTTGTGTAGAATTTACGATTTTACGATCATGAAATGAATCAATATCAGGTATTTTAAGAGTTGCAATCCAAATCATAAAAATACCGAGTAATAATACAATAAATAATACTCCTGAAAGGATTATTTTCTTAATGCCGTGTTTTTGTTTTTTTTCTTGATAAAATTTTTTTCCTTTATCAGAAATGGTTTTACCATGATGTAAAATACTGTCACGTGTAGCAGTAAATGTATGCTTGAGGTTTTTTCGTCGCATATCATTAAAAGAGTTGTGATTATTGAGTTCCATACCCATACTGTACAAGAAATCTCGTTTTTATGCCAGTTTAAAACTTTTGTGAAAAACACCATGCTGTGATATAGTTCTAATATGAATAGACCAATGAAACTATCAGAGGAATTAGGGTGGCGAGGTTTGATATATCAGACTACCATTAAAGACTTTAATTATATTGATGAAAACAAAGTGGTTTTTTACCATGGTTTTGATGCATCTGCACCGTCACAAACGATTGGGAACTTGGCTTCTATGATGTTAGATCGGGTATTCCTACGTCATGGGCATACATGTATCGTTTTAGCAGGTGGAGCAACGTCTCTGGTTGGTGACGCAGGAGGTAAAGATACCGAACGAGCATTGCAAACAACAGAGACGATTGCTCATAATGTTGCCTGTGCAGAAAAACAACTTCACAAGATTTATGGCGAGTATGATTTTACGTTAGTAAATAATATTGATTGGACACGAGATATTTCAGTACTTGATTTCCTGCGTGATGTAGGTAAATATTACAATATTAGTGATATGGTAAAGAAAGACATTGTGGTCAATCGCATTGGCGAGGGGGGAAGTGGTATATCATATGCAGAATTTTCATATGCATTATTACAGGGAAACGACTATCTACATTTGTTTGATACACATAACTGTACACTACAGCTCTGTGGTGCCGATCAATGGACTAACTGTTTATCAGGCGTGGAATTGATTCGCCGTAAACGCGAAGCCGAAGTACATGTACTAACGAATCCACTGATTATCAATAATATAACAGGTAAAAAATTCGGTAAATCAGAAGACGGTGCAGTATGGCTTGATGAAAAAATGACCAGTCCCTATGATTTCTATCAATTCTGGATTAATACAGACGATGTCGGATGTCGTGATTATGTAAAAATCTATACTGACATTTTACCGGATGAATATGATCAATTAATTACAGAATCAGATCAGAATCCATCTGACCGTGTTATACAAAAATACTTGGCATATCATGTAACAAAACTGGTTCATGGTGCCGATGAAGCTGATAAGGCTAAATCTACGACTGAATCGTTGTTTGGTGGTAGTGGTGTTATAGATACTGCAAATCTACCGAGTTTTATTATCAGTGATTATGTCATTGATAATCAGATTGATATGGTAGAAATGTTGTCTACAACAGGGATTCTCAAGTCTAAACGCGAAGCCAGAGATATGATCGATGGAGGAGGTGTCTATATTGATGATGTGGCAATTGCAGGATATATGGTTTCAATAATTGGATTACCGGATCAATTCCTGCTCCGCATAGGGAGAAAGAAATATTACAATATTGTTTTACACTAACACACATAAAAACACACGGGAGGCAAAGCCTCCCGTGTGTTTTTATGTGTGTTAGTTTTGGTTATTATAACAAATCTTCATCATCTTCTGGTTCAATACCAGAGAGAAACAATTCATGATCGTCTTCTGGATCTAGATCATCATCTGCATCAGCATCGAGATCATCATCGTCATCAGATTTTTTCTTTGGGAGGAGGTCATCATCTAAATCTAAATCGTCCTCATCTAAATCGCCCAATAATAAATCTGCCTCGGCTTCGAGCATATCAGAATCAGCACTCATTAAATCGTCTTGTAAATCGTCGTACATAGATAATAAAAAAATTATTAATAATTGAATAATGCTATTTTGCTCAAAAAACAAAAAATACGCAAGTAAAAAATCCTTGACTATGATGTATATATACGATGTGTTGTTTTTCTAAAAATCGTGTATGGTACTATGGTAATTATGAACACACACAGTACAGGATATGAATATTTAAATGAATTAAATCCTGATCAAGTTTCTGCAGTAGAACATATTCATGGACCACTGATGATCGTAGCAGGAGCCGGTACTGGCAAGACCAAAACACTGACGTATCGAATACTCCACCTCATTCACAGCGGTGTATTACCAGGGCAAATTTTGGCAGTGACCTTTACCAACAAAGCCGCCCATGAAATGCGTGAACGAGTACGAGACTTGCTCCATAAATATAATCCAGAACACACAACAGAAAAAACAGCGATGCCGACCATGAAAACATTTCACGGATTGGGCGTAATGATTCTGCGACAGTTTTTTTCTGAAGCAGGTATTCGCAAGGAATTCGTAATATTAGATACTGCAGATGGTATGAAACTGATCAAGGAATCCATGGAGGAGCTCGGTATCGATACAAAAAAACATGAACCAAAACTCATGCGCAGTATTATCAGTAATGCACAAAACAAAGGAACAAAATTATCAGATTTTGAGCGAGACAGTAATTCAGAAAACACTGGATATGCTGCTCGTGTATGGAGATTATACGAAGCCAAAAAAGCCCGCGAACATGCACTGGACTTTGATGATTTATTAATTAAATTACGTGACTTGTTAGAGAATAATGTATCAGTGCGTAATTACTTGCAAAACAAGTTTCGCTATATTCATATCGATGAATACCAAGACACGAACAATGTACAATATGAAATTGCGAGATTACTGACCGGCAGTGAACACAATATTTGTGTGGTAGGTGATACCGATCAAAACATCTACAGCTGGCGTGGAGCAAATATTAAAAATATGATGTCGTTTGAAACAGATTTTCCAGAGGCTCGTATTATACTACTTGAACAAAATTATCGCAGTACAAAAAACATCCTCTCTGCAGCAGGAGCAATCATTGCAGAAAATAAAATCCGTATTGAAAAAACATTGTACACTGATAATCATACAGGTGAACCCATTGATCTATTCATCGGCATGAATGAACGAGACGAAGCATATTTTGTTGCAGACAGTATTAAAAAACTTATCAACAGTGGTGTATCACCATCAAACATTGCGATATTGTTTCGTACACATTTTCAATCACGCATTCTCGAGGAACAATGTCTGCAGTTTAATATTCCGTATCATGTGCTCGGAGTAAAATTCTTTGACCGTAAAGAAATCAAAGATTTGGTGGCATATCTACGGTATGCATTAAATCCAGATTCGCTCTCAGACTTGCGTCGTATTATTAATGAACCAAAACGTGGTATCGGCCAGGTAGGACTGGTTAAGATTATGTCAGGTAATGCAGATAGTTTATCAGGCAGTCAGTACGCCAGTTTCATGAGTTTTCAAACAATCATGGCAGAGATTGCAGACCATAGTCAGCGATTAATACCCAGTGAACTCGTACGATTTACGATTCATAAATCTGGTATGTTTAATGCATACAGCAACGGCTCAACAGATGAACATGAACGACTTGAAACCATGGAGGAACTCGTAACCTATGCACTGGCATATGATGATCGTGAAATCGGCACAGGAATACTCGATATGCTCGAAGACATTGCATTACTTTCAGAACAAGACGGTATCAAGGAGGGAACAGAGTCGGTAAAATTAATGACTATTCATGCCAGCAAGGGGCTCGAGTTTATGTATGTATTTATCACAGGACTCGAACAAGGGTTATTCCCGCATGCAGGATTTGAGACACAGAAAAACAAAGAAGACGGTGAAGAAGAACGCCGACTGTTCTATGTAGCAATCACGCGTGCTATGAAAAAATTACACCTGAGCTATGCCTATGCACGAACTATTTTTGGGAAACAGACATTTAATGAACCGAGTGAGTTTATTGCAAACATCCCCGCAGAGATTATTAACGTAGTACAGAGCGACTTTTCAGATTATCAATCAGAGGACAAACATGTAAAAACAGTTTATTTAGATTGGTAAGTTTTAAACAAAACCAATACTTCTTGTGTAATTGCAAGTTCGAAACGAGGACTAGCGGATATCTTATAGAGTGCATTTTATGCACATACTATAGATAGACGCCCCGCAGTGAGAGCTGTAATTATACAAGAAGTATTAGAAATGGTTTGATTTGTTTTTATAAGACAGTAATGGTATCATATTCATATGAACGAAATCCTTAATGCAAATATATTTTTTATTATCACTGCGTGTAGTACAGTATTACTGACATTGTTTATGGCGATGATATTGTTACACATTCTCCGTATATCACGATCATTGTCACGTATTGCAAAAACATTAGAACATCAAGTTTCTGCTCTGGCTCAAGTCTCAGATACAGTTCGTGACAGTATGTTTATGAAACTGTTTGATTGGCTAACCGGAGGAAATACAAAACGAAAGGTGTAAGAAAAAACCACTATACTTAATTGAGTATAGTGGTTTTGTTTAGAATTTTTAGTTTCAAGAAAAGCTCTCTACAAATCTTTCTAAATAAGAACTTTTTGCAACTTCTTTTTTTAGTTGAGGAACTATAGTTGTATCACTACAGAACAGTAATTCGTCACAGGCATTAATCATATTTGGATTATGCGCTATAATAATACCTCCTTTTGCATATTTTTTTAATAACTGTAGTAGATGTACCTGATCTTGAAAAGAAATATTTGCTGTCATTTCATCAACGAGTACATACTGTGCTCCTGCAATTAAATTCATAATCATACGAGCGACTAATAATCGTTGTCCCTCTCCTGATGATACATCAGTACCATCGGGATATCCTGGATCGAGTATAGTTGTTTCAATATTTTTGTTTTTGAATTTATTACCGAGACCAACCTCGTTCAATATTTGTTTCATAATTACCAATGTATGTTCATTTGTAGGAAATCCATCAATAGAGAGAAACTCACTGACTGTAACAGGATGTATAATTTTCATCTCTGGTGAATAGTTTGCAAAAACATCAGAAAACCACTTACGTTGTATGTTTTTAACAGGTATATCATTAATAAAAAGTGAACCAGAATTTGGTTGTAAATATCCAGCAATCAGTTTAAATAACGTGGTTTTACCATTACCATTACTTCCTTGTAATCCATAAAAAATATTTAAATCAATCTTTAGGTCAAGATTTTTAAATACATAATCAGTTTCTCCTGGGTAATGAAACGAGACATTATCTAATAGTAATGAAATACCTTGTGAAATATCAGGGTATATTTTTTTCATATCCATAGATTTCTCATGATTTGCAACATTCATAATTTCGTTTACAAATTGAATTTTTCTAGAAGTTTCATTTTGTCTTATAATAGAATATCCAAATGATTCCAGAGAATCGCATACACGACTACTAATGTAATAAATTGCAATTACATCGAGCACCTTTCCTTGTTTAATGTTATAAAATACATATCCAAAGATACATAATTTCATAATAACATCAAAAAATGTGTTTTTACGTTCTGCAAGTAAATTATTTTTCTCTCTAATCAATCTTCTGTCTATTACCTGATATTGAGTGTTTGTAAAAAACGTACGAAAAACATGTAATTGATTAGCGAAATGAGTACTTAAACTTGGAAATCTGAGTGCATTACTTAGTGCAGATAAACGTTCATCAAGTAAATTTTCAGCCTGATTATTTTCATGATTAAAGTTCTGTATTTTTCTTTGGTTGTTTATCATAATAGAAAATACAGTTGATATCACCATACAAATTAAGAAAAAAAGATCCATACCGCTCCCAATAGAAAATCCAATAATAATAGTAAAAAAAGTAACTATCATTTTTGTTTGATCTCTGGCAATAGAAAATAATTCATTGATAAATTTATCAAATCTATGAACCTTATATTTTTGATTACTATCTATTGAAAAAGAATACGGAATGTACGCTAATATGTCTTTTATAAACAACTTTTGTTTTACTTCAACATCTTTGAAGGTGTTTTGTAAGTAGAGTAACACATACGGCTTTAGCCATATGATGAGCATATAGGTAATAATACCTAAACAAATAATAATTATATTATTATCAATAACCTGTTCAAGGTTTCCTGTTTTTAATATTGTGAGCACAGGCTCAACAATACATAAAGTAAATGTAGAAATTATTAAATCAGATCCTGTAAAAAGGATAGATAAAACAAAAGCAAGAGGGGATATGTTTTTAGCTATTTCCCAAGATTGTTTTGAATTATTCCACCAGGATTTTATTCCGGAGAAATATTCATTTTTTGATTGATTGTTGGATTCCTCTTCATCAGAAAAATCATCATCGTAATAGTAATTGTTTGTAAAGTCCATCGGTATTTAATTTAAAAGTTACATAATTAATTTCTATATTATCATAACATATTCTTATGTATTAGTCAATAATAAAAAATCCACAAAAACAAAAGAGTGAAATTCCTTTCAGGAATTTCACTCTTTTTAATTTTCGTTTGCTTTTGTAATTAAATTTTGTTTTTGACATAGGATCTCCATACGCCTAGTTGTAGTAGTACTACTAAAACCATCATTATTTTAGCCACTGCCATGTGCCAAGACACACTAGCAAAATCGAGAACAACTAGAAAGGAGAGACCTATAAAGTGTACCGAGTATAAAATAAACAGTACTGAAATCCAGCTGTTTATTTTAGCGTACATAGGTAATTTTTGCGTTCTATTAAGATATGCTAATAATAGTGTACCAATACCTCCCTCTAGAGCAATAGAAGGAAGTGCGTAGAACGATAATCTATGCCACATCCCCATTGGAATACTTACCCCCGTTGTGAAATAATCTGGATAGAAAATAAATATACTTCCACCTGCGCTGAAAAAAATTATTCCTAATACAAATAATGTGTTATGAGACATCTCTCCGCGCGTCGCACGAATAATTGATACACAACACATCAATAGCGCAATTGTTATTTGTGTGTAGAGTACTGTGTTAAAACCAACCTGAAAAAATTCAGGTGTAGTTATCACCCCCAGAGCTATAAGTCCGAGTAATATCACTGCAAAATTTTCGATAATTTTTTTCATATAATTGTAAATTTAATTTACTCAAATAATACATTATCCACAAACAATGTCAATATAGTTTGTAATACAATAAAAACAAGGTTTTATCCTTGTTTTTATGTTTTGTGCGGCGTAAGAGAATCGGTCACTCTCGCGGGTCTCATATCGCATTACATGCTCATTGCGATCTCGCTCCATCGACCCCCACTCCGGCGCGCTGCTCCGTTACACTACGCAGACTTCGTCGCGCCTTCGGTTCGATTCCTTTCGCCTTGCTACAAAACAAAATGCCCAAACGCTATTCGCGTCTGGACATAATGTTTTGTGCGGCGTAAGAGAATCGAACTCTTACCCACTGCTTGGAAGGCAGTTATTCTACCATTAAACTAACACCGCATTTTTTTCTCAACAAAAAGACTATAGCATATTGTCAGTTTTTTTCAAGTTCGTTTTAAAGACTTTGTGGTATACTGAATTTATGAAAAATCCTGACAAAAAAACCATTATATTACTGGACGCGCATGCGATTATCCATCGTGCGTATCACGGTATGCCAGATTTTAGCAACAGTGCTGGCGAACCGACAGGGGCATTATACGGTATTTGTTCGATGTTGTTTCGTATTATCGAAACCCTCCATCCATATCACATTATCGCATGTTATGATCTCCCTGGGAAAACTTTTCGTCACGAGGCATACACAGAGTACAAGGGAACTCGTCGTGAAACTGATACTGCATTGGTATCTCAGATTATCAAGTCTCGCGAGATTTTTGATGCGTTTAATATTCCCATACTCGACGCAGCAGGATTTGAAGCCGATGATGTGCTCGGTACACTTGTACATCAAGTATTAGAACACCACCGATCAGAATATACTATCATCATCGCTTCAGGAGATATGGATACGATGCAATTAATCACGGGTAACGATGTGCAGGTTTTTACACTTAAAAAAAGTCTCAATGATACAGTTATTTATAATGAACAAGCCGTAATCGATCGATATGGATTTGCTCCACATCTCATTGCAGATTACAAGGGTCTCCGCGGTGATACATCAGATAATATTCCCGGAGTTCCAGGAATCGGAGAAAAAACAGGTACGGACTTGATTGTTAATTTTGGCAGTATTGAATCACTGTACGAAACACTCGAGAAAAATCCACAAGCCCTGCTCGACGTCGGAATTAAACCTCGTATTATAAGTCTCCTGTCCGAGCACAGAGACAGTGCAGAGTTTTCTAAAATCCTTGCTACGATTCGTACCGATGCACCGGTGACATTCGCCGTTCCAGAGGTTTCGTTTTTAGATGGTATGCATACAGAAACCATCGAACAATTTCTGATTACGTATGAATTTAAATCACTCATACCACGGTTTAAAACATTAGTTAAAAATCTCCATCATCACGTCGGAAATACGCCTGAGATAATTAGTGCAGAATCTACAATCTCAGAATCTGTGAAAATCCCAGATCAGTCAATCATTAACGAACTCGGTATTATGTTATGGGTAGTGCAATCCAACCATACCAATGCTGATTGGGAGACGATTTGTACTGTAACAGGTAAATCTGATCCAGATGATATTCGCACGTATCTAATGCAACAATTACACGAAACAGGTCTATGGGATATTTATAGTAATATCGAACAACCATTGATTGCAATATTATCAGAGATGAAAACCGTGGGTGTATATATCGATACAGATATTTTGAAAAAACTTTCACTGCAATATCACGATCGTTTAGAGAAACTCCAAACACAAATTTATGAAATGACGGGGGAGACGTTTAATATTAATTCACCAAAACAAGTAGGCGAAGTCCTGTTTGAAAAAATGATGCTGGGGGCGGGGGATAAAAAAATCAAAATCAAGAAAAACAAATCAGGTGGATATTCGACACGTGAATCAGAACTTGAAAAACTCAGAGATCTCCATCCTGTGATTGATATATTATTGCAATATCGAGAATTACAAAAACTGGTTTCGACCTATATCGATACATTGCCGAGCTATGCTGATGAGCACAGTCGTATCCACGCAGACTTTATCCAACATGGTTCCACGACTGGACGATTCGCAGGTGCAAATCCAAATCTCCAAAACATTCCCATCCGTGGGACTGATGGAGCACTCATACGCACTGCATTTGTCGCTCCCGCTGGCAAGCAATTATTGATTGTAGATTATTCTCAAATCGAACTGCGTGTTGCTGCAATTATGTCAGGCGATACGACACTGATTGAAATCTTTAAAAACGGTATTGATATTCACAGTGGTGTTGCGAGCGAGATGTTTGGCGTGCCATTAGATCAAGTCACGGGCGATATGCGTCGCAAGGCTAAAACGATTAATTTCGGAATATTGTATGGTATGGGGGTAACAGCTCTGGGTGTCAGTCTCGGTATCCCCCGATCCGAAGCCATTACTTATCATGATGCGTATTTTGCCCAGTTCCCAATGGTGAAACATTATATGGAACAAACGATTGCTTTTGCGAAAAAACATAAATACACAGAAACATTATTTGGTCGCAGACGCGTATTTAACGAAATCAGCACAGGTATGCCGCATATTGTCGCCATGGCAGAACGTGCTGCAGCAAACGCACCCGTGCAGGGAACAGCTGCTGATATTATTAAACTGGCTATGATCCATGTCCATAACAGGATTATTCGTGAAAATCTACAGTCAGAGGTAGTTATGATTATGCAAATCCATGATGAATTGGTTTTTGAAATCAATCCAAGTTTTGCAGACAGAGCTAGTGAAATCATCCGTGATGAAATGGAACATGTACTGGAGCGGTCATTTCAGTCTATCAAGACCGATGTACCACTATCTGTCAGTTTGAATATTACCGACAATTGGGGCGAGAAATAGATCTAAAATAAAACCACCGCGAGGTGGTTTTATTTACTTTTCTAACCATTAGGTATACGATATCACTATATGAGTACCGAACAAAAACAATTGTTTCACATTATGACGCATATTCCATTACTATTTTTATGTATGTTTGGATTGGGGGTTGTTGTGTATAAATTCTTGCCATTGCGGTTTTTAGAATCTGGATCAGTTGCGGGGATGCCGCTCGGCTTTCTGTTGATTCTCAGTGGAACGATATTGTTATTTATTGCTGAGCGTTCTCGTAAATCGTTCTTTAATCAGGCTTTTATGAGTACGTGTTATGAATTTGCTGTGGGGCCATATAAATACAGTCGTCATCCTGGTATGACGGGAATGCTCATGATGTATTTCGGAGTTGGGATTGTACTGGGATCTGGGTCGTTTCTATTGCTCGGTGTTGTGTTATTCTTGATCTTGTCATATGGAGTAATTCCTCGATATGAGCGGATTATTACTAATCTCTGTGCGGATTATGCAGTATATAAATCAAGTGTCCGCAAGTTTTTCGGATCTAAAAAGCTACCTCAAGGGTAGTTTTTTATTATGTGTTTTTATGGTAGAGTACGGTTATGTTAGTCGTAACCAGCGGAAAACGAAATACTGAATATACAAGTCTCAAACAAGGCTTGCAAAAAACCTATACCGATGTATACCAATGCGGTTTCAGTGAACTCAATCATCAAACCCTGACAGGTTTTGCAGTGAACGGTACATTGTTCGGTGATCCGAAACTGTATCTCATCGCAGATATTGATGCAGAATTACTCCCTGAAATTGCTGCCGATTGTATTATTTCACAAAACTGTTTTCTCATATCGTGCGACAGTGTACTGGCTGGAGAATCTAAAAAACTACAATCAATCGCTGATAAAACTTTTAAAAATCATCCAAGCCTATCTCCAAACAGTTTCCAATTCATCAAGTTTACAAGTGTAAAAGCAGTCGAGAAAATTTCACCGTTTACGATTGCAAATTACCTGCAATCTCGTGATCGCAAGAAACTGTGGATCAATTTAATGCAATTGCGAGAGAGTAATCACGAACCAGAAGCCATTCACGGAATACTGTTTTGGAAATACAAAGACATCTACGCAAAAGCATCAAAAGATAGAATTGAAAAAACAAATGCACTCAAACAGATGAAAACACTGATTGATCTGTATCATCAGTTACGCAGAGATGGGGGAGATATGTGGACGATGTTAGAACAGTTTGTATTGACACTCACGTAGTATGAAAACAATCATGATGTACCTGATAACATTGTATCAAAAATATATTTCACCACTAAAAAAACAATCATGCAGATTTCATCCAACCTGTTCGGAATATGCAAAGACTGCATACAAACAAAAAAGTTTTCTCATCGCAACCTATCTCACAACTCGTCGCATACTACGATGTCATCCGTTTTCTGATGGTGGTGTAGATTATGTAGAGTAAGGATATTGTATAAAACAATCTGTCGAAATCACACTTTGTATGAGTGCCTCGCGCAGGCGGGTAGCCGAGCGGGAACAAATTTTTCACGAGAAAAATATTGTGGTACTCAGACAAAGTCGTGATAAGTAAGGATTGTTTTAAATAAAAAATTTTATGATACCAGCAACACTGAAAATTAAACAAAGTGAATTTATGAATTACCTCCGTGGTAAGCATATTGTTTTTTCAGTGGGTGAAATTATTATCAAAACCAGTGATGACAGTATTCAAAAATACGCAGTCGTAATTTCCAAAAAAGTGTTAGGTAAAGCACACGAGCGAAATATTTTAAAACGAATGTGTTTCGCAATTATTGCAGAGCAATTAAAAAAATTACAATCTGAGAAAAAAAGTATCATCATATTGTTTAAGAAAAAAATATCTCCAGAGCAAATTAATAATGCAGACTATCGTGAACAATTAATTTCAGAAATTAAAAAAACTATTTCCTAAACAGGAAATAGTTTTTTTGAAAAATAAAAATTGAGTAATAAAAAAATCTGATTGGAAATCAGATTCATTTGTATTCTATTATAGAGAGTAGTAATAATTTTGTCATAATGTACGACAGAGGTCATACTGACATTATATGAAGGTACAAATGAAAGAACAGGTTTTCCTAATTGAAGTCTTGAAAGATTTTGTTAACAGTACGATAGTGTGCTCCATAAACTGGAGAAAGTTTTTACCGTAGCAAAGTTTTTCAAAACCATACTCAACAGGACCTATAATTATTATCGCATACGTATAAAAGTATGCAAGTACTATTTTGATACACATAACAAATCTGTGGATAACTATTTATTCGTAAAACAATAATGAGTGTGCTATTATGAATATATGATTAGTTATATTACAGGAGAAATAATAAAAATACACAATGATTATATCGTTATTCTAACAAACGGTATTGGATATCAAGTCTACATCAGTGAAGTTATTCATGGTTACAAGGTTGGCGAGATTGCAACATTATGGACAGCGCATATTGTTCGTGAAGACAGCCAAACATTGTATGGATTTATTTCTGAATCAGATTTAGAATTTTTCCACCTCATAACTACTGTTTCTGGTATTGGACCGAAACTCGCCAGTGGAATTATCGCGCACATACCAACAGAAACAATCATCTCTGCAATCAGTAGTCGCGACAGTGGCTATCTCTCGACACTGCCTGGTATTGGTAAAAAAACCGCAGAGAAAATTGTACTGGAACTGTATGATAAAATGACAAACTTTAAAATTGCTACTAATACAGAAAATCCAACATTACAAAAAAATCGTGATGTAACACGTGATGTTGTGGATGCACTCACAGGACTTGGATTTCATGAACGACTCATTCGTGACGCACTCACTGATATGGATCTCTCAATCGACATCGGAGAAATTATGAAAAGTGTAATACAGAGATTGAGTAAGCAAAAGTAAAAAGTAAAAAAACAAAAGCGTGAAAAATTATTTTATAATTTTTCACGCTTTTGTTTTTTTACTGATCTAATACTCGATACAATAATATTCCTGTTGCGACACTGACGTTTAGCGATTCTTTTTCTCCGTGCATGGGGATTTCTGCGATGATGTCACATTGCTCGAGTAATTTACTTTCCATACCTGTGGTTTCGGTACCGATGATAAATACCATGTTTTGTGTCTTTTGGATTTTTTTATAATCAACACTTTGTGAATTTTGTTCCAATCCTATAACTGTGTAATTATTTTTTTTGAGCTCGTGTAGTGTTTCAAAAATATTTTCACTGTATTCCCATGGGACCGACAGCTCAGCACCGAGTGCGGATTTTGCCATATCACTGCGCACACGACCGAACCGATCGAGCGGTGTAGGTGAGTATCCAGAAATAATAATACGCGAAATACCCACACTGTCAGCCGTGCGAAACAGACTACCTACATTGTGTACACTGCGAATATCATGGATGATTAAAATATGAGACATATTGATTATCTATACCATAGTTTATAAAAAACTACTATTGTGGTACTATAATTACATATGATTACCACACCCTACCCATGTATTTGGTGCAATAACAATGCACATGAGACGGCAGAATTTTACGCAGGAATTTTTCCTGACAGCGTTACCAGTCACCCGAATGATTTTGTATCGTCAGTAACGATTGCAGGAGCCAAGTTCATGTTATTAAACGGTGGACCATTATTCAAACCTAACCAAGCCATATCGTTCGTTATCGAATGTGATACTCAGGATGAAATCGATCATTACTGGGACAGTTTATCAGCAGGTGGGAGTACATCACAATGTGGATGGTTGACCGATAAATACGGTGTATCATGGCAAGTCACTCCAAAAATACTTGGCAAGTTAATGTCAGACCCTGAAAAAATCCCAGCTACGATGGAAAAATTCCAAAAAATGACCAAGATGATTATTGCGGATTTGGAAAATGTGTAATGAAAAAAGACCTCTTATTTTATTAAGAGGTCTTTTTGTAACAAGTTTTTTAAAGTATTTTTTCTACAAGGAAATCATTTCCAGATTCTCTGTTGATAAAAATAATTTTTTGTTCATATGATTTCCAAAATGTATCTAAAAATACTTTTGTTTTTTGAACATTAAAACTTTTACATGAATAAATATCAAGTTGAAGATATTTTTCTTTTGTCCAATAGTGAAATGATATATGAGATGTTACTATTCCAATAAGCCCCGTCCAAGCGTCATTTTTACTAAACTTTAAAACAGGATCAATAAGTACTTCCATATCAATTTCAATCACAAGATCGTAAAGAAATTTGCGTAATAGAACCTCTGCGTCAGGTCCTAGGTCATTACGATCTACTTTTGCTTGATAAATAAAATGGTGGTGCACCAATTGTTGTGAGGTACTAGGTAGATTAAAACGATTAGAAAGTTCTTCAGGATTATCAAAATCTAAATAGTTTTGTAAAAGCTCTTCTCCAGATAAGATATTTCTTTTTGCTACCATGACCATGGTATTATCTTGGATAACATTCGCTAATTCATTATGATGGTTAAGCATTCGGATTGCATCAAAAGCAACATGCCAATTACCAGTTTTTTTATGTATATATCCGTAATATTTTACTTCGGTTTTTTCAGAATATGATAAGGAATCAAACTCTTTTTGGGTAATATCTACATCTAGTAAAGTATTAGGGGTATAAATTAACTGACCAGATGTGATGTCTTGATCTGCAAATAAACCTGTTCCATGAATTTTTGAAGCACCTAGTTTGTATTTTATGTGTATCATTTTAAATATTTTTAAATTGTGAAAAGAATAATTCATTATCAGATTACAATACATGGAGTATTATAATCTGAATAGTGAGGGGAATAGTGTTATTCCCCAACCATCTATAATTCTAATAAATACCAGTTTCTTTGCTCCATTTCGTGTAAAGCTTTTCGTTGTTATTATAATAGTCACTTGTATATTCAGGAGAATATTTAAAGAGATCTATTTCAGAATATCCCAATCCAGTTTGTACTACTTTTTGTAGTGATTGATCAACAACTTCGTCAGGAGTAAGCCAAAAAGTTGTATCTGCAAAAGGTCGTACAGCTAGAGCTGATTCAGTAATTGTAGAGGTTACATTTACTGAAAGACCAGAACACCACTGTGGATATAAATTAACAGCAGATTGTATATACTGTCGTAAAATAAACTTTGCTTCACAAAATGATTCTATAACAAAAGGTGTATGTTTATCAGAAGTTCCAGCAATAATAACCGTCTTAAAAAGAGTAGTGATATTGTCTTTGTTTATTTCTTTTATTTTATTCAAACAGTATTTAAAGAGATATTTAAAAGAATTTACATTAGTATTGTAAATGTCAGGGTCAATAGTTTCCATAGTTTTGATATTTGGGTATCCTCTAGGATTAAATTTATCAATACCAATAGTATGTAGATAGATAACTTCTGCGTATTTTCTAAAATCTATTTCTTTAAATTTACTTTCTATTTCATAAATATTATCCAAGTTACAGGTTATCTTTGTAAGATTGTTATCCTCAATCAAGAGTGCTTTATTTCGTATAATAGCAGTACATTCAATATTTTCTTCTTGTAAGAATTTTTTGATAAAGGCACTACCTATTTCTCCAGATGCGCCAGCAATAATAATAAGTTTTTTCATATATAATAATTAACCTTGTTTTATTTAAAGACGAGATTTAAACAAGAGTTATATTTTTACAATAACACATATTTAGAAATGTGTCATAAAATAGTATATTTAGTATATAAAAGTAATAAAATATTTTACTTTTATATACTATTCTGATATACTTGGACTATGAATATCCTCAAACCCAGTTCACTTGATGAATATATCATCCAATTACTCCAAAAAAAGTCCCTTTCTGGGGCGGATTTATTGGTTGAGATTAAAAAATATAGACCTACCGCGACGAAACAGGCTCTCTATGCAGCATTGCGTAAATTAAAACACGATGAAATTGTCGTTATGAATAATATGCAAATATCACTTTCGTCAGTATGGGTAATCCGTATGGCAGAATTTTTCCAAACAGCGAAATATATGTATACAAAAAGTGTTTCTCAGGATGATGGATTTCTCAATCTCGCAGACGGAGAGAAAATATCGTATTCGTTTGCAGATGCTCATACGGCTGATGTATTCTGGGGGCATGCATTTCACCTGTTTACTGAGATATTTCCTGTAACACAGTCTCTATATTTATATGACCCACATCAGTGGTTTATGGCAGTGAGACATGAAAGTGAAAAAACACTTTTTGATAACATAAGTAATTCTGGTCGTCTTATATATATGCTCGTAGGGACAAGAGATTCTATAGATATCCAGATTGCTTCAGATTTTAACCAAGAAAATATACAGTACCATGCAACTGGCGATATTGTCTTTGAAAAACGTAACTATTATGTGAACACTATTGGGGACTTTATTATCGAAGCGTATCTCGATGAAGATGTTACTAGTCGTGTTGATCAATTTTATAAAAATACTAAAACACTTAATGACACTAATCGAGAACAATTAGAAAATTTGGTAAAAAATTCTGGCAAGACAAAACTCGTCATTTCCCGCAATAGTAAAAAAGCTGTGAAGCTCCAAAAAACCATTGGAAATTATTTTCATTTTTAAAACTTATATTTTTTCATGCTATACTGTTTTATATGAACATTATTGCTATAGATCCTGGATATGATCGTGTGGGTGTTGCTATCCTTGAGAAAAATCCAGAACTAAACAACGGACGAGAAACGGTCGTATACAGTACCTGTATTACCACTAATAAAAAACAAACCTTTTACGAACGGATGAAATTTGTCATGAGTGAATTAGAAAACATTATTGTAACATATAATCCAACGATACTGATTATCGAGGAACTCTATTTCGCGAAAAACACACAGACGGCCATGCGTGTATCAGAAGCTCGCGGTATTATTGCAAGTGTCTGCATGAATCACCATATCACCGTTGTTGAAATCCATCCAAACAAAGTAAAAATCGCAATCACAGGATATGGTAATGCTACCAAAAACGATATATTGGCGATGTTACCGAGACTGGTGGCAATCGATACAACGAATAAAATTGATGATGAATTAGATGCTGTTGCTATGGGTGTTGCGTTTTTTGCAGAGTATAAAATGAATCAAGTATAAACAAAAACACAGCGGGAGCCGTAGACTCCCGCTGTGTTTTTGTTTGTTTTATTATTCCAATGCATCAATTCCAACCAGTGTTCCAGATTGTAAATAATCGAGCATTGCTCCGCCGCCGGTAGAGATGAAACTCGTATGGTTTTCCAGTTTCAGTGAGCGTAGCAATGTAACCGTATCACCACCACCGATAATGACGGTTTGGTTTTCTGGATTACATAGTTCTGCGATTTCTCGTGAGCTGGTCACGTACCCATGTTCATACCAGCCCAGTGGCCCATTCCAGAGAATGGTTTTTGCATCAGTAATTAATCCACGCATTTTTTCAGATAATACAATATCAACAATCATATCGTGAGGTTGTACTTCATTGATCGAAATGGTAAGTACTTCATTGTCTCGTGTGATTATGACCTGTTCGGGAATAATTATCTTTTCATTTCCCACCAAGTGTGACAAATCCGTACCACTGTCATAGACAGAATCAGCAATATAAATATTCATAGCACGCAGGTAGCTGTTTAATAATCCACCACCGAGTAGTACATAATTATATATCGGGAGCAATTTTTCAATCAGTGGCAGTTTCGTTTCAAACTTGATCCCTGCCATGATAACAATTGATGGAGATATTGGAGACAATAGAGGTTCCAAGTTTTGTAATTCTGTTTCTACTAATAATCCTGCAAAACTTTTTTCACTACCCATCAGTTCTGGAAGTGTAGTAATCGATGTATGATTTCTGTGCATTACAGCAAATGCATCATCAACATAATAATCAGTCAATGTTACGAACTCATGTGCAAAAATCTCATCTGCAGTTTCTTCACGACGGTCACTGCGAAGGTTTTCGAGCATGACAACATCACCAGTATTCATACGAGTAACAGTATCAGTCACGCTTGTGCCAGTTACTTGGCCTACAAATTGTAGTTCCAGTGTTGGATAGTTTTTCTGAATATAGTGCGCAACAGGGAGCAAGGTTTCACCATCGCGTCCAATATGGGTGATGATGATGAGTTTTGCACCTGCAGTATGTAAATAATTAATAGTCTGCATAGACTGATCGATACGATATGATTCGGCAAAACTGACTATACCGTCCACAATAGGCACATTCATATCAGTGCGGAGCAGGACATATTTGTCTTTGAATAGTTTAGGGCTGGCTTGTGATAGATAATTCATATACTGTGATTATATCACAGAAAATACAAGTTACGAGCAGTTGACTTTTATACCAGTCGGAGTATAGTGAAAAGAAAAAATACGATTATGGAAGATAAAGAAAATAAAATTTCAGTTCCACCGGTGGACGGAACAGGTCCATTAAAAACAGGGAGTAACTTTGGACTTCCATCACCAAAAGAACTTTTTGAAGCTCAAGAAGAGATGGTTAAACAAAAGGAAATTTCAAAACTTCCACCAGTTCATAAAATTGGTTTTGGACAAAATAGAGTAAAAACACCATTTTTATAAACAAAAAGCGAAACCCAAGGGTTTCGCTTTTTAAGTCCCTATAGATTTCTAATCTTTCAAAGTCAACATAATCGGACAATGGTCTGAACCTATTACATCAGAGAATATTTTTGCATCAGTAATGTGTGGGATGAATTTTTTACTCGCAAAGAAATAATCAATACGCCATCCGACATTGCGAGTTCTCGCTGATGTTTTTTGATCCCAGTATGTGTAACTGTCCAATTTGTTTGGATAGAAAAATCTAAACACATCGATAAAGCCACCTGCAATTACCTGATCAATACATGCCCGTTCTACAGGCAGGAATCCTGTGTTTTTTTCATTTTCTTTTGGTCTGGCTAAATCGATTTCTGTATGAGCAGTATTTACATCACCACAAAATACTACTGGTTTTTTCTTGTCTATTTTTTTAATATATTTTAAAAAGTCATCATAAAACTGCAATTTATATTCCAGTCTGTGTGGACCACTGCCACCGTTGGGATAATATCCTGTGATGAGATAGAACGATTCGAACTCGGCAGTGATCAGGCGACCCTCCGGGTCGCCTGCATGTGCTGTGCTGGGAATACCATAGACAACCTTCAGTGGTTTTATTTTAGAATACATTGCGACACCGCTGTAACCTTTGCGGAGTTTAGAACTTGAAAAATAAGTATGATATCCCAGTTTGTCCGTAATGTCTGTATGTAATTGCTCGATATCGGCTTTGGTTTCTTGGAAACAGATAATGTCTGGAATTAATTTTTTGTTTTTTGTTTTGAGTAAGCTACCATTAAACAGTGCTGTAAAAGCACCTTTATTATAATTCGCTCGTATTCCATTTATATTCCAAGATATGATGTTCATAAGGATGTATATAGTTTAATAAGTTTTAAAAAATAAAGAATAAAAGTAAGTATTTTTTCTTTGAGCACCTAGCGAGGTGCGTAGTATGGGTACTAGTCAGATAATCCGAGAAACCGAAGCGAATGCGCAGAAGGAAAAATAGTTACTTTTATTCTTTATTTTAGTTTTATATTATATTATCTTTTCTGAAACAGTGAAAACACTAATGCAATACGGTCTCCTGGGTCGGTGCGAGCATCATAGAATTCTACGACTTGATTAATGAGTGTAAAATTCCCGTAACTAAATAACCCTGCGATTTCATCATTACTAAAAAAATAATACGAAACACCAAACTTTTCGAAATTTCCATCACCACTTTGTTTCGGACTAAATCCCATAAACCGATCGGTTTCTTTTGATAGTGTAACAGACAATACATATCCATTATCCATTACGACACGATTTAATTCTCGCATATACACAGGCCAGTCAGCAGGTTCCAAGTGTTGCAATACTCCGATATCAGTCACCAGATTAAATGCGTTATCGGTAAATGGTATATCACGAACATCTCCAACGCTGAAACGAACTTGTTCTGATAATTTATTTAACTTGATCTCTGTGTTTACGCTCTCTACGATATTTGTAATATAATCAATTCCCAGAACTCGATATCCGAGACTCGCCAGTTTCATCGCCCATAATCCACGACCACTGCCGACGTCTAATACCAGATTGTTTTGTTCCAAGTGAGGCAGCATCTCGAGTGCTTTGACTTGATACGGAATATGCGTCCAGATATCAGAACCAGTACGATAGGCTATTTCGAAATAATTTTTTTGTTTTTCATGATTCATAATTATCTACAGTATACTGATATACAGCTACAAATACAAGATATAGTACAAATTCTTTTTCTATGATACGATATCAGTATGGAAAAACTATTCAACAAAATTAAAAATATTGCTATGGGAACAGCTATGACCATGACGAGTTTAGCTGCTACTGCAGAAAACCCTAATACCTCTACCAATCTGGATGCTCCTACAAAACACCATCATGCAGAATTATCGAATTTTAAACCAGGTTTAAATGCAGAAATAAATGATCAAGGTGAAATCATGAGTATAAAATATGTAAAATTAAACGAAGATGGTTATATTATCTCGTTTGAGCAAACAGGACAATTAGTCTCAATGAGAGAATCTGAACCAGTAGAAGGACTAGATAATGTTACGTTTCAAAAACGTGATCCATCAGGTAATCTCATACTTAATTTTAGTCCACTTGGAAAATACAAAATTCTCCACCCAGGAACTCCGCTCCAAAAAGAAGTAGCTTTAACAAAACAAGAAGAACGAATAATCAATGAGCAAATAATTGAACTATATACTAATGAAATCAAACAGAGTCTTTAATTAATAAACCACAATAAAAACAACATGTACTATGTTGTTTTTATGTAGATAAAAAACAGTAATAAATACTTGC